>ERZ1026892.1540-NODE-1540-length-9861-cov-9.401489_pt1 | contig 9861 bp, 8 predicted proteins | sample MGYA00380176_ERZ1026892 | MGnify/ENA primary metagenome ERZ1026892 (study PRJEB33269, sample SAMEA4719812) | human gut metagenome | biome: human-associated habitat; feature: organic feature; material: feces | place: Cameroon | collected 2013-10 ... | reverse complement strand
ATATTCCTAAAACATTTCTTATCGATGAATGTAAATAATGGAGATATCAATGACAGAATTATTAACGGTTCATCTATTTATATTTCCCGTATAAAAAAACCTGCCCTGAGGCAGGTCTTTTATTATTACCGATACGCTTACTGCAGCAGAGAAATATCCGCGACCTGCAGGAACAGTTCACGCAGTTTGGACAGCAGCGTCAGACGGTTGATGCGAACATCTTTGTCTTCAGCGTTAACCATCACGTTCTCGAAGAATTCATCCACCGGCTCGCGCAGCGCAGCCAGCTCGATCAGCGCATCCTGATAACGGCCTGCGGCGAAATACGGCTGCAGTTTGTCGCGCAGCACCACCAGATTGCCCGCCAGCTTGATTTCCGCCGCTTCTTTCAGCACTGAAGCGTGAACGATGTCGTTCAGCGTCTCGTCGGATTTCGCGAGGATGTTGGAGACACGTTTGTTTGCCGCCGCCAGCGCGGAGGACTCTTCCAGGGTACGGAAGTGCGATACGGCTTTCATGCGCGCATCAAAATCCGCCGGGCGGGTTGGACGACGCGCCAGTACCGCCTGGATCGTGTCGACGCCGTAACCTTCGTCCTGATACCAGGCGCGGAAGCGGCCCAGCATAAAGTCGATCACATCATCAACCACGTTGGCGTTGGTCAGCTTCTCACCGTACAGACGCACCGCTTCTTCGGTCAGCGTTTGCAGATCGAGATTCAGGTTCTTCTCAACGATGATACGCAGCACGCCCAGCGCGGCGCGGCGCAGCGCAAACGGGTCTTTATCGCCTTTCGGATGCTGCCCGATACCAAAGATACCCGCCAGGGTGTCCATCTTATCGGCAATCGCCACCGCGCAGGCAACCGGGTTAGACGGCAGCGCGTCGCCGGCAAAGCGTGGTTGATACTGCTCGTTCAGCGCTACGGCCACGTCTTCCGCTTCGCCGTCATGGCGCGCGTAGTGCATCCCCATCACGCCCTGGGTGTCGGTGAACTCGAAGACCATGTTGGTCATCAGGTCGCACTTGGACAGCAGGCCCGCGCGGGTCGCATGGTTCACATCAGCGCCAATCTGCCCGGCAATCCAGCCCGCCAGCGCCTGGATGCGATCGGTCTTGTCGCGCAGGGTCCCAAGTTGCTGTTGGAACAGCACGGTTTCCAGACGCGGCAGGTTATCTTCCAGACGTTTTTTACGGTCGGTGTTGAAGAAGAATTCAGCATCGGCCAGACGCGGACGAACCACCTTCTCGTTACCGGAGATGATCTGCTGCGGATCTTTGGACTCGATGTTCGCCACGAAGATAAAGTTCGGCAGCAGTTTGCCGGCATTGTCGTAGACCGGGAAGTACTTCTGGTCGCCCTTCATGGTGTAAACCAGCGCTTCGGACGGCACCGCGAGGAATTTTTCTTCGAACTTCGCCGTCAGCACCACCGGCCATTCCACCAGCGAGGTGACTTCTTCCAGCAGGCTTTCGCTCAGATCGGCTTGACCGCCAATCTTACGCGCCGCTTCTTCCGCATCGGCTTTGATTTTGGCTTTACGCTGTTCGTAATCGGCGATGACTTTACCGCGCTCCAGCAGGATCTGCGGGTACTGGTCGGCATGATCGATAGTGAACTCCGGCTCACCCATAAAGCGATGCCCGCGAATCACGCGATCGGACGGAATACCGAGGATAGTGGCCGGGATCACTTTGTCACCCAGCAGCAAAGTCACCGTGTGAACCGGACGCACGAAGTGGACGTCAGACGCGCCCCAGCGCATCAGTTTCGGGATCGGCAGCTTCGCCAGCGAGCTGGCAATCATGTTCGGCAGCAGCGCTTCAGTGCTTTCGCCCTTTACATGGGCGCGATACAGCAGCCACTCGCCTTTGTCGGTGGTCAGACGTTCGGCCTGATCGACGGTGATACCGCAGCCGCGCGCCCAGCCTTCGGCCGCTTTGCTTGGCTTGCCTTCGGCATCGAACGCCTGGGCAATAGCCGGGCCGCGTTTTTCCACTTCGCGATCGGCTTGCGCCGCCGCCAGGTTGGCTACCTTCAGCGCCAGACGACGCGGGGCGGCAAACCATTCCACTTTACCGTGTGCGAGGCCGGCATTATCCAGCTCCGCGGTCACGTTCGCAGCAAAAGATTCCGCCAGGCTGCGCAGCGCTTTTGGTGGCAGCTCTTCAGTGCCGATTTCCACCAGAAAAGTATTCTCAGACATGGCCGCCTCTTATTTATTCTTGTTGCACATCGGGAAGCCGAGCGCTTCACGGGAAGCGTAGTACGCTTCCGCCACTGCTTTAGTCAGGGTGCGAATGCGCAGAATATAGCGCTGACGCTCGGTGACGGAGATGGCTTTACGCGCATCCAGCAGGTTAAAGCTATGGGCAGCCTTAAGAATACGCTCGTAGGCAGGCAGCGGCAGCGGGTTTTCCAGCGCCAGCAGCTGCTGGGCTTCTTTCTCATACTGCTCAAAGCAGGAGAACAGGAAGTCGACGTCGGCGTATTCGAAGTTATAGGTGGATTGCTCCACTTCGTTCTGATGGAACACGTCGCCGTAGGTGGTTTTACCCAGCGGGCCGTCGCTCCAGACCAGGTCGTAAACGCTGTCTACGCCCTGAATGTACATCGCCAGACGTTCCAGACCGTAGGTGATCTCACCGGTGATCGGCTTACATTCCAGACCGCCAACCTGCTGGAAGTAAGTGAACTGGGTCACTTCCATGCCGTTCAGCCACACTTCCCAACCCAGACCCCAGGCACCCAGCGTCGGGTTTTCCCAGTTGTCTTCCACGAAACGAATATCGTGAATGGTCGGATCCATACCCAGCTCTTTCAGAGACCCAAGGTACAGCTCCTGAATATTTTCCGGAGACGGCTTAATCACCACCTGGAACTGGTAGTAGTGCTGTAAACGGTTCGGGTTTTCGCCATAACGGCCATCGGTGGGACGGCGGGACGGCTGCACGTAGGCAGTTGCCATCGGTTCTGGCCCCAACGCACGCAGGCAGGTCATGGGGTGAGAGGTGCCCGCGCCAACTTCCATGTCCAGTGGTTGAACAATGGTGCAGCCCTGACGAGCCCAGTAATCCTGTAAGGTCAGGATCAGGCCCTGGAAGGTCCTGGTATCAAACTTTTGCATATGATTTCGTGCTGGATACGTGTGGATTTAAAGGAAGGAGTCAGTATACCCGCTGGCTGCGAGATATACAGTACGAAACGGCGTTGTTTCAGGAAAACGGACGAAATTTACGCCAGCCGGGGTCGATTCAGCGCATCGAAAGATGCATAAACTGGCCGTCCGGGTCAAAGGAACAGATGAAACGCTCATTCTTGCCGGTCCGCCCCGAAAGCTCATAGCTCGCCTGGAATTGTTCAAAATGGTTCACGTCAACGAGCTGCGTTTGCGTGTTGTAGCGAATAGCGGCCTGATCCTTGCAAAGCTGGGCCATATTGAGCGTCGTTTGCGGAGTAATGCGTGCGCGCTGCGCTTTTTGCGCCGGGGGAGAAATGGTCTCGCTGCAGCCCGCGAGGAGCAGCACCAGCATAACGGAAACAACACCTTTCACCACGTACTCCTCCACCGCCTTGTTAGCAAGTTGTTATCGTAAAGATTCAGTATTACAGGTATTTTGCGAATATCATAAAACCGCGACAAGTCTGTGACCGAAAACTCAGACTAATCTATTGCGACACCGGGACATAAGGCGGGTCAGACCTTATTTCGCCAGCAGACTTTGAGGGACTGATGCAAGAAAAGATACACTGGATCACCAACCTGCGCGGTATCGCCTGCATGATGGTGGTGATGATCCACAGTACCAGTTGGTATATCACTCATCCGCATGCCATCACCCTTATGGAATGGGACATCGCCAATCTGCTCAATTCCGCCTCCCGCGTCAGCGTGCCGCTGTTTTTTATGATCTCGGGATACCTGTTTTTTGGCGAGCGCAGCGCCCAGCCGCGCCATTTCTGGCGAATTGGTTTGTGCATTGCGTTCTATAGCGCGCTGTCTCTGCTGTATATCGCGCTGTTTACCCATATCAACGTCGAGCTATCGTTAAAGAATTTGCTGCAGAAGCCCGTCTTCTACCACCTGTGGTTTTTCTTTGCTATCGCCGTCATCTACCTGCTCTCGCCGCTGATTCAGGTTAAGTCCGTCAGTGGCAAAATGCTGCTGGTGCTGATGGCGATCCTCGGTATTCTGGCCAACCCCAATATGGTCAGCGTCAAAGCCGCCGGGATTGAGTGGCTGCCAGTCAACCTCTATATCAACGGCGATACCTTCTACTACGTGCTCTACGGCGTGCTGGGCAGAGCCATTGGCACCCTGGACACCAATAAAAAATGGCTGACCCCGTTCTGCGCCGCGCTGTTCATCGCCGCCGTGTGGGTTATCTCCCGCGGCACGCTGCATGAGCTGCGCTGGCGCGGAGACTTTGGCGACACCTGGTATCTCTACTGCGGGCCGGCGGTGTTCATTTGCGCGGTCGCTCTGCTGACGCTGGCCAAAGACTGGCTTAACGCGCGTCCCCTGCCCGGTATCGCCTGCATTGCGCGACATTCACTGGGGATCTACGGTTTCCATGCCCTGATAGTGCATGCGCTGCGCGCCAGCCATCTGGAGCTGTCCCGCTGGCCGCTGCTGGACATTGTGTGGATATTTAGCGCCGCCCTGCTCGGCAGCCTGCTGCTGTCAGGCCTGGTGCAGCGGATTGATAGCCGCCGGCTGGTCAGCTAACGGTCCGCCACCCGGAGGGGCCCGACTTACGACTCAGGCCCCTCTTCCGTCACGCTGAGAGGTTCCCGTAAGCGCGTCGGGTCCCAGGCATCACGCACGTTTTTCTGCACCGCAACAGCGCCAAACAGGCTCAAAAAGTACGCCAGCCCATAGAACCCTTTCTCGCTGAGCAGCAGAGTGGCATTCCACAGTCCGATAACCAGCAGACCTACAGCGATAACGAAGACCACCAGGCAGGTGGTGTAGTACAGCGCGGTGGTCGGAATGGCTTCATACTTATCGCGCACCGTCTTTTGATAAGATGCCGCGGCAAACAGCCCCAGTACCAGGACAGCAAAATAATAGCCTTTCTCATTCAACTGCATATCGGCATTCCACAGCCCCACCAGATAGGTGACGATGCCGCCGATCAGGGCAATCCAGGAGATCAAATGAAACGCCGGAGAATACGTCGCGTGCTTGTTTTCCATCACTTTTTACCTTTTACGCGCCTCGGAGCGGCGCTTATTCCGTTTTTTGCATCGCCCGGGCGACGCGGGTCCGTTCGGGGGTTGCCGATGCGCCATATAAGCAGACAAACCATGCCGCGATATAGACGGCTTTTTCATGCCAGTCTGCCGGCACATACCAGGCGCCGACCAGCAGCAGGCCGACCGATAGCAGCAGCACCAGCCGACATAAGGCAATAAAACCGTCGTCCTGTTCCTGCCACTGGCTGGCGCGCTGATGGGCGAGGACGGCAAACATCCCCATCACCAGTACGCCAAGAAAATAACCTTTACCGCTAAACAACGGGCAGGTTCGCCAGATACCGAGCAGATAAACCAGCGATCCTGCTGCCATCATCACCCTGGCAATGTTGCGTTTTGTGTTCATCTCACCTCCCTGGTCGACAGGGGCTGATTATGACCGACTCCCCCGGCGATGCCGCAGGTTACGCACCGGAAAGCGGAGATTTCGGAATAAACAAATACGCTTTTTTGGATGGATGTAGCTGGGACATTCAGGGAGGGAATCCGCCCGGCGCTGCCGGACGGACTGAGGCTAAGACATCAGCGGTTTCAGCTGCTGATAAATCTGGCGGAAGGTTTCCCGCTGTGGCGCATAGTGGGCCACACGGCGATCGTCCGGGCGATGGGCTTGTTCAAGCGGCAGCGGCTTCAGCAGCCCGGCGCGGGCTGCCTCGTCGTGCACCGCCAGCTGCGCCAGCCGGGCCGCCCCCAGCGCCGGGCCGACATCGCCCCCGGTACGGTAATCGAGCTGCAGGCCGCTAATATCCGCCAGCATTTGCCGCCAGTAAGCGCTGCGCGCCCCGCCGCCGATAAGCGTGATGCTCTGCGGCTTGATGCCGCAGGCGTGTACCACGTCCATGCCATCCGCCAGCGCATAGCCCACTCCCTCCAGCACCGCCCGCGCCAGCTCTGCCGGCCCATGCTGATGCGTCAGGCCAAAAAAGACGCCCTTGGCCTGCGGGTTGTTGTGCGGCGTGCGTTCGCCCGACAGATAGGGCAGGAACCACACCGGACCGGCGCTTTCATCCGCCGTCTGCGCCGCCGCGATCAGCGCCGGCACGCTGGCCAGGCCGGTTAATTTCGCCGCCCAGTCCAGGCAGGAGGCCGCGCTGAGCATCACCGACATCAGATGCCAACGGCCCGGCAGCGCATGGCAGAAGCTGTGCACCGCGCTTTCGGGTTTGCTGAGGAACCCTTCGCTGACGGCGAAGTAGACGCCTGAGGTGCCCAGCGACAGCATTGCCTGCCCGGCGTCGGCCATTCCGACCCCGACCGCGCCTGCGGCGTTGTCGCCGCCGCCGCCCACCACCAGCGCCTGCGGCATATTCCACGCCTGCGCCACCTCAGGTCGCAGTTGTCCGGTGACGTCGCTGCCTTCAAACAGCGCCGGCATCGCATCCCGACTGAGATCGCAGGCGGCGAGCATCTCATCGCTCCAGTCACGTCGGGCGACGTCCAGCCACATCGTACCGGCGGCGTCAGACATGTCGCTGGCAAGCTCGCCGGTCATGCGCAGGCGCAGATAGTCCTTCGGCAGCAGCACTTTATCGACCTGGTTGAACACCGCCGCCTCGTGGCGCTGCACCCAGAGTAACTTCGGCGCCGTAAAGCCCGGCATCATCAGGTTGCCGGTGATCTGCCGGGAAGCGCTGACTTTTTCCTCCAGCAGCTGGCACTCTTCGGCGCAGCGGCCGTCATTCCATAAAATGGCCGGACGCAGCACCTGTAACGATTTATCCAGCAACGTGGCGCCGTGCATCTGACCAGCGATGCCCAGCGCCTTCACGTCGCGCAGGCTATGCTGCGCGCCCAGGGCTTTCATCGCCGTGTCTGTCGCCAGCCACCACTGTTCGGGATCTTGTTCCGACCACAGCGGATGCGGACGCGAGACGGTGAGTTTTTCGGTATGCGATGCCACTACCTCACCCTGCTCATTCAGCAGAATGGCTTTGACGCCCGATGTTCCCAGATCGATGCCGATATACATACTACCTCTCCTTAAACGCGCGCCACGGCTAAGCGTGGCGCGAACAGAGCATCCTGGTTGCGACGCCGGTCATGCCGGGCGCCGCCGCATGATTACTTATCAAACAGATAATGGTTGACCAGGTTTTCCAGTTGTTCCTGCTGGCCGCTGCGATGCTGCGGCGCCAGCTGATGCTGAGTGGCATACTGGGCAATGTCGCTGAGGGTCATCTGCCCGTTAAGGATCTGCTGCCCCAGCTCACCGTTCCAGCCGGCGTAGCGTCTGGCCACGCGTTTATCCAGCTCACCGTCCTCAATCATCCGCGCCGCAACTTTCAGCGACAGCGCCATGGTATCCATCGCGCCAATATGACCATAGAACAGGTCGTATTTGTCGGTGCTCTGCCGGCGCACTTTCGCATCAAAGTTGAGGCCGCCGGTAGTGAAGCCGCCCGCTTTAAGAATTTCATACATCACCAGCGCATTCTCTTCGACGCTGTTCGGGAACTGGTCGGTATCCCAGCCCAGCTGCGGATCGCCGCGGTTGGCGTCGACGGAGCCGAACAGCCCCAGCGCGATGGCCGTCGCAATTTCATGATGGAACGAATGTCCGGCGAGCGTGGCATGGTTAGCTTCAATATTCAGTTTAATCTCTTTTTCCAGACCAAACTGTTTGAGGAAGCCGTAAACGGTAGAGGCATCATAGTCATACTGATGCTTGGTCGGTTCCTGCGGTTTGGGCTCAATCAGCAGCGTGCCTTTAAAGCCGATTTTATGCTTATGCTCCACCACCAGCTGCATAAAGCGGCCAATCTGCTCACGCTCCTGGCGCAGGTCGGTATTCAGCAGGGTTTCATAGCCCTCGCGACCGCCCCACAGCACATAGTTTTCGCCTCCCAGCTGATGAGTGGCATTCATGGCGGTGACCACCTGGGTGGCCGCCCAGCTAAACACTTCCGGATCCGGGTTGGTGGCCGCGCCGGCGCCGTAGCGCGGGTTGGTAAAGCAGTTTGCGGTCCCCCACAGAAGCTTCACGCCGCTCTGCTGCTGTTTCTCTGCCAGCACCTCGACCATGCGGGCGAAGTTATTGCTGTACTCCTGCAGCGAGGCGCCTTCCGGCGAGACATCGACATCGTGGAAGCAGTAGTAAGGCACATTGAGTTTGTGGAAGAATTCAAACGCCACATCGGCTTTACGTTTGGCCATTTCCAGGGCGTCGCCAGGCTGCTGCCATGGACGGTCGAAGGAGCCCACGCCAAACATATCGGCGCCATTCCAGCAGAAGGTATGCCAGTAACAGGCCGCAAAACGCAGATGATCTTCCATCCGTTTGCCCAGCACCAGTTCATCCGGGTTGTAGTGACGGAAAGCCAGCGGGTTAGTGGATTTCGGGCCTTCGTAACGAACGCGATCGAGTTGATCGAAATAGGTCTGCATAGAGAACTCCATATTCAGAGATGCGGCGAATAACCAATCAGATACCCTAAATAATTCGAGTTGCAGGAAGGCGGCAAGAGCGTGAACCCTCAGGCGCTGGCGCCAGCAAAGGTCGGAGCAACGAATGTCACCAACCCACCTACAACTTGAAGTATGACGGGTTTAAGCCAATATAGAATTTCGCTTTCATTTTCCTCAATTACGTTATTTCACACCGCCATTGAGAGAATCCACAAACGTGCGCCAGCTCGCAAAAAATAATATCCCTCCCTCTTCTCCGCGCCTTGTCGGGGAAGTCCAGTGCAATAATAAGTGTGTGCATGAATAAAATACGATCGCCGTCATAATTTGCACATTAAACGAAATTTCATAACGGCAAAATAAGAACCGGTAATTGCCAGCCCTGCTTTCCGCGTTAAGAATCTGTAACGTATCCGCAACCTCATGTATCAAACATTATTTTCCGTTCGTCTTACCTACCCTTACAAAAAAGGTATCGTTATTATGAAGATAAAGAACCTTTGCCTTACGCTTTGCGCCAGCTCCCTCCTGCTCGCCAGCATGGCGGGGATGGCGAAAGAAGTGAAGATTGGCATGGCCATCGACGATCTGCGTCTGGAGCGCTGGCAGAAAGACCGTGATATTTTCGTCAATAAAGCGGAATCCTTAGGCGCCAAAGTTTTTGTCCAGTCCGCCAACGGCAATGAAGAAACGCAGATGTCGCAAATTGAAAATATGATCAACCGCGGCGTCGATGTGTTAGTCATTATTCCTTATAACGGTCAGGTACTCAGCAACGTGATTAAAGAAGCCAAGCAGGAAGGTATTAAAGTCCTGGCCTATGACCGTATGATTAATAATGCCGACATTGATTTCTATATATCTTTCGATAATGAAAAAGTTGGTGAAATGCAGGCGCAAAGTCTGGTCGACAAAGTGCCGCAGGGTAATTATTTCCTGATGGGCGGCTCGCCGGTGGATAATAACGCCAAACTGTTCCGCGCCGGGCAGATGAAGGTCCTCAAACCGTATGTGGATGAAGGCAAAATTAAGATTGTCGGCGATCAGTGGGTTGACGGCTGGCTGCCGGAGAACGCGCTGAAAATAATGGAAAACGCGCTGACGGCGAATAATAACAAGATCGATGCCGTGGTCGCCTCCAATGACGCCACCGCCGGCGGCGCCATCCAGGCCTTAACCGCCCAGGGGCTGGCCGG
>ERZ1026892.1536-NODE-1536-length-9873-cov-27.895804_pt1 | contig 9873 bp, 10 predicted proteins | sample MGYA00380176_ERZ1026892 | MGnify/ENA primary metagenome ERZ1026892 (study PRJEB33269, sample SAMEA4719812) | human gut metagenome | biome: human-associated habitat; feature: organic feature; material: feces | place: Cameroon | collected 2013-10 ... | reverse complement strand
GCCCTTCGCCCGCGCTGAAGTCGTGTTGTCCCAGGGTTTGACGCTTCCACTTCGCAAGGGAATGAACCACTTCGAACTGGGCATCTGGCAGTGTTTTCACTTTCACCTGAACCGCCTTCTCGCAACCAGACAGGTTGTCCTGCGTCCCATCCCCCACGCGGCTTAAGATCGGCGCCTGAACTTCTACGAGCCCTAGCTTCTCTTCCAACTGACGGGAAAAATAGGATTTAACGAAACTGATCTGGCGTTGTTTTGCGATGTATGCGGTTTTCATTATTTTTACTCCTGCGTCCTGTTGCCATTGATTAAGCAACAAAATAGGGCATCAATTCAATAATCAAACAATAAAAAGCCTTATCGACTTTTGATTCATTAAAATAAGAGGCTAAAATAGAGAGAATCATTAATCTTCATAAGAAAAACCTATGGAAAATTATCAGATCGACAATCTGGATCGCGGCATTCTTGAGGCTCTGATGGCCAATGCCCGTACCGCCTACGCCGAATTGGCCAAACAGTTTGCCGTTAGCCCAGGCACCATCCACGTTCGCGTAGAGAAGATGAAGCAGGCCGGGATCATTACCGGCGCGCACGTCGACGTCAGCCCCAAACAATTAGGTTATGACGTGGGCTGCTTTATCGGCATTATTTTGAAGAGCGCGAAAGACTACCCGTCGGCGCTGGCGCGGCTGGAAAGCCTGGATGAAGTGACCGAGGCGTACTACACCACCGGGCACTACAGCATCTTTATTAAGGTGATGTGCAAATCGATCGACGCGCTCCAGCAGGTACTTATCAACAAGATCCAAACAATTGATGAAATTCAGTCCACTGAAACGCTGATCGTCCTGCAGAACCCGATCATGCGTACCATCAAGCCCTGAACGTTTTTTTTAATCCCACATTTTTCCACAGGTAGATCCCATCTCGCTCACAGCGTACAATGCGCCTTCTTTATAAAGGTGGGCGAGCATGGCAGACATCACTCTAATCAGCGGCAGCACGCTTGGCAGTGCTGAATATGTTGCGGAACATCTGGCGGAAAAGCTGGACGACGCTGGTTTTTCCAGCGAAATGCTGCATGGCCCAATGCTGGATGAAGTTCCTGCTGAAGGGATCTGGCTGGTGATCAGCTCCACACACGGTGCGGGCGACATTCCTGACAACCTGCTTCCTTTATATGAAGCATTATGCGAGCAGAAACCGGATCTCTCCCAGGTTCGCTTTGGTGCCATCGGTATCGGTAGCCGTGAATATGACACGTTTTGCGGCGCGATCGACAAACTGGAAGCCGAACTGAAAGCGTGTGGCGCAAAACAGGTGGGTGAAACGCTGCGGATCAACGTCCTTGAACATGAGATTCCGGAAGATCCGGCTGAAATTTGGCTGGGATCATGGCATCCATTGCTCAGAGATTTGTAAAGATCGTACTTTTTTATGTGGATAACTCTGGTTAAAAGCTTGGATCAACCGGTAGTTATCCAAAGAATAACCGTTGGCTAGTTTTTGAGTTGTGTATAACCCTTCACTTTGATCCCAGCTTATACGGACCAGGATCACCGATCATTCACAGATAATGATCCGTCTTAAACGGTTGATCTTAATGTCTGGATCGCACTTATCCACAGAGACTGGCGATCCTAATAAGAGATCACAATAGAACAGATCTCTAAATAAAAAGATCTTCTTTTTAATAGCCCAGGATCCCAATGCTTTCTCGAAAGACTAAAGTTGAGTAGAATCCACGGCCCGGGCTTCAATCCATTTTCATACCGCTTTACGCGAGGCAGACCACCATGTTTTATCAGGATCCTTTTGACGTCATTATCATTGGCGGGGGTCATGCAGGCACTGAGGCCGCGATGGCCGCAGCGCGAATGGGTCAGCAGACCCTGCTTTTGACACACAATATCGACACACTGGGGCAGATGAGCTGCAACCCGGCGATTGGCGGCATTGGGAAGGGACACCTGGTAAAAGAAGTGGATGCGCTTGGCGGCCTGATGGCAACGGCGATCGACCACGCCGGTATTCAGTTTAGGATACTAAACGCCAGCAAAGGCCCGGCCGTTCGCGCCACTCGTGCTCAGGCGGATCGCGTGCTCTACCGTCAGGCAGTCCGTACCGCGCTGGAGAACCAGCCCAACCTGATGATCTTCCAACAGGCGGTTGAAGATCTGATTGTCGAGAACGATCGTGTTGTTGGCGCCGTCACCCAGATGGGCCTCAAATTCCGTGCAAAAGCGGTCGTGCTGACCGTCGGGACCTTCCTGGACGGCAAAATCCATATTGGCCTGGATAACTACAGCGGTGGCCGTGCTGGCGATCCGCCATCCATCCCGCTGTCTCGCCGTCTGCGCGAACTGCCGCTGCGCGTCAGCCGCCTGAAAACGGGGACGCCGCCGCGAATTGACGCGCGCACCATCGATTTCAGCGTATTGGCTCAGCAAAACAGCGATGATCCTATGCCGGTCTTCTCGTTCCTCGGCGAAGTGTCTCAACACCCGCGCCAGATGCCGTGCTACGTCACGCACACCAACGAGAAAACCCATGACGTGATCCGTAATAACCTCGATCGTAGCCCGATGTACGCAGGCGTGATCGAAGGTATCGGCCCACGCTACTGCCCGTCGATCGAAGACAAAGTGATGCGCTTTGCCGATCGTAACCAGCACCAGATCTTCCTGGAGCCGGAAGGGCTAACCTCCAACGAAATTTACCCGAACGGTATCTCCACCAGCCTGCCGTTTGACGTGCAGATGCAGATCGTCCGCTCGATGCAGGGGATGGAAAACGCGAAAATCGTCCGTCCTGGCTATGCTATTGAGTACGATTTCTTCGACCCGCGTGACCTGAAACCGACGCTGGAAAGCAAATTTATTCATGGTCTGTTCTTTGCCGGGCAGATCAACGGCACCACCGGCTACGAAGAAGCCGCGGCACAGGGGTTGTTGGCGGGTCTTAACGCCGCGCGGCTGTCCGCAGAGAAAGACGGCTGGGCGCCGCGTCGCGATCAGGCTTATCTCGGCGTACTGGTGGACGACCTCTGTACGCTGGGAACTAAAGAACCGTACCGTATGTTCACCTCTCGCGCCGAATATCGTCTGATGCTGCGTGAAGATAACGCCGATCTGCGCTTGACCGAAATTGGTCGCGAGCTGGGAATGGTGGATGACGTCCGTTGGGCTCGTTTCAACGAGAAGCTGGAGAACATCGAGCGCGAGCGCCAGCGTCTGAAGTCGACCTGGGTAACGCCATCGGCGGAATCAGCAGCCGAAGTGAACGCTCACCTGACAGCGCCGCTGTCCCGCGAAGCCAACGGTGAAGATCTGCTGCGTCGTCCGGAAATGACCTACGAGCAGCTGACTTCCCTGGCGCCGTTCTCTCCAGCGCTGGAAGATGCGCAGGCGGCAGAGCAGGTGGAAATTCAGGTGAAATACGAAGGTTACATCGCGCGTCAGCAGGACGAGATTGAAAAACAGCAGCGCAATGAAAACACGCTGCTGCCAGCCACCCTCGACTATCGTCAGGTGAACGGGCTGTCAAATGAAGTCATTGCCAAGCTCAACGATCACAAACCGGTTTCGATCGGCCAGGCGTCGCGTATCTCCGGGATCACACCGGCGGCAATTTCGATTCTGCTGGTATGGCTGAAAAAACAAGGTCTGCTGCGCCGCAGCGCTTGATTACCGCCCCGGCGGCTCTTCTGGCGAGCATCTTACGCTCGCCCACTTGATTCATCGGCCCGGTACGCGTCATGCTACCGGGCAGTTATTTTCTGATAGGGTCATCAACGTGCTCAACAAACTTTCTCGTCTGCTGGATGAAGCAGGTATTTCGCTCACCGATCACCAGAAAAACCAGCTTGTTGGCTATGTCGATATGCTGCACAAGTGGAACAAAGCGTACAACCTGACGTCGGTACGCGATCCTAACGAGATGCTGGTGCGCCACATCCTCGACAGCATTGTGGTGGCGCCGTCGCTGAAAGGTGAACGCTTTATTGATGTTGGCACCGGGCCGGGGCTGCCGGGAATTCCGCTGTCTATCGTTCGTCCGGATGCGCACTTTACGCTCCTCGATAGTCTGGGCAAGCGCGTTCGCTTCCTGCGTCAGGTCCAGCACGAGCTTGCGCTAACTAACATCACGCCGGTACAGAGCCGCGTTGAAGCGTTTCCGGCCGAGCCGCCGTTTGATGGCGTTATCAGCCGCGCCTTCGCGTCGCTGAACGATATGGTGAGCTGGTGTCATCACCTGCCGGGTCTAGAAGGCCGTTTTTATGCACTAAAAGGCCAGTTGCCTGAAGATGAGATTACGCAGCTTCCGCCGCAGTTCAGCGTCGAATCCATTGTTGAACTGCGGGTTCCTCAGCTGGAAGGGGAGCGTCATTTGGTGATTATTGCACCAAAGAAAATTTAATATTTATCAAAAAAAGTAGAAAAAAAATGCGGTCTCTGGTGTTAACAAATTGGCGACACAACGCGCCAGCGACCTGCTTAGTTTAACTCGTATTTAACGTGTTTTTATCTTCTCAATAACCAAGCTTTTTTTGTTAATGACGAAAATAGTAAACATGGAAAATATCAGCTTGCTATAAGTCATCACGTTAGCCATTTTGTCATGTTAATAATTTATTATGAATGTCAATGAATGGTTTTTGTTCTGTTTCTACGTGTTTTTAAAAGAGTGCTCTGATTTCGTCTTAGATATCAAAACGATGAGATGTCATCTTTTGCTACGTTGATACAGATGATGAGCGCTAAAATGTTTAATATGTGATCTTGTGCACGCTTTGTAGCCACTGTTTTAGCTGTATTTGCAGTTTTGTACGATCGTTCACACTTTGGCGAAAAGTAGAAAAATAGCGTGAATGAAAAATATTTAAATATTTATTCACGTTTTGGCTACTTATTGTTTGAAATCACGGGGCGTCACCGTATAATTTGACCGCTTTTTGATGCTTGACTCCGAGCTTTAAAGAACGTTTTATACGACACGCGGCATACCTCGAAGGGAGCAGGAGTAGAAACGTGATGTCTATGTCGCTCGTGAGTCGAAACGTTGCTCGTAAGCTTCTGTTCATTCAGCTTCTGGCAGTGATAGCAAGCGGATTGCTGTTCAGCCTAAAAGACCCCTTCTGGGGCATCTCCGCCGCGTGTGGAGGCCTGGCAGTGTTACTGCCTAATATGTTGTTTATGATTTTTGCCTGGCGTCACCAGGTGCATACACCCGCGAAGGGCAAAGTGGCCTGGACGTTCGCCTTCGGCGAAGCGTTTAAGGTGCTAGCGATGCTGGTGTTACTGATTGTGGCGCTGGCGGTTTTAAAGGCGGTATTCTTACCGCTGATCGTTACATGGATTTTGGTGCTAGTTGTTCAGATACTGGCACCCGCTGTAATTAACAACAAAGGGTAAAAGGCATCATGGCTTCTGAAAATATGACGCCGCAGGAATACATAGGGCACCACCTGAATAACCTTCAGTTGGACCTACGTACTTTCTCGCTGGTAGATCCGCATAACCCCCCAGCCACCTTCTGGACGCTCAATATTGACTCCATGTTCTTCTCGGTGGTGCTGGGTCTGTTGTTCCTGCTTATGTTCCGTAGCGTTGCCAAAAAAGCGACCAGCGGCGTACCAGGTAAATTTCAGACCGCGATTGAGCTGGTAATCGGCTTTGTTCATGGCAGTGTCAAAGACATGTACCATGGCAAAAGCAAGGTTATCGCCCCGCTTGCCCTGACTATCTTCGTCTGGGTCTTCCTGATGAACCTGATGGACTTACTGCCTATCGACCTGCTGCCGTATATTGCTGAGCATATACTGGGCCTGCCGGCGCTGCGCGTGGTTCCGTCTGCGGACGTAAACATTACCCTGTCTATGGCACTGGGCGTGTTTATCCTGATTCTGTTCTACAGCATCAAAATGAAAGGCATCGGTGGCTTCGCTAAAGAGCTGACACTGCAGCCGTTCAATCACTGGGCATTTATTCCTGTCAACTTAATCCTTGAAGGGGTAAGCCTGCTGTCCAAACCAGTATCTCTGGGTCTGCGACTGTTCGGCAACATGTATGCCGGTGAGCTGATTTTCATTCTGATTGCTGGTCTGTTGCCGTGGTGGTCACAGTGGATTCTGAATGTGCCGTGGGCCATTTTCCACATCCTGATCATTACGCTGCAAGCCTTCATCTTCATGGTTCTGACGATTGTCTATCTGTCGATGGCGTCTGAAGAGCATTAATTTACCAACACTACTACGTTTTAACTGAAACAAACTGGAGACTGTCATGGAAAACCTGAATATGGATCTGCTGTACATGGCTGCCGCTGTGATGATGGGTCTGGCGGCAATCGGTGCTGCGATCGGTATCGGCATCCTCGGGGGCAAATTCCTGGAAGGCGCAGCGCGTCAACCGGATCTGATTCCTCTGCTGCGTACTCAGTTCTTTATCGTTATGGGTCTGGTGGATGCTATCCCGATGATCGCTGTAGGTCTGGGTCTGTACGTGATGTTCGCTGTCGCGTAGTAAGCGTTGCTTTGAATTAAGTAAGAGCAATATCAGAACGTTAACTAGATAAGAGGCATTGTGCTGTGAATCTTAACGCAACAATCCTCGGCCAGGCCATCGCGTTTGTCCTGTTCGTTCTGTTCTGCATGAAATACGTATGGCCGCCATTAATGGCTGCCATCGAAAAACGTCAAAAAGAGATTGCTGACGGTCTTTCTTCTGCAGAACGAGCTAAAAAGGATTTGGACCTTGCACAGGCCAATGCGACCGACCAGCTGAAAAAAGCAAAAGCGGAAGCCCAGGTTATCATTGAGCAGGCGAACAAACGTCGCTCCCAGATCCTGGACGAAGCCAAAGCTGAAGCAGAGCAGGAACGTACTAAAATCGTGGCACAGGCTCAGGCAGAAATCGACGCCGAGCGTAAACGTGCTCGCGAAGAACTGCGTAAGCAAGTCGCTATCCTGGCTGTTGCTGGCGCCGAGAAGATCATCGAACGTTCCGTGGATGAAGCTGCTAACAGCGACATCGTGGATAAACTTGTCGCTGAACTGTAAGGAGGGAGGGGCTGATGTCTGAATTTGTTACGGTAGCTCGCCCCTACGCCAAAGCAGCTTTTGACTTTGCCGTCGAACACAAAAGCGTAGATCGCTGGCAGGACATGCTGGCGTTTGCCGCCGAAGTGACGAAGAACGAACAAATGGCAGAGCTTCTGTCTGGCGCACTGGCGCCGGAAACGCTCTCTACGTCGTTTATCGCAGTATGCGGTGAGCAACTGGACGAAAACGGTCAGAACCTGATTAAGGTGATGGCTGAAAACGGTCGTCTTAAAGTGCTCCCTGATGTTCTTGAGCAGTTTGTACACCTGCGCGCCGCGAGTGAAGCTACCTCTGAGGTAGAAGTCATTTCCGCTAATGCGTTGAGTGAAGAGCAGCTCGCGAAAATCACCGCCGCGATGGAAAAGCGTCTGTCACGCAAAGTTAAGCTGAATTGCAAAATCGATAAGTCTGTAATGGCAGGCGTTATCATCCGTGCGGGTGATATGGTCATTGATGGCAGCGTACGCGGCCGTCTTGAACGCCTTGCAGACGTCTTGCAGTCTTAAGGGGACTGGAGCATGCAACTGAATTCCACCGAAATCAGCGAACTGATCAAGCAGCGCATTGCTCAGTTCAATGTTGTGAGTGAAGCTCACAACGAAGGTACTATTGTTTCTGTAAGTGACGGTGTTATCCGCATTCACGGCCTGGCCGATTGTATGCAGGGTGAGATGATTTCCCTGCCGGGTAACCGTTACGCTATCGCACTGAACCTGGAGCGCGACTCCGTTGGTGCTGTAGTTATGGGTCCGTACGCTGACCTTGCCGAAGGCATGACCGTCAAGTGTACTGGTCGTATCCTGGAAGTTCCGGTTGGCCGTGGCCTGCTGGGCCGTGTGGTTAACACCCTGGGTGCACCAATCGATGGTAAAGGCGCGCTGGACAACGACGGCTTCTCCGCCGTTGAAGCGATCGCACCGGGCGTAATCGAACGTCAGTCCGTCGATCAGCCGGTTCAGACCGGTTATAAATCCGTTGATGCCATGATCCCAATCGGTCGTGGTCAGCGTGAACTGATCATCGGCGACCGTCAGACCGGTAAAACCGCGCTGGCAATCGACGCCATCATCAACCAACGTGATTCCGGCATCAAGTGCGTCTACGTGGCAATCGGCCAGAAAGCGTCCACCATTTCTAACGTGGTACGTAAACTGGAAGAACACGGCGCGCTGGCTAACACCATCGTTGTTGTGGCAACTGCGTCTGAATCTGCTGCACTGCAATACCTGGCACCGTATGCCGGTTGCGCAATGGGCGAATACTTCCGCGACCGCGGCGAAGATGCGCTGATCATTTATGATGACCTGTCTAAACAGGCTGTCGCCTACCGTCAGATCTCCCTGCTGCTGCGCCGTCCACCAGGACGTGAAGCATTCCCGGGCGACGTATTCTACCTCCACTCTCGTCTGCTGGAGCGTGCTGCCCGCGTTAACGCGGAATACGTCGAGAACTTCACCAAAGGTGAAGTGAAGGGTAAAACCGGCTCTCTGACCGCGCTGCCGATCATTGAAACCCAGGCGGGTGACGTTTCTGCGTTCGTTCCGACCAACGTAATCTCCATTACCGATGGTCAGATCTTCCTGGAAACCAACCTGTTCAACGCCGGTATTCGTCCTGCGGTTAACCCGGGTATCTCCGTATCCCGTGTTGGTGGTGCAGCTCAGACCAAGATCATGAAGAAACTGTCCGGTGGTATCCGTACCGCACTGGCACAGTATCGTGAACTGGCAGCGTTCTCTCAGTTTGCATCCGACCTTGACGATGCAACCCGTAAGCAGCTTGACCACGGTCAGAAAGTGACCGAACTGCTGAAACAGAAACAGTATGCGCCGATGTCCGTCGCGCAGCAGTCTCTGGTTCTGTTCGCGGCAGAACGTGGTTATCTGGCGGATGTAGAACTGGCGAAAATCGGTAGCTTCGAAGCCGCTCTGCTGGCTTACGTCGACCGTGATCACGCTCCGCTGATGCAAGAGATCAACCAGTCCGGTGGCTATAACGACGAAATCGAAGGCAAGCTGAAAGGCATCCTCGATTCCTTCAAAGCAACCCAATCCTGGTAAAGTCTGACGGCCTGTCTTAGGGCAGGCCGTAGGCATTGAGGAGAAGCTCATGGCCGGCGCAAAAGAGATACGTAGTAAGATCGCAAGCGTCCAGAACACGCAAAAGATCACTAAAGCGATGGAGATGGTCGCCGCTTCCAAAATGCGTAAATCGCAGGATCGCATGGCGGCCAGCCGTCCTTATGCAGATACCATGCGCAAAGTGATTGGTCACCTTGCGAACGGTAATCTGGAATATAAGCACCCGTACCTGGAAGAACGCGACGTTAAGCGCGTGGGCTACCTGGTGGTGTCTACCGACCGTGGTCTGTGCGGTGGCTTGAACATTAACCTGTTCAAGAAACTGCTGGCGGATATGAAGGCATGGACCGAAAAAGGCGTTCAGTGCGACCTCGCAATGATCGGCTCTAAAGGTGTGTCCTTCTTTAATTCCGTAGGTGGCAACATTGTCGCTCAGGTTACCGGTATGGGCGATAAACCTGCCCTGTCCGAACTGATCGGTCCGGTAAAAGTGATGTTGCAGGCCTACGACGAAGGTCGTCTGGACAAGCTTTATATTGTCAGCAACAAATTTATTAACACCATGTCTCAGGTGCCGACGATCACCCAGCTGCTGCCGTTACCGGCTTCAGAAGATGATGATCTGAAACGTAAAACCTGGGATTACCTGTACGAACCCGATCCGAAAGCGCTGCTGGATACCCTCCTGCG
>ERZ1026892.1535-NODE-1535-length-9879-cov-3.834487_pt1 | contig 9879 bp, 9 predicted proteins | sample MGYA00380176_ERZ1026892 | MGnify/ENA primary metagenome ERZ1026892 (study PRJEB33269, sample SAMEA4719812) | human gut metagenome | biome: human-associated habitat; feature: organic feature; material: feces | place: Cameroon | collected 2013-10 ... | reverse complement strand
TGAGATGAAGGGATTTGACTCGAAGGTCGTTTCGCCCCTGAGCATCAGCTATCTGATGGGCATGCTGGCCAATGGCGCAGACGGCGAAACGCGTGCGGAAATCATCCGTGCGTTGCAGTGTGAGGGCTTGACTCTCGACCAGATCAACGGTGCCTGCCGCATCCTGATGCAGAAGGACGACAAGGATGCGAAGGCCACGGTCAACGTGGCCAACTATGTGGCCGTGAACCATTCGTTCCAGCTCAAGAAGCCGTTTGCTGACATTCTCCGTCAGAACTATGGTGCCGACGTGGAGAGTCTCGACTTCACGAAGCGTTCGACATTGGGCCGGATCAACGGCTGGTGTAGCAAGCAGACCGACGGTATGATTCCCCGTTTCCTCGATGAGGTGGACCCCTCGGCGGTGTCCTACGTGCTTAATGCCATCTATTTCAACGGTACATGGAGCAAACCTTTCGAAAAGTCCGACACCCACAGTGAAGCTTTCCACGGCTATACCCGCGACCGCAAGATGACGGACATGATGCACCAGGAAAGCAAGTTCGACTATTGCGAAACGGAAAACTATTCCGCCGTCAATCTTCCCTACACGCAGAGCGGATACGGCATGACCATCCTTCTGCCGAAGGAAGGCAAGAGCGTGGACGACGTGATGGGACAGCTCAATGCTGAAGCACTCGCTGAACTCCCCTCGAAGATGGAGAATTGCCTCGTCGATCTCAAGATGCCGCGTTTCACCACTTCCACGACCACTCCGCTCAATCAGCTCATCGCCCAGCTGGGAGCCAACCGTATGTTCTCGGAGGCTACGGCAGACTTCAGCCGACTGGCAGACGGTTCCTTCTTCGTGCAGCAGATGATGCAGAAGGCACGTATCGAGGTGACGGAAAAGGGAACCCGTGCGGCCGCTGTCACGGGAGCTATGATCGCCACGACTTCCTTGAGTCGCGAACCGCGCAGAGTGGAATTCCACGCCAACCGTCCGTTCCTCTACTTCATCACGCAGTATAACACGGGTGCCATCCTCTTCATGGGTAGTTTTACGGGTAATGAACTCTGATCCAGACGGCGCGTAGGATGGAATGGCATGTAAGTTGCAATTCCGCAGGTTGAATGGGCCGACATAGGGCCCACACGATGAAGTTGTCTGAATGTTGGAGAGTTGAAACTCCAAATCAGATCTTCGGCAGAAAAGTTCAGATGACTTCGATATGTTGAATCCTAACACATTTTCGACCTATGGAAACATTCCAGCAAGCCATTTCCGCCCCATCCCTCGTGTTGGTGGATTTTTTCGCCACTTGGTGTCAGCCTTGCCGCATGATGCATCCCGTGCTTGAGCAGGTGAAGGCCGTGACAGGCGATAAAGTGCGTATCATCAAGGTTGACGTTGACCGCATGGGCGACGTAGCCGCAACCTACGGTATCCAATCCGTGCCTACGCTGATGCTTTTCCGCGCAGGCGAAGTGCTCTGGCGTCAGAGCGGAGCGATGTCGAAGGCTGAATTGCTTTCAGTTCTCGATCCTTTCATGGCTTCATGAAGCGGGTCAGTCACAGTGGAGCGTAACGCCTGGGTATGCGCATTCCTTTTCCACTTGTCCCAACGGAATACAAAAACTTACCGCAGGGAGTCATCGGCATCACCGATGACTTCCTGCGGATTTTTTTCACGCTGCACGTAACCCCTCTTTCCGTTTTTTCAGCCATAGTTGCGGGGGAAGTTGGAATGGACGGCTTGATGAAATGGAAATTACGTGTTCCTGTTTACCCGCGTACGCGCCCTTTTTCGTACATTTGCATTTCGCTTACCCCAAAGTTCCACCCTATAATCCCCCTCTAGCCCCATGTCCGTAACCCAACAGACCAACCGAACACTCCATGTGTTCAATCCCTCCCACGACGAATCACTTGCCGCCAACTCCCCCTTCTATTATCCCACAACCATTGCCCGCAGACTCCAAAAGGAATGGGGTACACTTCCTGCCCTTTGGGCTGAAGAGGGTGACTGTGTGTGGATTCCTGAGGATGGCGAAGTCGTGATGGGCGATGCGGAATGGTGCAAAGGCGTGGAATTCGTGACGAAACGGCAGATGGCGCGTCCATCCTTTTGGACGGGTGTCGGAAGGATTGACCCTTGGGGCTGGGACCCTGTGGTGGTGCATCAGCTTCGTCGGCTTGGGGCTCCCGACTGCCTGTTGCCTTCAGCCAACGAACTGGCAGATATCCGTATGCTCAGCAGCCGCCACACCACGGCCCGCCTTCTCCCTGCCCTCCGTCAGGCGCTCGACGAGGTGGAACATACGTGGTTCAGCACGGTGGGCACCTCCGTTGTGGCACGCGACATCGATGAGGTGACGACCTTGGCACGCAAGTGGGGCGGCGCGATGGTCAAATCGCTTTGGTCATGCAGCGGACGCGGGGTGTTTCGTTTTGGCGCAGAACCTTCGGCCAACGACCTTGGACGTGTGCGACGGCTGATCGGTGAACAGGGTGGGGTGGAGGTGGAGCCTGTCTATGAGGCGACAGCCGACTTTGCCCTGGAATTCCAGGCTCATGCCGATGGAAGCGTTTCGTGCATCGGGCTTTCGCTTTTCGCGACCAATGCCTCGGGAGCCTATACGGGAAATCTGGTGGCTCCGCAGGAAGAACTTGAACGTCGTTTGCGTCAGCTCTGCGGACCGACGGCAGAGGCATTGACCGATTTGAAGCGCACGTGTGAGCGACAGTTGGAACTTCTGCTCGGCGGACGCTATGTCGGACCGCTCGGCATCGATATGATGCAGACTTTCCGCCGCATCGCTTCGCTCTACGACGACGAATGCGAAGAGCGCTCCTATCATCTCCATCCCTGTATTGAGGTGAATTTGCGCCGAACGATGGGGCATGTGGCCTTGAAGGTGGCACAACGGAAGTTAAAACCTGAGTCACTGCCCGAGTTTTTTCAAAATATTTGCTACTTTTGTCCGTCATGACCTGAAAGTCGTCTGAACTTTTCTGAATTTCAAGATTTGCCTTTATTTTTGAAGCGTTTTTGGGCCTTGAAGTGGGAACGTAGCGAGCTACATGACCGATGAAGGGGCAAAAAACGGCCAAAAAGAAAGGTGAAGATTGAATGTAGAAGAGCTCAAACTCCAAATCCAATCTTCTTCAGAAAGGTCTGGACAACTTCATAAACAAACCCTCAACTCCCAACAACAATGAAACACATCCTCTTCACCCTCGTGCTTTTCTTTGCCGCACTCGGTGCGTCAGCCCAGTCAACCCCCTTCGCCCAAGGCGTGAAATACGTGGGGGCTTCCGTTTCGGGCCTCGGCTTGTCGTATAGTTCAAATGAAAAATTCCGTCTCGGCCTCGATGCCTCCGCTGGCTATTTCTTGGCCGATTGTTTCCAGCTTCGTGCCTCTTTGGGTTACAACCATACCCGCGCCGTTGACGACGTGAGCGTGGGTGCTGGCGTGCGCTACTATTTCGACCAGTGTGGCGTGTTCGTGGGAGCTGGAGCTGAATATGACCACTTCACGCCTTCCAACAATGACGTGATGATTCCCTGCGAAGTGGGCTATGCCTTCTTCCTCAACCGCAACATCACGCTCGAACCTTCCGTTTACTACAAAATGTCGCTCCACGATTTTTCCAACAACAGCACCGTGGGCGTGAAAATCGGATTGGGCATTTACTTCTAAATCCTTTATTTTTTCAGGGAGAGTTCTCATTGAAAGAAAAAGACAGACATCGCTATATATGACAGAAATTTCCACTCTCGGTGAGTTCGGTCTTATCCATCATCTCACCGATGATATCCGCCTCAAAAACGAATCAAGCCTTCTCGGCGTGGGCGACGACTGCGCCGTGATGAACTATGGCGGCCCCGATTGCAAACGCCGTACCTTGATCACCACCGACATGCTGATGGAGGGAATCCATTTTGACCTCGTCTATACGCCCCTCAAACATTTGGGCTATAAGGCTGCCATGGTGAACTTCTCCGATGTGTATGCCATGAACGGTACGCCCCGTCAGCTGTTGGTCAGCTTGGCCGTTGGCCGTCGCTTCGGCGTGGAACATATCGAAGAACTCTATGCAGGAATTCGTTTGGCCTGCGAACGCCACCATGTGGACCTTGTGGGCGGCGACACCACTTCTTCCGTGACGGGACTGGCCCTTAGTCTCACTTGTGTGGGCGATGCAGAGGCCGATGACGTGGTGTATCGTTCAGGTGCGCATGACACGGACCTCGTCTGCGTGAGCGGTAACTTGGGTGCAGCCTATATGGGCCTGCAGTTGCTGGAGCGTGAGAAACGTGTGTTTGAATCGCAGAAGGGCAACGCAGAGACGATGGCACAACCTGATTTCAGTGGACGCGAATATCTCATCGAGCGTATGCTCAAGCCCGAAGCCCGACGTGACATTGTGGCCCGATTGCGCGAAGCTGGCATCCGTCCCACGTCGATGATGGACATCAGTGACGGGCTCTCGTCGGAAATCATGCACATCTGTGAGCAGAGCCACACGGGATGCCGTATCTACGAGGAGCGTATCCCCATCGACTATCAGACGGCAGTGGCGGCCGAGGAATTCAATTTCAACGTCTATACCGCTGCGCTCAATGGTGGCGAGGACTACGAATTGCTCTTCACCGTTCCCCTGACCGACCACGAACGTGTCAGCCAACTCGAAGACGTGAAGGTGGTGGGCCATATAACGGCTCCTGAACTGGGTCACAAACTCGTCACCCGCGACGGCAACGAGTTTGACCTCAAAGCGCAGGGTTGGCAGCACGCATAGAAGTTCAGACGACTTCATAAGCTGCTTTTTGCATAGAAACAAGAAACGCGTAATGACCATCCATTTCCTTTCAAGGCTTTGCCCAAACTCAAGGCATCGCTCTGATTCATGGAACAATTGATGATCATTACGCGTTTCATGTTGAAAAAGCCGCGCGAAGCGCAAATATGGAACTGTAGTACAGGAAATCTGGTTCTTGGAATTTTTCTGGACAGCCTTATTTTTAAGCACTACGATAAGGGTCCGTCCTTCTCCATCACTCGTTCCCGGCAACTTTCCATCAGCCATTTCGGCGTGGAAGTGGCTCCGCAGATGCCCACGCTGCGGGCTCCTTCAAACCATTCAGGGCGGATGGCTTCGGGTGAATCCACCAGGAACGACCGCGGATTGACCTTGCGGCAGGCCTCGTAGAGCACACGGCCATTCGAGCTTTTCAGTCCACAGACGAACAGCACCACGTCGTGGCGCGAAGCGAAGGTGCGGATGTTGGGCAGACGGTTGGCCACTTGGCGGCAGATGGTGTCGAAATAGCGGAAGGAGGCGGGTGCAACGATATGGTCCGTCAGGTAGTCCACCACGGCCTGGAATCCTTCGAGTGGTTTGGTGGTCTGTGAGAAGAGGGCCGTAGAGCGGGTGAAATCGAGTTGGGCAGCTTCTTCCACGCATTCGATGACGATGGCCTCACCGTTAGTCTGTCCCACCAGGCCCAGCACTTCTGCATGACCGCGCTTGCCGTAGATCACAATCTGGGGACGGGGCGTTTCACTGTACACCTTCTTGATGCGCCGTTGGAGTTGCAACACCACGGGGCAGGTCGCGTCGACAAGGTGGATGCCGCGTTCTTCGGCCTTGGCATAAGTGGCGGGCGGTTCGCCGTGGGCGCGCAGCAATACCTTGGTGCCGGCAGGCAGTTCAGCAAATTCCTCATGGTTGATGGTGCGGAGTCCCAAGGCACGCAGGCGTTCGCATTCGCTGCTGTTGTGCACAATGTCACCCAAACAACAGAGTTGGGGCGACTGGGCCAGTTCTTCTTCGGCTTTTCCGATAGCGGTGGTCACACCGAAGCAGAAACCCGAAGCACTGTCGATTTCGATGATGGGGGATTGGGGCGTGTTGGAAGTCATAGAGGTATAGACTCTTTTTGGGGGGACTACGTTGGGAAAAAAGAATGGGATGGGGAAGGGGGATAGCGCCAAGAGAAGGTGCTGTCGGTCGTCAGTTCAACTTGAATTCCACGGCCAGGCTGATTTTCACAGGGGTGGGTCGGCCTGCATCGTCAGTGCCGGGCGTCCATTTCGGCATGCTCTTTAGGGCTGTCATGGCAGAACGGTAGATTTGCGAATCGAAGGCGTTCTTCACCTCGAAGTCCGTGGCATATCCGTCCGTGCCGACGATGAAACTCACCTGCACCACACCATCCTTCTTCTGCCGGATGCAAGCTTGCGGGTAGGTCATGTGGTCGTCCATCCATTTCATGAAAGCCCTGGGGCCTCCAGGAAAGAGGGGCATTTGGTTGACCAGTTCCGTCGGGACAATCTTCTGTTTGGCGATGGGCATCAGGTCGTCCTTGATGTGGGTGGTGTCGATGATGGGGGTGGTGATCATGTCCTGCTCGGGATCGTAGCTGATGGGGCCGTCGATGCCGATGGTCTTCAAGGGGGGAAGTCCTTCGACGATTTCGGGTGCGCCTTCTGCCGCTCCGGGGGCCATGCGTTTGGTGGGAGCCTGACGCGCTGTGGCCAGGAATTTCACCTTGTAGCCCTCCTTCACGTCGGAAGGCTTATGGGAGAAAAAGGCATCTTCCGCTTCGCGAATCTGGCGGTTCAGGATATAGCGGAAATAGATGGTGCTACCCACAAAGAGGGCCACCAGCACCGCAACGGAACCGACCACCGTCAGGAGGGCCTTCCGATAGCGCATGCCGGCTTCGGCACGGAGCTTATAGGCCCCGTACGCTTTGTTGCGACCCTCAAAAACAATGTCGCACCATTCCTTTGATGACAATATATCTGTTGAACGCACGTTATATGAATTGTGACCTTGGTTGTCTCCCCAATCAGGATGGGGAGAACCGGATATTCTTTAAATTCAAAGCAAAGGTACTGCAAATAGAATTTTTATAGTAACTTTGACCGCAAAAAAGCACCGCTCATTAATGAAAATAAAGCAATATAGCCCACTCCTCGCTCTCCTTGCCCTCAGTTTGCAAGCCCAAGAGAGCACATCGTCCTTTAATGCGCTCCGTTTGCCCACGTCCTCCCACGTTGCTGCGTTGGGCGGACAGAACGTCACGCTCATAGAGGATAATCCCGCGGCTGGATGGGCCAATCCCGCTTTATATGCCAACGTCTCCGACCTTTCCGTCGGATTGGATTTCATGACTTATCTTTCGTCCACTTCGTGGATGGGAGCGCATTTCGTGAAGGCCATGGGCGAACGTCATACAATGGCTTTCAATGCCAACTATATGAACTATGGTTCGATGGATGAGACCGACGCGAGTGGCAATGTCATCGGGCGTTTCTCGGCCAAGGATATCACCGTCGGAACGGGCTATAGCTATCTCCTTTCCGATCGTTGGACGGGTGGCGCGAACCTGAAATTCATGTTTTCAAACCTCGCGGACTATTCGGCCATCGCCTTTGCCGTTGACTTGGGTTTCAACTATTATAATGAGGAAACAGACTTCAGTCTTTCGGCCACACTCCAGAATCTCGGTGCTCAACTCAAGTCCTACGACGAATCGGTGCGTGCTAACCTCCCGATCAGCGTGAACCTCGGTTTCACGAAGGGATTGAACCATTTGCCCGCACGCCTCCATGTCACGCTGACGGATCTCAACCGTTGGAGCTCGTCGGACTATGCCATACCCGATGCCGACGCTTCGGCACCCAATTTCACGCGTAAGGCGCTCAACCACCTCGTGGTGGGTCTCGACATCTTGCCCACGGATCAGATCTATCTCTCGTTGGGCTATAATTTCCGGCGCGCCTACGAACTCAAGGCATCGGGTTCCTCCCATATGGCTGGCCTCTCGGCCGGTGCGGGGGTAAACCTCAGCCGTTTCCAATTTGGCGTTTCGTATGCCAAATACCATCAGGCGAACAGCTCGCTGATGTTTACGGCTGGATTCAAAATTTGATTATTCCCATCCTTTGGGGTGAAGCAGGGTGGTTTCAGATGGTCGCATCTTGCGACAGGATTCGAGCCCCTTTCCCCAAAAAACATATTGCCCTCAAAATGACTCATCGCATCATCGTGGCCATTGATGGCCACTCTTCCTGCGGAAAAAGCACCATGGCCAAGGACCTCGCTCGTGAGGTTGGCTATATCTATGTTGACACGGGTGCCATGTATCGCACCGTCACGCTTTTCGCTCTCCGCAACAACCTCTTCCTTCCCGACGGCACCGTGCGCGCCGAGGAACTCGAAAAACGCATGCCCGAAGTGCGCGTAAGCTTCCAGCTTGACCCCGAAACGCATCTCCCTCTCGCCTGCCTCAATGGTGAAGTGGTCGAACAGGAGATTCGTGGTCTCGAGGTGAGTAGCCACGTCAGCCCTATCGCCGCCCTGCCTTTTGTGCGCACCGCCATGACGCGTCAGCAGCAGCTGATGGGTCAGGAGAAGGGTATCGTGATGGATGGTCGCGACATCGGTACGGTGGTCTTCCCCCAGGCTGAACTCAAGATATTCGTCACGGCTTCTGCCGAAGTGCGTGCCCAGCGCCGCTACGATGAACTCACGGCCAAGGGCCAGAAGGTGAGCTACGACGATATCCTCCGCAATGTGCAGGAGCGTGACTATATCGATTCCCATCGTGAAGTGGCTCCGCTCCGCCAGGCTCCCGATGCTTTGCTGCTCGACAACAGCCATCTAACCATCGCCGAACAGAAGGCTTGGCTCATGGAGCAGTTCCGCAAAGCCGTTGGCGAATAATTCTTTTTCATTCCAGCAAGGACGCAGTCACGGCGCCCGTTTCCCTAAAACTGTTTTCCAACATGTCCACACTTCTCGATCGCATCAATACTGCCCTCCGCGACATTCCCTATCCTTCCAAACCTGAAGGTCTCTACGAACCCATCCGCTACGTCCTCAGCATGGGCGGCAAACGTCTGCGTCCCACTCTCCTGCTGCTTGCCCATGGTCTCTACAGCGAGAATACGGACGAAGCTGTTTCTGCCGCTATCGGTCTGGAAACCTATCATAACCATACGCTTCTCCATGATGACCTCATGGATCATGCCGATATGCGACGCGGCCAGCTGACGGTCCATAAGAAATGGAACGAGAACACGGCTGTGCTCTCTGGTGACACGATGCTGATCCTGGCTTTCCAGCTGATCATGCAGTGTGGCTGCCGTCGTGAGGCTGATGTACTCCGTCTTTTTGCCCGTACCGCACAGGAGATTTGCGAGGGCCAGCAGTATGACGTGAATTTCGAGCAGCGCACCGACGTCACGGAGGCGGAATACATTGAGATGATTCGTCTCAAGACCTCCGTTCTTCTCGCCTGTGCCACCAAGATGGGTGCCCTTATCGCCGATGCTCCCGATGCCGACGCTGAGGTGCTCTATCGTTTTGCCGAAAAGATTGGTCTGGCTTTCCAGCTTCAGGATGATTATCTGGATGTCTACGGTGATCCCGCCGTGTTTGGCAAGAAAATCGGTGGCGATATCCTCTGTGGCAAGAAGACGTTTCTCCTCATCAACGCTCTCCAGCGTTCTTCTGAGGCCGAGCGCGACGTCCTCCTCGCCCTGCTCAATGACCAGGAACTCCCCGCAGCTGAGAAAATCCAGGCAGTCACGGATATCTACAATCGCCTCGACATCCCGCAGCTCACCCTCGCTGCCATCAATCGCTTCTATTCCGAAGCGCATGAGGAAATCAGTCGCCTTTCCCTGCCTGCTGACCGTTGGGCACCCCTCTGGCAATATGCTGAATCTCTCCTCGGAAGAAAGAAATAAGGTATAAGGGTGGTAACACCTAACTTATAGAAGTCGTCTGAACTTTTATAAAAGTTCAGACGACTTCTATTTTAAACACCTACTTATCTATAAATATATAGCGTATGTCCTATATCGACACCCATACCC
>ERZ1026892.1534-NODE-1534-length-9882-cov-13.650860_pt1 | contig 9882 bp, 7 predicted proteins | sample MGYA00380176_ERZ1026892 | MGnify/ENA primary metagenome ERZ1026892 (study PRJEB33269, sample SAMEA4719812) | human gut metagenome | biome: human-associated habitat; feature: organic feature; material: feces | place: Cameroon | collected 2013-10 ... | reverse complement strand
TCGAAAGCGGCGCGCAGATTATCGATATCAACATGGATGAGGGGATGCTCGACGCTGAAGCGGCGATGGTGCGTTTCCTCAACCTGATTGCCGGCGAGCCGGATATCGCCCGCGTGCCGATTATGATCGACTCCTCGAAATGGGAAGTTATCGAAAAAGGGCTGAAGTGCATTCAGGGTAAAGGCATCGTTAACTCCATCTCAATGAAAGAGGGCGTAGCGCCGTTTATTGAGCATGCGAAAAAAGTCCGCCGCTACGGCGCAGCCGTGGTGGTGATGGCTTTTGACGAAGTGGGCCAGGCCGACACCCGTGAACGCAAAATTGAGATTTGCCGTCGCGCCTACAAGATATTGACTGAAGAGGTAGGTTTCCCGCCGGAAGACATTATCTTCGACCCGAATATCTTCGCCGTCGCCACCGGTATTGAAGAGCACAACAACTACGCGCAGGACTTTATCGGCGCCTGTGAGGACATCAAGCGCGAGCTGCCGCACGCGCTGATTTCCGGCGGCGTCTCTAACGTTTCCTTCTCGTTCCGCGGCAACGACCCGGTACGTGAGGCTATTCACGCGGTATTCCTCTACTATGCGATTCGCAATGGGATGGACATGGGCATCGTCAACGCCGGACAGCTGGCTATCTATGACGACCTCCCGACCGAACTGCGCGACGCGGTCGAGGATGTGATCCTCAACCGCCGTGAAGATGGTACCGAACGTTTGCTGGAACTGGCCGAGAAATATCGCGGCAGTAAAACCGACGAGGCCGCCAACGCCCAGCAGGCGGAATGGCGCAGCTGGGACGTGAAAAAGCGCCTTGAATACTCGCTGGTGAAAGGCATTACCGAATTTATCGAGCTCGACACAGAAGAAGCGCGCCAGCAGGCCGAACGCCCGATTGAGGTGATCGAAGGGCCGCTGATGGACGGCATGAACGTGGTCGGCGATCTGTTCGGCGAGGGCAAAATGTTCCTGCCGCAGGTGGTGAAATCCGCCCGCGTGATGAAGCAGGCTGTTGCCTACCTCGAACCGTACATTGAAGCCAGCAAAGAAAAAGGCTCCAGCAACGGCAAGATGGTCATCGCCACCGTGAAAGGCGACGTGCACGATATTGGTAAAAATATCGTCGGCGTGGTGCTGCAGTGTAATAACTACGAAATCATCGATCTCGGCGTGATGGTGCCAGCGGATAAAATCCTCAAAACGGCGAAAGAGGTGAACGCGGACCTGATCGGCCTCTCCGGCCTGATTACCCCGTCGCTGGATGAAATGGTCAACGTGGCAAAAGAGATGGAGCGTCAGGGCTTCACCATCCCACTGCTGATTGGCGGCGCGACGACGTCGAAAGCGCACACCGCGGTGAAAATTGAGCAGAACTACAGCGGCCCGACGGTTTACGTGCAGAACGCTTCGCGTACCGTAGGCGTGGTAGCGGCGCTGCTCTCCGACGCTCAGCGCGATGATTTTGTTGCTCGTACGCGCAAAGAGTACGAAACCGTACGTATTCAGCATGGCCGCAAAAAGCCGCGCACGCCGCCGGTGACGCTGGCCGCCGCGCGGGAAAACGACCTCGCATTCGACTGGGAAAGTTACACTCCACCGGTCGCGCATCGCTTAGGCGTGCAGGAAGTCGAGGCCAGCATCGAAACGCTGCGTAATTACATCGACTGGACGCCGTTCTTTATGACCTGGTCGCTGGCCGGAAAATTCCCGCGCATCCTCGAAGATGAAGTGGTGGGGGAAGAGGCAAAGCGCCTGTTTAAAGACGCCAACGACATGCTGGACCAACTGAGCGCCGGGAAATCCCTCAACCCACGCGGCGTCGTTGGCCTGTTCCCGGCTAACCGCGTCGGCGATGACGTGGAAATCTATCGCGATGAAACGCGTACGCACGTGCTGACCGTCAGCCGTCATCTGCGCCAGCAGACCGAGAAAGTGGGCTTTGCCAACTACTGTCTGTCGGACTTCGTCGCGCCGAAAACGTCCGGTAAAGCGGACTATATCGGTGCCTTTGCCGTCACCGGCGGGCTGGAAGAAGATGCGCTGGCCGATGCGTTTGAAGCGCAGCACGATGATTACAACAAGATCATGGTGAAGGCGATTGCCGACCGTCTGGCGGAAGCCTTTGCCGAGTACCTGCACGAGCGCGTGCGTAAGGTTTACTGGGGCTACGCGCCAAACGAAAACCTGAGCAACGACGAACTGATTCGTGAAAACTACCAGGGCATTCGCCCGGCGCCGGGCTACCCTGCGTGTCCTGAGCATACCGAAAAAGGCACTATCTGGCAGTTACTGGACGTTGAAAAACATACCGGCATGAAGCTGACTGAGTCCTTCGCCATGTGGCCTGGCGCGTCAGTCTCCGGCTGGTATTTCAGTCACCCGGACAGTAAGTACTACGCAGTCGCGCAGATTCAGCGCGATCAGGTTGAGGACTACGCGCAGCGTAAAGGGATGAGCGTAGCGGAAGTGGAGCGCTGGCTGGCGCCAAACCTGGGTTATGATGCCGACTGATTCACAGAATCGTCATCTTTCCTTACAACTAACAGGGCGCTCTATGAGCGCCCTGTCTCTTTATCGCGCGTAAACCCTTATACTGAAAGAAGGCCGTTGCCGGATGGCGTAAACGTCTTATCTGGCCTGCAGAAGGATGATTTGTAGGTCTGATAAGCGCAGCACCATCAGGCATACGAACCTCAGGAACCTATAACAACAAGGAGAAGCTGATTCCGTGTTAACTCTGCTACACCTGCTTTCCGCCGTCGCGCTGTTGGTGTGGGGTACCCATATCGTGCGCACCGGCGTGATGCGTGTATTTGGCGCGCGTCTGCGTACCGTGCTTAGCCGCAGCGTGGAGAAAAAGCCGCTCGCCTTCTGTGCGGGTATCGGCGTTACCGCGCTGGTACAAAGCAGCAATGCCACCACCATGCTGGTGACATCCTTTGTTGCCCAGGATCTCGTGGCCCTGACGCCCGCGCTGGTGATCGTGCTTGGCGCAGACGTGGGGACCGCGCTGATGGCGCGTATCCTGACCTTCGATCTCTCGTGGCTGTCGCCGCTGCTGATTTTTATCGGTGTGACCTTCTTCCTGGGCCGCAAGCAAACCCGCGAAGGGCAATTGGGCCGCGTGGGTATCGGCCTGGGGCTGATTCTGCTGGCGCTGGAGCTGATTGTGCAGGCGGTCACACCCATCACTCAGGCCAACGGCGTGCAGGTGATTTTCGCGTCGCTGACCGGTGATATTCTGCTGGATGCGCTGATTGGCGCCGTGTTTGCCATTATCAGCTACTCGAGCCTGGCCGCCGTACTGCTGACCGCCACGCTGACCACCGCCGGGGTCATCTCCTTCCCGGTGGCGCTGTGTCTGGTGATTGGCGCTAACCTTGGTTCGGGCCTGTTGGCCATGCTCAATAACAGTGCCGCTAACGCCGCCGCCCGCCGTGTGGCGCTGGGTAGCCTGCTGTTTAAGCTGGTGGGTAGCCTGATTATTCTGCCGTTTGTCCACGTGCTGGCGACCACCATGCAGAAGCTGCCGCTGGCGGAATCCGAACTGGTTATCTACTTCCACGTCTTCTACAACCTGATCCGCTGCTTGGCGATGGTGCCGTTTGCCGAGCCGATGGCGCGCTTCTGTAAACGCCTGATCCGCGATGAGCCAGAGCTGGAAGCGCACCTGAAGCCCAAACATCTGGATGTGACTGCACTCGATACCCCCACGCTGGCCCTGGCCAACGCCGCACGTGAGACGCTGCGCATCGGTGATGCCACCGAGCAGATGCTGGACGGGCTGAAGAAGGTGATGCACGGCGAGCCGCGTGAAGAGAAAAACCTGCGCAAACAGGCTGATGATATCAACGTGCTCTACACCGCCATCAAGCTCTACCTGGCGCGAATGCCGAAAGACGAGCTGGCGGAAGAGGAGTCCCGCCGCTGGGCGGAGATTATCGAAATGTCGCTCAACCTTGAACAGGCTTCGGATATTATCGAGCGTATGGGCAGCGAGATTGCCGACAAATCGCTGGCCGCGCGCCGCGCCTTCTCGGTAGAAGGGCTGAAGGAGCTGGAGGCGCTGTATGAGCTGCTGTTAAGCAATTTGCAGTTGGCGATGTCGGTCTTCTTTGCCGGTGACGTTACCAGCGCCCGCCGCTTGCGCCGCAGCAAGCACCGGTTCCGCATTCTGAATCGCCGCTACGCGCACGCGCACGTCGATCGTCTGCATCAGCAGAACGTACAAAGTATTGAAACCAGTACTCTGCACCTGGCGTTGCTGGGCGATATGCAGCGTCTGAACTCGCTGTTCTGCTCGGTAGCCTACAGCGTGCTGGAGCAGCCAGACGAAGACGATGAGCGCGACGATTATTAGCGTAAGAGCGTAAACCCGGCCTCGGCTGGGCTAGCTTGTAGGCCGGATAAGGCGTTCACGCCGCCATCCGGCAATGTCCGCCGAATGGCCTGATGGCGCTGCGCTTATCAGGCCTACGGTTTGTAGCCCTACGCCGACCCCGGGGTTATGGCTCAGAAGCGATGCCCTTCCTCCAGCGCCACGGCTTCCTCACCCGCTTTAAATACATAGGTCGTACGCGGCCCGCCGAGCGTCGCCTCGCCGTTGGCTACCTCAATCCAGTTGCCTTCCGGCAGGCCAATCACCGTTAACTCAGGCGCAACAACCAACAGCTCGCGAATACGCTGCTCTCGGGTTTCGCCTTTATGGCCTTCCGGCAGGGCGTTAGTGAAGTGCGGGTTAATCTGCAGCGGGAACAGCCCCAGCGCATCAAAGCCCTTTGGATCGACAATCGGCATATCGTTGGTGGTACGGATGGTCTGGCAGGCGAGGTTCGCACCCGCGCTCCAGCCCACGTACAGCGCACCGCGCTTCACCACGTCGACAATCGGTGCCAGCAGCCCACGCTCGCGGCTCTCTTTCAGCAACTGGAAGGTATTGCCGCCGCCGACGATAATCAGCTCGGCATTTTCAATCGCGGAGATAGGGCCTGCCACGCTATGGATACCGGTGACCGTCACGCCCAGCGGCGCCATAACCGCGGCGGTTTTTGCCGTATACTCGTCCCAGGTCTGCGTCACGCCAGCAAAAGGAATAAACACCGCGCGACGGCGGCCATTGAGTCGCGCCTCAATCAGCGGCAGCGCGTGTTCCAGCCAGGCTTTGCCCGGCAGCGTTGAGTTACTCAGCAGAAGTAAGTCCATCATTTCTCCTATCTATCAGAAACTATCAATCAGGGCGGCATGTTACCACCCTGCGTCAGACAGCTTACTGATATAGTTCACGATGTTGCCGCAGAGAGTCTGGTGTAGGCCGGATAAGCGAAGCGCCATCCGGCAATCTGCGCGGAGGTCTGCCGGATGGCGCTTCGCTTATCCGGCCTACCGTTGACGTTACGCTATCGATTATCCCGCTCTGGCAAACGCCGCCGCTTCAGCAACCAGCGCATCGTCAGGCCGCACCCCGGTGTACATCACAAACTGTTCCACTGCCTGCAGGGCAATCACTTCGGCACCGCTAATGGTCTTTTTCCCCAGGCGCTGGGCGAGCTGAATGACCGGCGTTTCCGGCGGCAGGGCCACCACGTCAAACACCACGCTGGCGCGTGAGACCATCGCTTCACTAAAGGCAAGCTGCTCGTGCTCTTTGCCGCCCGCCATGCCGATAGGCGTCACGTTGACCAGAATATCGATACCGTCGGCTTGTGGCTGCGCCTGCCACTGGAATCCGTACTGTTTTGCCAGCGCGGTACCATTGGCTTCATTGCGGGCGGCGATAATCACGTTGCTAAAGCCTGCGTCGCGGAAGGCGGCAATCACCGCTTTACCCATCCCGCCGCTGCCCTGAATCATCACGTGGGCTGTGGTATCGAGCTGGTGGCTGACAATCAGGCTTTTTACCGCGATGTAGTCGGTGTTAAACCCGGTCAGATGGCCGTTGTCATTGACGATGGTGTTGACGGAATCGATGACCCTGGCCGACGGATCGATAGCATCCAGAAACGCCATGCAGCTTTCTTTAAACGGCATCGACACCGCGCAGCCGCGAATGCCCAGCGCACGAACGCCTTTCACCGCCGCCTCAATATCCTGCGTGGTAAAGGCTTTATAGATAAAATTCAGCCCCAGTTTTTCATACAGATAGTTATGAAAGCGCGTGCCAAAGTTGCCGGGGCGGCCGGCAAGCGACATGCACAGCTGGGTATCACGGTTAATCATGGTCATGTCCTCGTCAAAGTCTTACTGCACTAAATATTCTGCGGTGGCCCGGTCAGTGACCAGCGCGTTGATATGCTGCCCGCGCAGCGCGCCAAGGATGGCGGCGTGCTTCTCTTCGCCGCTCGCCAGGCCGATGACATAGCGGACCTGCTTTAAGATGGTGAGCTCAATGGAGAGCGTTTTTTCCTGCATCGCGGTAGCAATAGGCGTGCCGTCAGCGGCAAAAAAGCGTGAACAGATATCCCCAGACACCTGAAGCGCCTCTAGTTCATCGCTCTGCGCATTGCCGTAAAACGCCTGCCAGTTGGTGGCATGACGAATGGCGGGCGAACCGATGCCCACCACGGCGATGTCCAGCCGCTGCCAGTAGTCGGCCAGCGTCTGAAAATGCTGAGATTGCATAATGCCCTGGCGAATCAGCGGGTTATCCAGCAGAGCCGGAAAATCAGCGAGATACGACTCGCCTTTGAGCCGCGTGGCGGCGCTGTAGGTCAGCGTGTTGACGTGATAGCGGCTCGGAAGCTTACCGGACGGCCCGCCAACGATAGGCACGCACACCAGCGGGCGAGGCTGGCTGGACTGCGGTAATGCCTCGACCAGCGCGCTGACCGCGCGTCCCCAGCCGAACCCAATGACGGCGTTCGGCGACAGTAGCCGTTCAAACAGCTGCGCGCCATAGGCTCCGGCCTCGCTCTCCAGCGGCGCGACAACGGCCTCTTTCAGGCCAAATTTCTGTTTTAGTCGCTCTTCCAGCCACAGGCTATCGTTGTAGTCATAGTTGATGGCGATGGTCACCACGCCCAGGTCGCGTCCGCGTTTGAGCAGGCGGCTGATGGTGGTGCGGTAAATCCCCAGTTCGTGGGCGATTTGCGCCTGCGTCATCTCCTGCTCGTAATAAAGCTGGGCAATTTTCACGATCAGGCGGATATCGTCGCTGTTTTCCATCGAAGTCGCTGGCTCCTGCACATATGTGCAAAACGTAAAAACGGATTCTCGATCTGGTATAGCGCCGTCATGCAGGGAGTTCAAGCATATTTGCGGAAACGCTGTCAGCCGTAGGGATGCACTTATGTGCAAAATCGACGTGATGAAAAAAAGGATTTGTCGCGGACTATTTTTTCTCACCCGCAAGGTGAGGTATATTTCGCTGCCAAAGGAGAATTTATGCTGACAGACTCATCAACCCGATTAAATAAATACATCAGCGAAAGCGGCATCTGCTCGCGGCGTGAGGCGGATCGCTTTATTGAACAAGGCAACGTTTTTATCAACGGTAAGCGTGCCACGATAGGCGATCAGGTGAAGCCGGGCGACGTTGTGAAAGTCAACGGTCGGTTGATTGAGCCGCGTGAAGCGGATGATTTAGTGCTGATCGCGCTGAATAAGCCTGTCGGTATCGTCAGCACCACCGAAGACGGTGAACGTGACAACATCGTCGACTTCGTTAACCATAGTAAACGAATCTTCCCGATTGGCCGTCTGGATAAAGATTCTCAGGGGCTGATTTTCCTCACCAACCATGGCGATCTGGTCAATAAGATCCTGCGTGCGGGTAACGACCACGAAAAAGAGTATCTGGTCACGGTCGATAAGCCCGTTACCGATGAGTTTATTCGCGGCATGGGCGCGGGTGTGCCGATTCTCGGTACGGTAACCAAAAAATGTAAGGTTAAGAAAGAAGCGCCGTTTGTGTTTCGTATCACGTTGGTTCAGGGCTTGAACCGGCAGATTCGCCGCATGTGCGAACACTTTGGTTATGAAGTGACTAAGCTTGAGCGTACGCGCATTATGAACGTTAGCCTGACGGGCATCCCGCTGGGCGAGTGGCGCGACCTGACGGACGATGAGCTGATCGACCTCTTCAAGCTGATTGAAAACTCTTCTTCCGAAGCCAAACCAAAAGCGAAAGCCAAGCCGAAAACGGCGGGCATTAAGCGCCCGGTGGTGAAGATGGAGAAAACCAGCGATAAGCCAGCTCGCCCGGCGGGTAACGGTAAACGCTTCACCGCGCCGGGACGTAAAAAGAAAGGGCGTTAACGTCTGCCGCGCGTCGGCGTATTCGCCGACCAGGAAAACGAACTTTCGGAATCCGGTTTATAAGCCTGCTGTTTCTTCAACTGGCGGGCTTTTTTTGCGTCTGCTTCACGCTGTACCATCAGCTTATCGATGTACTCCTTTTTCACGCTGTTGGTCTCTGCGTTGGTCAGCGGACGGCCATGCGCAATGCGCGCGCGGTCGAGCAGCGTTTTCAGCTCGCGCTGTTCGCGCTCGGTCATCTCTTTTTGCGTAATGCGGGGGAGTGCCATAGGGGTGCCCTCAATCGGATGGTGCAACCAGTGTACGGCAAAGGTGAGAGGCTGTGTAGGCCGGATAAGGCGTTTACGCCGCCATCCGGCAATGTGCTTGCAGTGTGCCCGATGGCGCTACGCTTATCGGGCACACAGCTACAGCGGTTATTGTTGCTTTTTCTTCTCGATAGGTTTCCCGGACCAGTATCCCGCCAGCAGCGAACCTGACAGGTTATGCCACACCGAGAACAGCGCGCCCGGCAGTGCAGCCAGCGGCCCGAAGTAGATTTTACCCAGCGCCGCGGCGAGGCCAGAGTTTTGCATCCCCACTTCAATCGCCAGTGTGCGGCAGGTCGATTCGTCAAAGCCAAACAGGCGTCCGCCCCAGTAGCCACCGAGCAGGCCAATGGTGTTGTGCAGAATCACCGCGATAATCACCACGAAGCCAACCGAGGCAATATGCGAGGCGGAACCGGCGACGACCGCGCTGATGATCGCCAGAATGCACAGCATTGAGAAGGCGGGGAGATAGGGCTCTACCGCTTTCACCACGCGCGGGAACAGGTGATGAATCACCAGACCGAGCGCAATCGGAATCACCACAATTTGCAGGATACTCAGCAGCATACCCATTACATCGACCTGAATATGGGCATCCACATACAACCGGGTCAGTAGCGGCGTGGCGACCACGCCAACCAGCGTGGAGACCGACGAGATGGTGACGGACAGCGCTACGTCACCTTTCGCCAGATAGATCATCACGTTAGACGCCGTTCCGCTGGCAACGCTACCCACCAGCACCATCCCGGCAGACAGCTCCGGCGGCATATGGAAAATCAGCGCCAGCAGCCATGCGGCGAGCGGCATCACCAGATAGTGCAGGAAAATCCCTGCCGCAACCGGCGCTGGTCGTGACAGTACACGCTTAAAATCGTCCACCTTAAGATGCACGCCCATGCCGAACATAATCAGCATCAGCAGTGACGGAACCAGCGGCCCGATAGGCGTAAAGGTGGTTGGCGTGAAGTAGGCAATAACGGAGAGCAGCAGCGCCCATAACGGGAACAGCCGGGTGATAGCGGTGAGCATATTGTATTCCTTGCGATTATACACTTCATCCTTCAAGTTGCCTCTGCGTTGGCTGCGCTCTCTCACCCCAGTCACGTACTTATGTACGCTCCCGGGGATTCGCTCGCTTGCCGCGTTACTCGGCTTACAGCCTCGCCCCTTCGGGGCCAGCGCAAGCGCTGTTCAACACGCTAAAGCATGTTGTGATCCAACTCGAATGATTTTGTGTATATTGTTGTTGTGTTGTTATAAAAAAGCCGGGTTCGAGCCCGGCTATAGTTATTATTTATCGCGTGGTGGAATAT
>ERZ1026892.1532-NODE-1532-length-9886-cov-4.286848_pt1 | contig 9886 bp, 7 predicted proteins | sample MGYA00380176_ERZ1026892 | MGnify/ENA primary metagenome ERZ1026892 (study PRJEB33269, sample SAMEA4719812) | human gut metagenome | biome: human-associated habitat; feature: organic feature; material: feces | place: Cameroon | collected 2013-10 ... | reverse complement strand
ATACAAAAACATTATGAATTTTATTTAATTAGCGAACAAGATTCGATATTATTATTATCTAACTTAACTAATCCATCTAAAAGTTTCAAATCAGCTATAAGGTTCAATCATTCATCTGCATGAAACATTATCACTTATAGGTTAAGCCTCTGCTTTTAACGATTGCAAAGGTACGAAGTTTTTTTGATTGCTGCAATACCTAAAAATGGGGGTTTTATCCAAATACCTATTTATAATGATGGTTGAAAATTACTTTTTTCGTATCAGCGATGATCCTTGAATAGCTTGATAACCAGATAGTTGTATGATATAGATGCCCGTAGGCAATTCTGATATGTCACATAGATATTCCATTTTTCCTGATTGCATCTTTTCCACTTTCATTCTTATTCCAGATAAGTTATAGACAGAAACCCTAAAATCTTGAGTGGCTTTTTCTGTGAGATTGATGCATATCTTGTTCCTGTCCATACCGATTTGAGCTTTTTGAGGTAGATAAGTACTGATATCTGATATTCCGTCCAGGTTTAAAGCAGCCAATAGTCCTCGGTAAACATCCAGTTTTCCGTAACCCCAGAGGTTGTTTGGTATATCTTGTTCTTTGTCTAAAGGAATGCTCGTCTTCTTGATAATATCCAAAACATCCTGACTGTTTAGACTCGGATTGGCTTCTAACCATAGGGCAATTGCTCCGCCCACAACCGGAGAAGCCATAGAGGTACCACTATTGGAATGCCAAAAATAATTTCTTCCCTGATAGGTATAGCTGGAAATGCGGGTGTCCCTGTCCCAGTTGTCGGGATGATATACTTCATAGAATGAGTTATAGGATGAAATGACCGAACTGCCCGGTGCAATTACATCTGGTTTGATTCGTTCATCGAAGGTTGGTCCTATTGACGAATAGGCTCCAAGTGCTCCGATGGACAGTGTTTCAGACTGCTTATATTTTCCCTCTATATCCGTATAGCCGGTATGGTTGATGGTGGCACCTACGCAGATTACACTCGGGTAAGATGAAGGGGAATTGATGCTATGCGACTTCTCGCAGTCTGCAAGTGACGGATCTACAGAGCAGATATACATATTGCCCGAACCATGATATACTTGAACGTCTGCGTCTTTTCCCATTACCTGATAAGCCATATAGTTGGTTAAACCCACATTTTTTTCGTCTAAGGCTTTCACCATCCAGTCATAGCATATTTCTTCTTTCTGATAACAGGAAGGGTATGCCCCCATCATCATGACATACCTTTTTCCAGCCACCTCTACTGTGTCAATAAGGGTAGAGTCGGCAGTAGCTAAAATCTGCTCGGTATTCACATTAAAGATATGAGGATGCGTTCTTCCTTCATAAATGGTGGTGCGCAAAGTAAATGGCTGAGATGATTTGGCGATGTGATAGACGTATGGTTTGGCACTATTCACAAAACAGCCCGCACTTTCTTTTTCCAATGGCTTATGCATATAGTAATATTGTTGACCATTGTTGCCGGCTGAAGATACCAATACATGACCTGGAATGCGAGTCAGACTATCTAAAATCTCGCCATATAGCAAGTCTGTTCCATCAAAATCCTGTCCAGCTCCTTCGCTAAATGAGATGACGCATGGTTTACCTACCTGATCCGCATAATCGAAGATATACTTGAATCCTAAGGCATCCATGGCATAAGTAAATTTATAAGTTTGGGACGAATCAATCAATGCAGCATTTTCGGATGTTGCATTTGCTACCAGACAAATATCGCTTTCGTATGCCATGCCGTGGTATTTGCCGGGAACATCAGAAGCCATTCCCTCACATCCGCTTCCTGCTGCTATTCCCAAGGTATGTGTGCCATGTGAATTATCATATCCATCTCTCGAACATCCTACTGCAAGCAGATGTTCTTTTCCGATATATTCGCGGCCTACAGGCAATGTACTCTGTAAGGTGTCTGAAGATATCTGATCCCAAAAAGCCTTGATGCGATAATCTGTCATCTGTGGGTTGTAGAAATTCGGATTTGTAAAGTCGAAACCGATATCCATAATGCCCGTTACTACGCCTTTTCCTGTATAGACCTGTGGCAAATTCCTACCTTCATATACGGGTAAAGCATTGGTCTGAATGATGACAGAATCTAAAGTACATTTCGGGTTCATGTTGGCTTCGATGCGTTGTATCTCTGGTAATGATGATAGACGGGATACAGAGTTCAGCGGAATCGTAGCGATGTATATATTACCATATCTGGCCCAAACCTTGCCACCATGCTGGCGTAGCACTTTTTTTCCATCTCCCGACACTTTGATAAAAGCAGTAGTCATGGGAGAGGGGAAGCCTGTTATTGTTTTCTTTGCTTTGACATCATGTATTTTGGCAAGATTGACGGTTTGTTTTTCTTTCTCGCGTTCCTCCAAAACATAGTGTCGGAGCATAGGAGAAAGTTTGGATAGACATGCTCTTTGGGCATAGGCTCCAAGTCCGAAGAATATAGTCAAGGTCAAATATAGTAATAGCTTTTTCATACAAGTAAGATTGTGATTAAGAAGAAAAGGAATCCCCGTGAAAGAGGATTCCCTGTTTTTTTGAGATTTTAGCTTTTAAAAAACTAAAGGATTTATTTCTTTAACCATTTATCAAGCCAGTTGAAGAATGTTCTCTGCCAAAGAACACCATTCTGTGGTTTCAATACCCAGTGATTCTCGTCTGGATAGATCAGAAGTTCTGCAGGAATACCGCGCATACGGGCAGCGTTGAAAGCTCCCATACCTTGATTGGCATTGATGCGATAGTCTTTCTCTCCATGAATACAGAGGATAGGAGTATCCCATTTATCAACAAACTTGTGAGGACTGTTCTCGTAAGTCTTCTTGGCATTTCCACTTAGGTCCTTGTTCCAATAAGCATCCTCATATTCCCAGTTAGAGAACCATGCCTCCTCTGTGTCTGTGTACATGCTCTCCAAGTTGAAAGCACCATCGTGAGCCAGGAAAGCCTTGAAACGCTTGTTGTGATGACTGGCGAGATAGTAAACAGAGAAACCACCGAAACTTGCACCGACGCAACCTAAGCGATCCTTATCTACGTATGGCAGATTGGCTGCTGCATCATCGATAGCAGAGAGATAGTCGTTCATACACTGACCGGTCCAGTCGCCAGAGACTTCCTCGTTCCATTCACTACCGAAACCTGGAAGACCACGGCGATTAGGCAATACCACTACATAACCATTGGCAGCCATGATCTGAATATTCCAGCGATAGCTCCAGAATTGACTTACAGGGCTCTGAGGACCGCCTTCGCAGAAGAGAAGGGTAGGGTATTTCTTGGTAGCATCAAAATTGGATGGCAACATAATCCATACCAACATCTGCTTACCATCTGTAGTCTTTACCCAACGCTGTTCGCACTTTCCGAGGTTCAACTGGTTCAGAATATGGTCGTTCTCGTGAGAAATCTGTTCTACCTTAGTACCTTTGGCATCCTTACCAGGGGTAACGATATAGATATCGGTAGGATGACTCATGCTTGCACGGGTAGCGAGAATCTTGTTGCCATTATTTGCCAAAGCTACGCTACCATAATCAGCCCAGTCGTTGGTGATCTGTTTTACTTCGCCCTTGAAGTTGGCCTGATAGAGGTTCAGGGTTCCGTGCCAAACACCGATGAAAGTAAGGCTCTTGTTGTCCTTGTTCCATACGAATCCTTCTACGTTGGAGTCAAACTTGTCTGATACATAGTTTTTCTTACCCGTAGCCAGTTCGTAAACACAAAGACGGTTGCGGTCGCTTTCATAACCATTGCGTGCCATGCTTTGCCATGCGATGTACTTACCATCAGCAGAGAATTGTGGATTGGTATCGTAACCAGGATTGTTTTTCAGATTTTCAGGAGCATTGACAGCCTGATTCTTCATGCTCTTGGTTGCATCAATCTTTGGCTCTACATAACCAGCCTCCTTGCAGAGATTCTTAGTCTCGCGCGTACCTATATTATATAAGTAGATGTCTGAGTCTGTAGAGATGGCATACTGAACGCCCTCTTTCTTGCGACAGGTATAGGCGATAGTCTTTGAATCAGGGCTCCAGTCCAACTGCTCGATACCGCCGAATGGTGCCATAGGACATTCGAATGGTTCACCTTTCAGAATATCTTCTCCCTCGTTGATGGTGCCGTTTTCTGTGACATCAGCAACAAAAGGGTGCAATATGCTCTCCACGTAGTGATCCCAGTGGCGATAGTTCATGTCTGTTACCAGACGACCAGTGGCGAGTGGCAGGTCTGAAGGATTCTCCTTGATGGTGCCATGATAAGGCAACTCCTTGATGAGGATGACCTTCTTACCGTCTGGAGAGAATTTGAATCCCTCGATGCCTAACTTATCGTTGGTCAACTGCTTGCGATCGGTTCCGTCTGGGTTCATGCTCCAGAGCTGTCCCTCCCGGAGAAAAGCAATCTTTTGTCCACCGGCTATCCAGGCAGCATCACTTTCGCTTTTGGCATCAGTGGTGAGTGCTTTTTGGTTCTTACCGTTGGCATCCATGATGAAGAGCATCTGATGACCCTTGTTTTCCTTCACACTGTAATAACCTACCTGATAAACGATTTGCTTGCCGTTAGGTGAAGCCTCGGCAGCACCGATGCGTCCCATAGCCCAGAGAGCCTCAGGAGTCATCAGGTGGTTTTCTACCTTGATCTCATTCTTTTGAATCATAGTTTGTGCATCAACTGTAGTGGTACTCATCGTGAGTGCAGCTGCAGCTAAAATCATTGCTTTAATCATTGTATTTAATTTTATTAGAGTTTTTTTCTTAACAACAATAGCCTTTATTCTCAACTTGAATTGCGCTTATTCCTATTTGAATATGGCTGGGTGAAGAGAGAAAATGTAAATGGGAGTTATTGATTATCAACTTCTTCGCACACCACCATCTCAGTACCTTTGTAAATGACGACAATCTTGTGAAGTTGGGTGGTCTTCACGGCGGAAGTGACCACTTCGCTTTGAGCGTAGCGGTTCACTTGAACCTCGGCTTCTTTGAAAAGTTGTTGGATGTGTGCGTCAGTATCTTTCGATTTGGCGTACTTGAGTTCCACAATATAAGAGTGGGTCATGTCGCTATAGATGTCGAGCAGCGGACATAGGAAGATGTCAGCATATCCTTCCTGAGTATCTTTTTCGGAGATAGGACGATAGTACTGATTTTGGCAAGTCATGGCAAGCGTGAAGCCATGCACAAAATACTCCCCTTTCTGATGGTCTCGTTGGGAGGCGTATTTATGCAGGCTGTCGGCAATGTACTGGAAGTATGCCTTCCATTCTCCACGATAAGCAAGATGGCTTGCCAACTCATTCTTTTCGTAGCTGTCGAATGAGAGGTCATTTTCTTTGTAGGTATCGAGCAGATAAGTAAATAGCTGCTCGCGCACAACCTCGTTTGGAATGATAAATTTGGTCTTTCCTTCAAGCGTTCCGTTGATGGTGATCATTCCGAAGTAAAACAATAGGCTGACAAAATTGTCGGGATTGCCTATCAGCTCGGCAGGAAATCCCGACTTGAGTTCGCCTGTGATGTAACCTTGCTGCACCAGTTGCTGGATGATAGAGGCATCGTGGGCAAACTCCTTGTCTCTGCGAATGAGCATGCGGAGCTTGTTGTAGTCGGTACGGATGTTTTCGTCTATCATGTGGTCGGGCACCTCACAATCATTGTTCACATAATTGTCGATGAAGTAAAGCACCATGTTGGAGTTGTACATCGTCACTTTGCCGTACTTCTTGAGTGCAAAGCAATAGTTGTCGTACCATGGCTTCATGATGGTTATCAACTCATCGATGGTATGGTTGAACTCGTATTGGGTGGAGTAGTATTCGAGCATGTCACGCACTTCTTTCTCCGTGAATCCCGTCAGTTCATTGAATTGGGCACTCAGAGTGTAGTTGGTGCCGATGTTGAATCCACTGGTCAGGTCGTCTAATGTGACAGGGCTGACTCCTGTCACAAATACACGGGCAATGGTAGAATCTGTACCAGCCTTGATCGTGTCGAAGAAAGTGCGCAAGTATCCCTCGCCATGAGTCTCTTTGCGATATTTGTCCAGACAGTTGGGCTCAGCAAGAATCTTGTTGGTGAAATGGTCGTATTCGTCGATGAAGAGGAACACCTTGGCGTTGGTCTTCTCGCATTCACGGCACAGAAAGTTCAGTTGCTTGACCGCACCATCCAGTTGGTTCATACCTTCTTTGATGCCTTTCGGTAAATATTGCGCATATACATCGCAGAAAAAATTAAAGGCTATGCGACAATGGTCGTCTAATCCCTTTTTATAGTCATTTAGTTCTGCATTTACTATTGCAAAGTTGAGCTTGATGACAAGATATTTGTTGTGCTCGGGTGTGGGATGTTGACCGATGTAGAGATGCCCGAAGAGCTTGTCGAAGATGTTTGCTCGATTGATATCGTAGTAATGCTCAAGCATGGAGAGAGTAAGGCTCTTGCCGAATCGGCGAGGGCGGATGTAGAAGAAGAACTTGTTGGCTCTTTCAATTTTCTCCACGAATGGAGTCTTGTCGACATAATAGCAGTCATCCTCGATAACGGCTTTGAAGTTCATCATGCCGTAAGGGATGCGCTTGGGATATTTTCGAATGCTCGTTGATTGATTCTCTACCATATTTTTACACCTTTTTATATTGTTCTGCAAAAATAAGGATAATTTTCCGAAAGAACAAGAAACTTCTTCAAAAGATATGTTAAACATTTTACCATGTTCACTTTTCTTTCTACTTTTGTGCAAAGATATTCAAGAATACTCCCAATAATTGCTTCTGTCTTGTCGCCATTGGCTATTGTACCGAGTATGTAGGTAACCAACTTCGTATGTTCCGTTCCTGTCCAAGTCTCCCCTCATTTACCAATTTTAGAGGAGCTTGAAAAATACCATAAAGTTCGATTACAGGTATATAATTGTTTGAAGATACCATATAGTATTTGATGTTGTGGTAATCAAAAGAATCTGGCATTACTTCTTCCACATGCAAAGTGTCTATTCCTTTGACAGTGAAGTTTCCCACTATAGTATCTTCTTCATCATTATTTAAACACATTTCGATAGACGATGTATTTCACACCTTTATAGTCCTCATCAATGTAGATGCTTTTCTGTTTGTAGTCAGATACCCAATGCTTTCCATTCCAAATGGCAATGTGTCCTAAAGGATGCTTCCATGTCATAGGGAAGACTACAATGTCACCTTTCTCAGGAACGTAGTGCGTATAATCTTCCACATAGTCGAAATCCGAGATATACAAGTAGTACTTATACGCCCAAGCTGGTACAAGAATCATATCCTTGCCTCCAGCATTCAATGCTCCCAAAACGTGCCAAGCTGCCCTCCCATGACTTTCCTCAAGTGCATGGGAGGTAATATAATCACAAGCTGGGTCAACATTGAGGCATGTGATTGAGTTCCAAATGAGGTTCAAGACAATAGCTATTGCCAGGAAACAATATGCTATTCGTTTGATGATTTTTCGTGACTTCTTCATTTTAAAATATAGCTTTTGTCTCCAAACATTTCCATTCTGTTATATAGTCTTCCGCTACTCCAAGGATTAAAGAATGTATAGGAACTTTGGTTATAAAGATGCTTACGTTCTTTATTCCTTTGTGGATAAAGATTATCCAAGTATGTTTTGATTGTATGCTCAGTAAATCCTTGCGTCAAAATATCATTTGCTACAGTAGCACATGTTCTAATATATCTATTTGTTGGATTGAGAGAATAATCAAGCCTATTCCCATTTGCTGCTAAACGTCTAAAACCTCTATTAATAGCACCAATATTAGCTTGGTCAAAAACAGTCATATCTATTTGTCCACTTTTACTATAAGGAAGTTTCTTGCGTATTCTCTGTACGTAAGCTGAGTCATTTTCAAAAGGAGTTTGTTTTGATAGAATATCAAAATGCCTAACATTTCCAAAAATAGGTTCTCCATTTATTCTTCTTGTATTACCAATAACATTTTTATCTTTACCATTATACCTTCCATACTCAAAATAAGCAGCATGTCCAAATTCGTCAAGAGTAATAATTGCACTATGACCTACAGGAAATGTTATATTGCCAAACATTTTCTTCATGATACCTTTATCTCCTTCCACTCCACCTCTATAGTTTGGATAATGAAGGTAAATAGCTTTTTCTGTTGTAGGTCGATATGGAATAAGAAGCCGACTTTCTCTACCTGTTAAAGTTCTCCTTGCACCAATCCTTGCAGTACATTTTTTAATTGCAGAAAGTATGCCTTTTATAAAAGAATCATTAGAAGCAAAAGCATATGGCTTCCATCTGGTTATAGGACTATAACCGCTTCTTGAAGTATTAACAACAGGAGCTGTAGCAAGAGATATTCTTGCATTACCAACATAATTACCCAAATCATTTACATTTGTGCTGAAAGGATTACTATTGTTCATCCTATTCAGCTTTTCTTTTATTTTTTTCATGCTGCAAATATAAGGAATTTGTGATATTTACACAATTATTTCCTTGACATTTAAGGTTTAATAAAACATTCCTTAGTGTAGTGACTTTTACTATGTCATACTATTACTGCTATATAAAGCACAAAAAGATGCTCAAGCCAGTTTTTGTGACTGAAAATATTTACAAAACCTAATTGATTTTCTTTGTAATTGGTTTGGGTTGTTGTTTCATAGCCGTCTATAATAAAGGTGTAACTTATCCATTTACAAAAGCCGTCCTACTCGTTTCGAAATTTCTTGTTCATCATATCCTGCATTAAAAAACATCAATACGATAGTCGTAATAGCAGAAGGAATCTTTGATGTTTTTGCCAAGATGATACAAGTTGAGATTATATCCTCAACAACAAATGGATCTTCCTTTACATCTCGTAGTTGATTTGCTATATCAAAATAAGAGTGTTTTTGATTCAAAAGTGTTATAGTTTCGTCCTTTGATATTCCCATTGTCAATCCTGTGTATATAACGCTTTTTGTTGCACTGTCATCTTTGTTGGTAAAATCGTAGATAACCATAATAGCTGTCAAAAATCCTAAACGCTGCTCATGAGAATATTTTGTATAAATTTCTTTGATAGAAGTCTTTTTGCATAGAATATCAAAATTATCCTTTTGCTCTAAATCTCTTCCTATTTCATTTAACACTTGCGATATCCATAACTTGCATAATCCTATAACCGAATTACTTGGAGAGATATTCATTCTTCGAGCATCTTCTGTTTGAGCAGAATCCAAGCCACCAACAAAGCTATCCAACTGCATGTTGTAAAAAGCTTCTTCCGCTCTTTTAGATACTTCTTCTTTTAATTCAACCAAGCTTCTTCCTGTTCGCTCATAAAAACCTTCTATAGACATTATTCTTTCTTTTACGTCTTTATCAGACAGAGAAGAAAAATCTATATCCAAGTTTTCTATCGCACTGGCTTTCTGTGGATTCCTCGTCTTATAGGTTTCCCAATAACTCATAGGTTTCTGTGGATGTTCCGCAACTTTTGGTGCTGCGGATGGAGTCCTTGATGAAGAAAATGAACTTTTCCTATCATATTCATCTGCTTTCTGATGAAACGTGAAATACAATATAATACAAATAGCTGCTAAGCCAAATAATAATGCTGCCATAATACAGAATGTTTGTCGTTTAAATTTATTGTGAATTAGATATTCTTTCTTGCTATTATTGGTTTCCAAAGTACGACACCATTTTCTTCTGAATGTCATTACTTATAACTACCATCATTTCATCTTGATCCATATCGTCAGGGAAGACCCACTCCAATTGGAAAGCAGGAACTGCAGGGTTATCCTTAACTTCATACTGCCAGTCAACGCCGCGGCGCAGCAGA
>ERZ1026892.1525-NODE-1525-length-9925-cov-12.690780_pt1 | contig 9925 bp, 10 predicted proteins | sample MGYA00380176_ERZ1026892 | MGnify/ENA primary metagenome ERZ1026892 (study PRJEB33269, sample SAMEA4719812) | human gut metagenome | biome: human-associated habitat; feature: organic feature; material: feces | place: Cameroon | collected 2013-10 ... | reverse complement strand
AAAATCCTGTTCCTCAATAACGCCATCAACCACGGTATCTTCTCACCGCTGGGTATTCAGCAGGCCACGGAAACCGGTAAGTCTATCTTCTTCCTGATTGAAGCTAACCCGGGTCCGGGTCTGGGGATCCTGCTGGCGTACATGTTCTTTGGCAAAGGCAGCGCGAAGCAGTCCGCAGGCGGCGCGGCGATTATTCACTTCTTCGGCGGGATTCACGAAATTTACTTCCCGTACGTCCTGATGAACCCACGCCTGATTCTGGCGGTGATCCTCGGTGGGATGACCGGCGTCTTTACCCTGACGCTGTTCAACGCGGGCCTGGTCTCTCCGGCTTCTCCGGGTTCTATTTTTGCCGTCCTGCTGATGACGCCGAAAGCGTCGCTGATTGGCGTCGTGCTGTCTATTCTGGCCTCCACGCTGGTTTCCTTCCTCACTGCGTCGATGCTGCTCAAACGCGTTCGCGTGGGTGATGAAGAGAGCAACGGTCTGGCGGAAGCCACCCGTCGCATGCAGAGCCTGAAGCAGCAGTCAAAATCCGGCGCTAAACCGTCCGGCGAGCTGCCACAGCCCGCTCCGGCGCTGGATTTGGCGAAAGATCTGCACCACGTGCGTAAAATCATCGTCGCCTGCGATGCCGGGATGGGCTCCAGTGCGCTCGGCGCGGGCGTGCTGCGTAAAAAGGTAAAAGATGCCGGTCTGAGTCATATTTCAGTGACTAACTGCGCCATCAACAGTTTGCCGGAAGATGTCGATCTGGTGATCACCCATCAGGATCTTACCGAACGCGCCATGCGTTTTGCACCGCAGGCGATGCACATGTCGCTGAGCAATTTCCTCGACAGCGGCCTGTACACCGATTTAACCACCCGCCTGCTGGCCGCTAAGCTGCCACCTGCGGCGAACGACAGCCGCCTGATTAACCAGACGATTATCGCCGCCAACGACGATGCATTCACGCCCGGCGAGCGCGAGGAAAACCTGTTTAAGCTCAGTGCCGATAACATCTTCCTTAACTTAACCGCCGACACCAAAGAGCAGGCCATTCGCTTTGCCGGTGAAATGCTGGTTTCCGGCGGCTACGTCGAGCCGGATTACGTCGAGGCCATGCTGGCGCGTGAAGCCCTGACAACCACCTACCTCGGAGAATCTATCGCCGTTCCGCACGGCACCGTAGAAGCCAAAGACCGCGTGCTGCGCACCGGGATCGTTATTTGCCAGTACCCGCAAGGCGTACGTTTCGGCGATGAGCCGGACGATGTCGCTCGGCTGGTGATCGGCATTGCCGCCCGCAACAACGAGCACGTGCAGGTTATCGCCCGCTTAGCCAACGCCCTGGATGATAAGGACGTGATCGAACGTCTGACGCAGACCACCAGCGTGCAGGAGATTTTACAGCTCCTGTCCGGCGAGCAGGCGGCATAAGGCGACGGGGCGTACCGCCCCTGATACGGAACGTTTTTTCGAGGTAACAGTCATGAAAGCAATTCATTTTGGCGCAGGGAATATCGGTCGCGGCTTTATTGGTAAACTGCTGGCGGACGCACAGGCGGAGCTGACCTTTGCCGATGTCAACCAGCCGCTGGTCGATCAGCTGGCGCATCAGCAACATTATCAGGTCAACGTGGTGGGAGAAAATGCTCGCGTTGAGCAGGTCAATCGCGTCAGTGCCATCTACAGTAACAGCCCGGATGCTGTCGCGCAGATTGCCCAGGCCGATATCATCACCACCGCCGTTGGCCCGCAGGTGCTCAGCAAAATCGCCAGCACGCTGGCCCAGGGATTAATCGCCCGCTTTGAGCGCGGCAACCACCAGCCGATGAATATCATCGCCTGTGAAAATATGGTGCGTGGCTCCAGCCAGCTTAAGCAGCATGTGCTGCAATCGATGCCCGCCGAGCTGCACGGCTGGGTGGAAGAACACGTCGGTTTTGTCGATTCGGCGGTCGACCGTATCGTGCCGCCGGGGGCCGCGGCGAACGACGATCCGCTGGATGTCACCGTCGAGACCTTTAGCGAGTGGATTGTTGACCGTACCCAGTTTAAAGGTGCGTTACCGGACATCGCCGGGATGGAACCCACCAGCAATCTGATGGCTTATATTGAACGTAAGCTGTTTACCCTCAATACCGGCCATGCGATAACCGCCTATCTTGGCCAATTGGCAGGCTATCGGACCATTCGCGATGCCATTCTCGACCCGGCGATACGTGAAGCAGTAAAAAATGCCATGCGCGAGAGTGGCGAAGTACTGATTCAACGTTACGCCTTCGATCCCCAGCAGCATGCTGCCTATATTGATAAGATTCTGACCCGCTTTGAGAATCCTTATCTGCATGATGAGGTGGAACGCGTAGGCCGCCAGCCGCTGCGTAAATTGAGCGAGAACGATCGCTTAATCAAGCCGCTGCGAGGGACGCTGGAGTACGGGCTCCCCAATCGCCACCTGATTATCGGTATTGCCGCCGCCCTGCATTATCGCAGCGACCAGGACCCGCAGGCGCAAGAAATGGCAAACCTGCTGGCGGAAAATGGCGTAACAAGCACGGTCATTGAGGTTTGTGGCCTGCAGGATCGGCCAGAGCTTGTCGCCCAGATAGTGAATGTGTATAACGCCATGCAACGTAAAGAATGATGTAACACCCATAGCTGGGCGCGGAGGTTAACGGCCGCCGCGCCCGATGAAGAAGGGTAAGATGAAATTGAATCTCCTGCGCAAGAATGCGCAACCAGCAGCAGAAAATGAGCGTCCGAAGGACACGGCACCAGAGAAGCCACGGTTAGCGGAAAGCACAACGAAGATGATGGCCATGATGGACGACGCGCACTTAACCCAAAATCAGGCGGCGGAGAACCGCATCCTGGAGCGGCTTAACGCCCGCCAGACGCTCACCGGTTTTATTCAAACTGCCGTAGGCTTACTGTCTGAAGCGGTCGACCAGCTGATTTTGCAGGCCTTCCGGAAAGACGATTACGCGGTGAAGTACGCGGTGGAACCGCTGCTGGAAGGCAGCGGGCCGCTGGCGAATTTACCGGTGCGGCTGAAGCTGATTTATGCGCTGGGCGTCATCAGCCGCGATGAATATGAAGACGTTGAACTGTTATTGGCGCTGAATAACGAACTGGCGCACGAGAACAAAATCTACAGCTTTACCGATGACGAAATTCTGGGGCCGATCAATATGCTGCACTGCATGACGACGCTGCCGCCACCGCCCACGCTGCACCTGCCGGAAGACGTGGTCGACGACGCGCTGAGAACCATGCAGGAGCAGCGCTATCAGCAAATGGTGCGTTCAACGCTGGTACTCAGCATCACCGATTTAGTCACCAGCCTGGCGCACAAAAAAGCGTTCTAGTCGCGAACACTCCAGGGCGGATGGATAAGGCCTTTGAATGGCTCTCTCCCTCCCCTTTCGCCCTCTTTCCTTCTCGCTGACATAAGTTGTCAAAAAAACAGGCGATTTTTTGTCAGCACATCTTCCCGTTTCGCTCAACTTAGTATAAAAAGGCTGCTTTTACAGGATTCCCTTTTACTTAATTAGCCTGGAGCAACATGAACACTTTTTCGGTTTCTCGTCTGGCGCTGGCATTGGCTTTTGGCGTGACACTGACTGCTTGCAGCTCAACCCCAGCGGATCAGCGCCCTTCTGACCAGACCGCACCTGGTACCTCTTCCCGTCCGGTACTGTCGGCGGACGAAGCGCAGAACTTTACCGCTGCACGTTACTTCTCGTCATTAGATCCTAACGCTGCCGCCTGGTCTCCGTCTTCTATCGCCGTTCCGGCGAAAGCAGATTTCGTGGTGGGTCCGGCCGGTACTCAGGGCGTAACGCACACCAGCATTCAGGATGCCGTTGACGCCGCTATTGCGCGTCACAGCAGCTCACGTCTGTACATCGCCGTACTGCCGGGTGAGTACAAGGGCACCGTCTATATCCCGGCGGCTCCGGGCAGCCTGACGCTCTATGGTACCGGCGAGAAAGCGATCGACGTCAAAATTGGCCTGGCCATCGATTCCGAAATCGACCCAACCAGCTGGCGTAAACTGGTGAACCCAGGCGGCAAATATATGCCGGGTAAACCGGCGTGGTACATGTTTGATGGCTGCCAAAGCAAGCGCAGCGCCACCATCGGCGTGATGTGCTCCGCGGTCGTGTGGTCACAAAACAATGGCTTACAGCTGCAAAACCTGACGATTGAAAACAATCTGGGTGACAGCGTGGATGCCGGTACTCACCAGGCGGTCGCCCTGCGCACCGATGGCGATAAAACCCAGTTGAACAACGTCAATATTCTGGGCCGTCAGAACACCTTATTCGTGACCAATAGCGGCGTTGACAACCGTCTGCAAAATAACCGCCAGACCCGTACGCTGGTCAGCAACAGCTACCTCGAAGGCGATGTCGATATCGTTTCCGGCCGCGGCGCGGTGGTGTTCGACAACACCGACTTCCGCGTGGTGAATTCCCGCACCCAGCAGGAAGGCTACGTCTTCGCCCCGGCGACCCAGGCCAACATCTTCTACGGCTTCCTGGCGACCAACAGCCGCTTCACCGCTGCCGGTGACGGCGTGGCGCAGCTGGGCCGCTCGCTGGACGTGGACAGCAACACTAACGGTCAGGTCGTGATTCGCGATAGCGTGATTAACGAAGGCTTTAACGTCGCGAAACCGTGGGCCGATGCTGCCGTTTCTAAACGTCCGTTCAGCGGCAATACCGGCGCTCAGGACGAGAAAGGTCAGATTAAACGCGATCTTAACGACCGCAACTTCAACCGCATGTGGGAGTACAACAACCGCGGCGTGGGAAGTCATATTGTGGCAGAACCGAAGCAGTAACGGCGAAGCCGATGTGAAAAAGCCCATGATTTCATGGGCTTTTTTTATCGCACAGGACTGATACATTCAGCATCATCAGGCCTAAGCGCGCAGGTTGCCGGATGGCGGCGTAAACGCCTTATCCGGCCTAACATTAATGCGCGTAAACCACCACCCACATTGGGCCCTGGCCCACGGCATAGCGCCCTTTTTCCTGCAGCAGCCCCTGCTCGCCAGCAATTTCATACACCGCGATGTGGTGCGATTTCTGCCCTGCGGCAATCAGATATTTTCCGCTGTGGTCAATGTTGAACCCACGCGGCTGGGTTTCCGTCGGCTGGAAGCCTTCCAGCGACAGCACGCTACCGTCTTCCGATACGCTGAATACGGTGATCAGGCTGGAGGTACGGTCACAGGCATACAGATGACGCCCGTCCGGCGTAATATGGATATCGGCCGCCCAACGCGTGTCGGTGAAATCAGCAGGCATCATATCCAGCGTCTGCACGCATTCAATCTTACCGTGCGGATCCTTCAGCTCCCACACGTCAACGGAGCTGTTCAGTTCGTTCACACAGTAGCCGTACTGTTCGTTCGGGTGGAACACCATATGACGCGGGCCGGCGCCTTCTACAGTGGTCACTTCAGCCGGGCTCTGCGCCGAAAGGAAACCGTCGTCGCTCAGGGTAAACAGGCAGATGCGATCCTGTTTCAGCGCCGGCACCCACAGGGTGCGGTTATCCGGGGAGATATTCGCCGAGTGGCAACCTTCCAGACCATCCACCACCGTCACGGTGTCGCGCGGCAGACCTTCTTCCAGACGAATGACCGCCACGTTGGCCTGATTGTACGAAGCGCTGAAGATAAAGTTGCCTTTACGGTCGGTCGAAATATGGGTCGGGCTGCCCGGCAGCGGCGCTTCGGCTTCATAAGTCAGCGCACCGTCATCCGGCGCAATACGGTAGGCCAGCACGCGAAACTCCGGACGCACGCCAACATACAGATAACGTTTATCAGGGCTGATGACCATGGGCTGCACCTGACCCGGAACATCCACCACCTGAACCAGCTTCAGGCTGCCATCGTGGTTCAGCGTCCAGACGTGGATCTGCTGGCTTTCCGGGCTGGCGGTATAAACGGTCTGTTTCATGAATACTCCTTTCTGAAAACACATAATTTGCGGCTATTTATCACACCATTTTGCCGTACAGGTATCTCGGTGTACCATCCTGCACAGCGAATTTTCTCTTAAACTCGAGACAACACTATGACTGCACGTGTGATTGCCCTGGATCTGGACGGAACGCTCCTGACGCCAAAGAAAACCCTCCTGCCCGCTTCCCTGGAAGCGCTGAATCGCGCCAGAGCGGCAGGTTACCAATTAATGATCGTCACCGGTCGTCATCACGTTGCCATCCATCCTTTTTATCAGGCACTGGCGCTGGATACACCTGCAATTTGTTGTAATGGCACCTACTTGTATGATTATCAAGCGAAAAAAGTACTGGATGCCGATCCGATGCCGGTCGAAAAAGCCCAACAGCTGATTTCCCTGCTGGATGAGCATCGGATTCACGGCCTGATGTACGTCGACGATACCATGATGTACCAGTACCCAACCGGCCACGTGATTCGCACCGCCAACTGGGCGCAGAGCCTGCCGGAAGCACAGCGCCCGTCCTTTACTCAGGTCGACTCGCTGGCGCAGGCCGCACGTGAGGTGAATAACGTCTGGAAATTTGCCCTCACCGATGAAGACGGCGAAAAGCTGCAAAACTTCGCGAAACACGTCGAGCAGACGCTGCAGCTGGAGTGCGAATGGTCGTGGCACGATCAGGTCGATATCGCGCGTCAGGGCAACAGCAAAGGCAAACGTCTGACGCAGTTCATCACCGCACAGGGCTGGTCGATGCAGGACGTGGTGGCGTTTGGCGACAACTTTAACGATATCAGCATGCTGGAAGCCGCCGGTACCGGCGTGGCGATGGGCAATGCGGTTGATGCGGTGAAAGCGCGCGCCAACGTGGTCATCGGCGATAACACCACCGATGCCATCGCCGACTACATCAACCGTCACCTGCTGTAATCAAGCGGTAATTGAAACGCTCTTTATCTGGGCGTACAGCCACTGGCCTGGCTTCACCGCCAGGTCATCCCGCGCCCAAGGGCTAATACGCGCCCACAGCGTACGACCGCTGACGTCCAGCTGTACTTCGACCTGGCCATTATCGTCGTAGCACTGCAGGACTTTGGCGTGCAGCACGTTGCGGATGCTGGTGTGGGGCGACGGCTGTAGCACCAGCGACACGTCGGTAGCCTGAATGCGCACGCGCACCGCACTCTGTAGTGGCCTGTCGAGCTTGTTCACCCAGATATGCTGGTCGCCCAGGGCCAGCGCGGTCATCGCATAGTGCGGATGGTGTTCCAGCACCGTCACGCGCAGAATGCTGCTCTGCTGATCCTGCGGCAACCACGGGTGCATCACGCTGCTGCCCCATACGTCTTCCAGATTACCGAATGCCTTGACCTGCCCACCTTCCAGCACCAGCACTTTATCGGCCAGATGCAGAATCTCATCCAGCGAGTGGCTAACGTAGAGCATCGGTATATTGATCTCCCGCGCCAGACGCTGCAGATACGGCAGCAGTTCACGCTTGCGCGGGATATCGAGCGAAGCCAGCGGCTCATCGAGTAACAGCAGTTCAGGGGCGGTCAGTAATGCGCGGCCGATCGCCACACGCTGTTTTTCACCGCCGGACAGGCTGCCCGGCAGGCGATCGAGCAACGGCTCAATGCCCAGCAGGGCAACCAGTTTATCAAACTGCTCCGCCATGCTTTTCGCCATACCGTAACGCAAATTACCGCGCACTTTGTAGTGCGGGAACAGGCGTGCATCCTGAAACACATAGCCGATACGACGCTTCTCCGGCGCCAGGCAGATACCCTGCTCAACATCGTTCAACACGCGTCCGTTAAGCACAATCCGCCCCTGCTGCGGCGTAGTCAGGCCGCTGATGGCATTGATTAGCGAGGTTTTACCCGCGCCAGATACGCCAAAAACAGCGGTAATCCCTGAGGCGGGCAGTGATTCATTTATCGCCAGGCAGTGCGTACCCAACGTCTGGCTAAAATTCAGCTCAAGCATGGATTACCCTCCTATCCGCCGACGGCTGAGACGAGCCAGCCATTCAGAAATCATCAGGGAAATCAGCGCCAGAACGATAGAAATCAGGCACAGACGTGCCGCCGCGCTTTCGCCGCCGGGGGTCTGAATCAGGGTATACATGGCAGAAGGAATGGTGCGCGTTTCGCCAGGAATGTTAGAGACAAAGGTAATGGTCGCGCCAAACTCGCCGAGCGAGCGGGCAAACGCCAGCACGGTGCCGACGATAATGCCCGGCAGCATCAGCGGCAGCGTAATGGTGCAAAACACCCGCCAGCGCCCAGCGCCCAGGGTACGCGCCGCCTGTTCGAGCTTGACGTCGACGCCTTCCAGCGCCAGGCGAATCGCCCGGACCATCAGCGGAAACGACATCACCGCCGCGGCGATCACCGCGCCGCGCCAGCTAAAAGCGAAAGTCAGGCCGAACCAGTCGTATAGCCAACTGCCAATAAAACCACGGCGACCCATCGCCACCAGCAATAAATAGCCCACCACCACCGGCGGCAGTACCAGCGGCAGGTGGATAAGGCCGTCCAGCAGTGCCTTGCCGGGAAAATGACGGCGCACCAGCAGCCAGGCAAAGAGGATCCCAAACGGCAAACTGAACAGGACGGCCAGGGAGGATACTTTCAGGCTCAGCACTACCGCCTGCCATTCGGGATCGGTCAATATCATTAGCGAGTCGTAAATCCGTAACGTTTAAAGATTTCAGACGCCTGCGGCCCTTTCAGGTAGTCATAGAACGCCGAGACGGTTGCGTTTTTATGGCCATCGATAATGGCAATCGGATATTCCACTTTCTGATGGGAATCTTCCGGGAACGTACCAACTACTTTAACACCTTTGCTGGCCACTGCGTCAGAACCGTAGACGATCCCCAGCGGCGCTTCGCTACGTTCAACCAGCGCCAGCGCACCGCGTACATCTTCAGCCGGTGCCAGTTTTGGCGACAGCGTTTCCCACGCGCCGAGCTTTTGCAGCGCTTCTTTCGCATAGATACCCGCCGGGACGTGATCCGGGTCGCCAACCGCCAGGCGACCGCCTTTCAGCAGGCTGGTCCACGGGGTGTTAGCATCCACAGCGATGTTGGCCTGTTCGCTGGCTTTCGGCGCAACGACCACCAGGCTGTTGCCCAGCAGGGTTTCACGCGTGGCGGCGTCGATCGCTTTTTTATCTACCGCGTAGTCCATCCATTTCTGGTCGGCGGAAATAAACAGGTCGGCCGGCGCACCGGCTTCAATCTGGCGAGCCAGCGTAGAGGAAGAAGCAAAAGAGGAGACCACGTCAACGTTCTTCTCTTTTTTATACTCTTTGGCAATATCCTGCATCGCGTTAGTCAGCGAAGCGGCGGCGAAAACGGTGATTTTCGCATCCTGGGCCAACGCGTGACCCGTAACCGACAGCGTTAACGCTGCCCCGGCAAAAAGACGTACCCATGAACCTGTCATTTCATACTCCTGAACTCAACGTTATATAAATAAAAACATAACGAGAAGTATAAGGATTTTCCGCGATGAATGCATTACAGATGCGCGAATTATTGCTGTATTTACGGGATGTTATCGGCAGGGTTTTCGGGAACTTCATAGCAAAACGCCCGGGGGTACCGGGCGTTTTTGAGGAAATCAGTGGTTTTGCTGGCTGCTGTCTTTATGACCAACGCCGGAGAAGATGTTGAACACTTCACCCAGACCGTAAATCAACCCCAGGATGATAGCCATCACTACGGGTACCATGATTACGGCAAATACCAGACTTTTCAACAACTCTAACATGGTTTACTCCATACAATGTGATGTTGCTATTGTAACCGGATATCGCAGAAATACACTCCCTTTTGTGCGGTGTGCTTTGCGCTTGCAGACATTTGGGTCAAAATGCCCTTTTACTTGCCAGGATACTCTTATGCAGGCTGAAATCCTTCTTACCCTCAAGCTCCAGCAGCG
>ERZ1026892.1522-NODE-1522-length-9932-cov-24.345247_pt1 | contig 9932 bp, 9 predicted proteins | sample MGYA00380176_ERZ1026892 | MGnify/ENA primary metagenome ERZ1026892 (study PRJEB33269, sample SAMEA4719812) | human gut metagenome | biome: human-associated habitat; feature: organic feature; material: feces | place: Cameroon | collected 2013-10 ... | reverse complement strand
CGACTTCCATCTCTAGAAAATGCTCCTCATCTGAAAACAGATGGGGAGTTTTTTCTTTGTTTATTCACATCATTTCTCTCCCCCATCAGCACTCTCATCACACTTGGCATGTACATTCTCATTCCCCAATACACTCCTATGCATACCATTACGCATGCTAACGGAGCAGTAAGATAGCAGAAGGTCTGCATATACCAGGCATCACTCATCGGCGTCACCATATTAATAATTGCTATCACATAACCAAGGATGAAAGGGTGCAGGGCGTAGATAAAGAAGGAGGTACCAGCCAGCTTCTTGTTCCATCGATACAAGCCTTGATGCCTACACATCGCTGAAGCCACGATGATGAGAGCCGCACTCTGGAAGATAACCAACCACGGATGAATCATCCTCGAAACACTGTCGCCCATTGCCGAGCCTGTATAAGTCTGCATCGCCATCAGAATCACTGCCAACGGTACTATCGCATATCTCCACTTCCAAAGCACATCGGTGAAGTCTTGCTTCATGATGGCGAAATAAGCACCACAACCAAAGAACAATCCCGCTGCCGTGAAAGTACCGCTCATCCACGCCACCCTGATGTCGAAGGCATAAACTGCCATCAGCAGGAGGATGAAAAAGAAGCGCAACCTCTTGATAAGCCAGAAAAAGGCGGGCGATAGAACGACCATCATGATTAGGTCTCTCATATACCAGAAAGGCAGGAGCACAGGACCGCTGTTGTGGGTCTCCACTCCGAGCCAAGTAGTCCGCTCATCCCATACGCTGCTGTCCCAAAGCATGTGCAGACAACCATTCTGAAGGAAATAATCGCCGAATCCGCTCCATGGCTTACCATGCAGGAGTATGCCACCCAGCTTGAACGCCAAAGTCCAGAGCACGATGAGCATGTTCCATGAGAGGTATGGGATTACGAGACTGTACCATCTTTTCTTCAGTTTCCCGACATACACCTGTTTACTATACTCCTCAACCTTCCGAAAGAGGAGGTATCCCGATATGATAAAGAAGATGGGTACAGCACTTCTGGCTATTACTACAGAGCAGAACAGTCGAATATAATCATAGAGTGCTAATCCTGTTAAACCACTGGCATGAAGCTCTGAAACATCAATATCTGCTCCAAAACCATGAACGAATACTACAAGTATGGCGAGTGGGAACCGCAACATGTTGATACTCTCAGAGTACCCTCCCCGAATCGTATTATTTAACATATTTTCAAGTCCTTCAATACTCTTCTTGTGAATAACTTTCTGCCTCTCATATTAAGGAAGAATGAATCAAAATACAAGGATGCATCTTGGAAATCTGGATCTAAAGTATAATCCAAGAATGGTATATCATGCTCATTACAAGCCTTCACGAAGTCTGTTACCAAGAACTTGCAAACATCAGCTGGGAACAAGTCAGAAAGATAATGAGACATAGGAACACAGATGAAGACAGGATTCAAGCCCTCTTTCTTACAATAATTTACAACCTCTTTACAAAGACCTATTGCCTCTTGATAATATCCATGCCATCTTGAATCAAAAACTTCTTCTAGACTGTTCAAGCGAAATTCTTTCAACCATCCATCAATCCATTTTTGAGAATTATCTTTGAGTTCTACATGCATTAAAGGCTGCTCGGTAATATCATAACGATTATCCCTATGCCACCCAAATACCAACTGTTTAAGAAGGCGAACATTTGATAAAAGAGGATATTTAAGATAAGTCATAAGTGAAGAGCTATCCGGAAGTTTTGATCTCTCCTCCGCATTTAGTATTTTTGCAAACTTAGCATAATATGACGTGTTCCAATATTCTGGTCTTTCTTTCAAATATGTTGCAATTGATGTGAAAGGCATGATGGCAACAAGTACAGTTCCACCATCCTTTATCTGATGGCGATAACTCTTAAGTATCGCCAAGTCCATTGCCTGGCTTTGGCTACCAGTAGCAAAAGACTGTCCCAATACATTTTCATAAAAGAATGCAAAACGAGATGGATTGGATCCAAGATTTACAACGTCATACTTTACTTCCCTTCCATGAAGATCAAACTGAGCAGTAGCCAAAAATTGATTTTTCCACCATCCAGTCTTCTTTAGCAATTTATTAGCAACCAAAAATGAAGGAACGCTAAGTACAGCTACTAATATAACTATAATAATAAACCACCACATATTATCAACGATCTAACTTTATTATATCACATATCATGTGATTTGAATTTGAAGACAACAGGTATAGAATAATATCATATAAAGACTTATAATCCATATCTTCAGCCAATTCTATACCATATACAAATTTCCCAATACGTGCTCCATGTTTGGATAATCCATCAATATAACATGACGTAGCATAATCAGCCATCTGAGAGTAATGGGTAGAATATTCTGTAGAATGAGGAGGAAGAAAAACTATCATATTATGAACATTATCACATGCAGGAGTCAGATACTCACAACATGCATCATGGTAATATGCTAATTCCTGGTAATACCCCTCTATAGAAGGCTTCTCTGCCCTTTTTACATTTGGTAAAATGATAATATCTGTAGCTTCACTAGCAGATTTTACTATACTAGCATTTGCGTTTAACTTATTTATCAGTTCTGAAAAGTCATCACTATCTCCTACGAAGAATATTCTACGGTTTTGTAATAGCTTATCATCAACTGTTTGACAAGGATAATCAAAAATGGCCTTATTACAAGAGCACTTTTTGATTTCAATACTATATAATTTATCGCCCATAACTAAAATTGCTCTAAGATTCTTTCTCCACCATCCAAAACACATATATTGCTTTTCATATAATCACCAGCAGGCGAACATAATAATAAAGCTAACTCTGCAATTTCATCAGTATGTCCCTTACGCTTATCTTTAGTGAATCTGCTAAAAAGAGTAAATAACCCATGAACTATCATCTTCGTTCGAACCTCTCCTGGGCATATTCCATATACACGAAGAAAGCCTTCACTTTCTTTCATAAATGCCTTAGTAAATGACATTAAAGCATGCTTTGATGTGAAATATGGTTCTGGGGTAGCCATATAAGCTCCAGAACTTATAACATTGATAACCTTTGGTTGTCGGTTGTTTTTCAAGTTCTTCGCTTTTTCGAGGATATATTTACAGATTTCACACACACCTATCACATTAATAGAATGAACAAACTCTGTTTCAATCCATTTCTTTTTGACATTGTCTGTTTCGTTGTTGTTTGGGCAGACGTTAACACCAGCGCAAATCACTATATCGTCAACAAAACCATACTTCTCAAACAAATAATCTATATGCTTTTTAGAAGTTTCAACCTCAGCTATATCCCATTTCAAGAATTCAAACTGAGATGAATTTATCGCTTCCAACTCACCTAAATGTCTAGCAGAAGCAACAACGGTTGCACCTTCTCTCAAAAAAGTTTTAACAATAGAAAGACCTATACCGGAATTTCCACCGATAATGAGAGATACTCGACCTTTGAGTTTGTCATGCCCCTCAAGTTTTTTTGCTTTTCCAAAGTCTGGAATAATAGGCAATAAGCCATTGCGACTTAACAAATATTTATTCCCCAAGATTTTTACCAACATATTTAGATAAATATTGAATTACAACTTTCTTTTCTTCCTTACCTATGGCTAACAGCCAAGTTGCTAAAATAAGCAAAACTTCATACGTTAATCCTACCATCATCAATCGCATGAATGAAGATTCCATCATATCTTTCAATAAAACAGTAGGAACTATAGTACATATTGCAACCAGGAGACTTGGAATGTATATTGTTCGAATTGCTCTCATCACGGAATAGCGCACATAACAATGAACCAGGAACATACCATTAATATGAGCCAACAAGTTGACTACAATAATAACAATAAATACAACGTAAGCATCAAATCCTAGTTTCAAGAATAAATAAGAGATTGGTAATGACAAAATCATTAAAACACCACCTGTCAGATTACCAGTCTTGATACGTCCTATGGCATGAAAAGCCATCAAGTAGCCAGAATGCCAAGCTTGAAATATAGCATTTACAAGCACAAGACTTGCAAAAACAGCAGTTTCCTTAGGTGCTCCCTTTCCCAACCATAAATTTAAGATATATCTTATCTCTAAAATGACAGGTACTGCTAAAGCTAGCATTAAAAGGAATGCATACTTCATGCCAGAGAATGTCAAAGAATACATATTCTCTTCATCACCTTCTGCATGGCTTTTCACCACTTGTGGTCTAACCGCTGTAAGAAAACTGCCAACAAACATGCTCACAGCATTCTGAATCTGAAAAGCGATAGCTCGTGCGGCATTAACAATAGGTCCGAAGAACATGTTTAGCAAGATATTTATGCCCTCACCTTGACAAATGACAGCCACACCTCCAAACAAGTCCCAACCGCTATAACCTAACAAGGTCTTATACAGAGGCTTCTCCTTGACTAAACGGAAACGGCATTCTTCATATCGCTTAGTAGTATAAAAGCGGTAGAACAACTGGATACCCACAGAGTTCAACATTAACAGCAAGCCATAGAAGATTAATTTATCTATAGGCGATACCATCAACAGGTAGACGATGAGTAATTTAGATATTGCTTCATAAAGTCCTACATAAGCATAGATGCTCATATTCTCATGGGCAATGAGCGAAGCATTGTATGGTACCTGGGTGAAACTTATCATCGTGGTGATGATGGAAAACTGATAAACCCAAAAGGCTGCAACCATTCTATCATCAGGTATCACCAATTTCTCATAAAAGAACCATAAGCCCAAGGTTTCACCTAAGATGAGTACTATCAGCGCTACACAAATATGAAGATTGAGTGAAGCTGAGAAAGTGCGATTGAGTTTATCCTGATTGCCACGCCCCAACTCATAGGTGAGGAATCGGCTAGAAGATGATCCCAAAGCTCCATTAAGGAAGCTCATCATCGTGACTATACCACCTACCACATTATATATACCATAGTCGGAAGCTCCCAACACATCGAGAATGACTCTCGATGTGTAGATTGCTACTACCATGACGATGAGCTGGCGAAGATAGAGGAAGGCTGTATTCTTGGCTACACGTTTATTGTCTGACATCTATAAAACTATTATAACTTAGCCTCGATACTATCAACACAATCATGAATATCTTCCCAATCGAGAACCTCTTTGGCAGTAAACTTAATACCAAAAGTTCCCTCAATGGCTTTCATCAACTGAATATGTGAAAGAGAATCCCATTCTTCGATATCATCTGCACTCATATCTTCATTCAATTCGAAGTCATCGTCCAAATCCATGACATCAATAAAAATCTCATTCAATTTCTCTAAAATTTCTGTTCTTTCCATTTTTTTATTTCTTAATTATATAACATTCTTTTGATTGATAATTCTCTATATTCAGTTGCCATTGAGCAGTTTCTGTATTATCCAGTTTGTCAAAACCAAGTGCTGTATAATGTTCAGCAACCATACTATTCTTTGGGGTAGGCAGGTATTCACCTATTATTTGCTTATACCCTTTCTCCTTTGCCCATGCCACGATGGTATTAAGCGTAAAGTTCTCCATACCACGCTTCAAAACTCGGCAGCTCATGAACCAAGTATCTATAAACAAAGTTTCAGCATCCTTTTCCTGGAGTATCACAACAGCAATCAATCCATTATCCCCAAACTTATCCTTCAAACTGAAAGCAAAGCCTTTCTGCTTTGGATCATTTTCTATTGCAGTAATCTGATCTTCCGTATATCTTACAGTGCGAAGATTAAACTGGTTACTTCTTTGAGAAAGTTGAGCTACACGAGGAGTGTTGAACTTTGTAAAGCCCTCTACCTCAGAAACCATATCCAAAGACTTCAAGAAGTCAGCTTCATTAGTAAACGATTTGCTGAATGCTGCTCGTTTAGCCTGTACCTGATATTGCCTGGTTCTGTCCTTATCTGCTGCACTATAAGAGGCTGTTTCAAAAAGATTGAGAGAATAAAGATATTCCAAATAGCAGGAAGGGTCTTCTGGCATATCCGGTACTGTGATGCCTGCGATATTCTCCTTAACCATGTTTCGCTCAAAAGGATTATCATCAATGAATACCATTGAATCAAAGCCGATATTCAAGATTTGCTGAATCTGACGGATATTATCAACTTTTGTTTCCCAATTGGCCATAAACACGGAAATATCATCAAGGCGCAACACCATATCAGGATGCTTTTCAAAAGGCTCCTTTGCCTTGTCTTCATCATTCTTGCTACAGATACAGATGATAATTCCTCTGTTTTTCAGCTTTTTTATCCACATTTGGAACTCTGTAAAGGCTTTGCCAATGCCTAAGCCATGTCCTAACTGAATACCTTCCAAACCATCATCACCAACGACACCACCCCAAAGAGTATTGTCGAGATCTAAGATGATACATTTCTTAAACTTTCCCTGGATAGCACAAATGACATCCATTACACGGGAAGCAACGTATGGAACGGCATCCAGAGAGAGAATCATCTCTGTAGTTGTATATACCATAGGATCGAACATTACGTCACGACCTAACTTGTTTTGCAAGCCAGCAATGTCGCAAATGAAGAGATTCTGATATTCCTGAGACAATCTCATCAATTCAAAATTCATCTTTCGAACCTGATAGGTGAAGGAAGACTCTACCTTGTTTGCATAACTGCCAAAGACAGTATCTTCTATTTCCGGGTAATTGAAATAAATAACCTTGGCTTGGGTAGATGCGCAAACTTCTCTAACAAAGTCCAACCGATTATCTGCTAAAGATAATTGTTCCTGAGCTGAGAGCAAACTATAATGTTCATTCCACTTATGAGTAGATTGGAAAGCAACTATATATTGAGCATCAAACTGATATAGATCACTGGTTGGATCCATAAACTGACGCTCTACTTGATTATATTCTGCCTCAAACAAATCTATCTGATATCCTCTTTCTACTCCCCAACCTTTAATTGCTGTAGCCAAGAACTGAGTTGCGGTATCACCTAACAAAGCAACTTTAATGATAGGATAACTAGATATATCCTTCTTAAGATTTCTTTTTAATTCTTTAAATGACAACATAATCTATAATTAACTGATTACATTTTAAAATAAATATCTTCATCAACAACTTCTGCAGGATGTCCCATTGCCATTGTAAATGACGGAATAGCTGAACGTACAAACGACTTAGCTCCTACTATGACACCAGTTCCCAATTTTGTACCTGCCATCAGAGTACTGCTTTCGCAAATCCAACAATGCTGTCCAATTGTAATAGGATGAACATTTTTGAAACCACGTCTTGAAATGTAATGTCCACCATTATTGTCACGTACAACGCAATCACGACCAAAGGAAACATTGTCTCCGAATTCTATCTTTTCTGCGCTGATGCAAGTAAAATCGATATTTGAAATAAAAGACTTACCAAATATAATCTTTGAGTTCTTGAAAGCTTCGATATCTGCACCATACATAATAGTGGCATTGCCCTTGAAATCAAGACTTGCGCCATCTTCAACCAATATACGGGTTTCTAATTTAGAACCTTTTACTCGCTTTGTACCAAGAGTTACAACACCACCAACAAAAATGTTTGCATTCTTAGCAAAATCCAAGACTGTATGCTTAGTAATCAGTATATATTGGGCGTGCAAAATATTTGTATGAACTTTCTTTGAAAATAGATTATATTTTATATTCTTCCAATAGGTTGGAATGCTTATACCTGCAACCCCCTTGACACCAAGAATAAACTTAGCCAAGTTTTTGATTTGGCGTTTTTGGGATGGCTTCTGATCAATAGCACGATGTATATATTTAGCCGCTATATCCTTGAAGTTACTCTTATCGAGATCCTTATAAAAATCCTCTCTGTTTACTTTAGGAGGCAGCAATGGACTTATCAATGCAGGATTGCCTTTAACTACAACATCAAAAGGAACTTCTTTTTCCTTTAGTTTGCTAGCTATAGACTGATAATACTTCTTTCCCTTTTCATTATTCAGAAGGACAACAGATGTACCAATATCACCATCCATCTCTTCTCCTATGGTGTTACCTGCTCCCCAGAAATCACCAATTGTAATATCGGCTATACGAGGGAAGCCCTTAAACTTACATTCATAGCAGCTTGGGCGGCAATAAACACCGGTAGATAAATAGCCTATAGTAAAGAAGTTAGTATCATTAGTATCATACAGTACCTTTCCATTTTCAAACACGACCTTAGTTGTCAGTTTTCTCCAACCGAGTTCTTTGCTCTTCACACGGAAGTGTTGTACTTTAGCTCCATACTCATCTTCCAGGAAAGAAAGCCACTTGCTAAAAACCTTAGGCGAATTAATTCCTCGACATATCAAATCAACAATAATAAGGTTCTCGTAGTCCTTCTTTAAGAAGGATCTCAATGCAGCCATCTGGCAAGGTATACCACAAACTAGAACTTTCTCGCCAGCTTTCAGCAAATCCCTTACCTTTTCATAGAATCCCTGAGAATTGCTCTGATGAAGTTTTGAACCACGGATTTTCTCTAAATCTGACTTGTCATTGGAAATTAATTGGCTAACCATCCAGTCTTCATCAAAAATGGCACCACCAACATATCCTCCCTGTTTATACATCTGAAGAGCTAAAACAGGAAACATTCCCCCCGAAGTACTTGCAAATCGGGTCATGATGTTCTTGCTTACAGCAGCATGACATTCTGGTTGTTCAAAATCATTTTTCGTGAGTTTATCTACATTGATAATAGGACATGCCTTCTCACAGAGATGACAATCAATACAAGCTTCTTTATCAACTACAGGATAGGAAAATCCTTCAATGTCTTCTTTGAAAGTTATGCAACCCTTGGGACATGCATCGCCGCAAGCATTGCATCCGCAACAATCTTCTTTTCGTTTTATATCTATCATAAAATGTTATAATATCGTTTGTATTCTCCGATTATATTATAGGTCGGATAAATAACTTTCATTCTAAATTCTTCTAATACTCATTTTTTCAAATTACTATTTTCCAAACTCCTTAATTCTCTGTTCCTCTTTCTAAGAGCAAACAAGCAGTTGACCATTCTTCTCAGCTACGATATAGCCATCCAAGCCTTGAACTACAACCTTGCATTCATCGGCTGCATGAACCACACAGTTCTTGCATTCATACAAGCAGATGTCCTTGCCTAAGCTGCAGCGAAATAGCCATAGCCTATCTCTAGGCGGCTTGGCTTAATACCTATAGTAACGATGGCGTTCTTATCGGAAGTATAGCTCAATGCCTTGCTGAGCACTCGCTGATACTCCGAGGTATTGATGACCAGGGTGACAGAACAGATTGGCTTCAATCTATCTACTGTCAATTGAATGAGGGAACGGCCCATCACATCAATGAACTGCTTTGGGTAATCGGGGGTTGACATTGGCCAGAAGCGGCTACCTACGCCGTCGGCCATAATTATAATTTGTGTATCCATCATAAATCTCTTTCTTTAATATTAAAGATTTTCTAAAATCATCCCGTCCTTCTTTACCATTAAAGAAGGCTCCACCTTTCTCACCAAGCCTCTCTTTCCTCAGGAACGAGAGGATGTAACCGCCCTCCGGTGCTCAGAACCGCTACGCTCTAAGGTTGGCGGACCATCAAAGGTCTCGCCATGTTTTGCGGGATGGGACCGCCTTAATCACTACCTTTCATTTTATCCTATTGTATTGATGAAAGACACACCATTTTGATTCTCTATAATTTTTGCAGCTTTGGTGCTACTTATAGTAATCATTGTAGAATGATGAATGCTCAGTACCTTATCTTGTAACTCTGCATCATCCTCCAATGCTTTTATATTCAAAATGAGGTAATTGATTATTTAATCTTTGCTCTCTAATCTATCCCATTCATCATAATGAACTAAAAAGGCTATATCTCGTTCAT
>ERZ1026892.1519-NODE-1519-length-9955-cov-4.500303_pt1 | contig 9955 bp, 4 predicted proteins | sample MGYA00380176_ERZ1026892 | MGnify/ENA primary metagenome ERZ1026892 (study PRJEB33269, sample SAMEA4719812) | human gut metagenome | biome: human-associated habitat; feature: organic feature; material: feces | place: Cameroon | collected 2013-10 ... | reverse complement strand
GAGGGCGCGCACCGCAATCTCGAAGCTGAACTTCCCGGATGGGACTTCGAGGCCACCCATCAGGCGGCCACAGGCCGATGGAACGAACTCCTCGCCCGCTTCGACGTGGACGGAACGGAAGCTCAGAAAACGAATTTCTACACGGCGTTCTATCATACCCTCATCCAGCCCAACAACATAGCCGACGTCGACGGCACCTACCGCGATGCCAACAACCAGCTGGCCAAGGCAGAAGGGGGAACTTTCTATTCCACCTTCTCCACTTGGGACACCTACCGCGCCGCCCATCCGTTCTACACTCTCGCCATGCCCGAGATGGTCGACCCCTTCGTCCGCTCGCTCGTGAGCCAGGCCGAAGCACAAGGCCATCTGCCCATCTGGACACTGTGGGGCAAGGACAACTATTGCATGATTGCCAACCATTCGGTGAGTATCGTGGCCGAGGCCTACCACAAGGGTTTCCGCGGTTTTGATGCCGAAAGGGCCTTTGCTGCCGTGAAGCGTACGCAAACGGTCGACCACAAATTGAAGAGCGATTGGACCACCTACATGAAGTACGGTTATTTTCCTTCCGACCTCGTGACCTCCGAGAGTGTGAGTTCCACGCTTGAAAGCGTCTACGACGACTATGCCGCCGCCGACATGGCCCGCCTCATGGGCAAGAAGGAGGAAGCACGCTATTTTGCCCATCGGGCCACGTTCTATCGTAACCTTTTCGACCCCACCACGCATTTCATGCGTCCGCGACTGTCGGACGGCACGTGGAAAGAACCCTTCAATCCCTCCGACCTGGCACATGCCGAAAGCACTGGCGGTGACTATACCGAGGGCAATGCCTGGCAGTACACCTGGCATGTGCAGCACGACGTCGACGGACTGATTCGCCTGATGGGTGGTCCGAAACCGTTCATGGCCAAACTGGATTCGCTTTTCACCACGAAACTCGAAAGCACGCTTTCCGACGTGACGGGCCTCATTGGCCAGTATGCCCACGGCAACGAACCGTCGCATCATGTGGCCTATCTCTACACCCTTGCCGGCCGTCCTTCCCGCACGCAGGAACTGGTGCGTCAGATTTTCGATACGCAGTATCTACCCACGCCCGAAGGTCTTTGCGGCAATGACGACTGCGGCCAGATGTCGGCATGGTATATCCTTTCGGCCATGGGCTTCTATCCCGTCGACCCCGTTTCTGCCACTTACGTCTTCGGTGCCCCGCAGTTGCCCCGTATCGCCCTCCATTTGCAGAACGGCCGCACCTTCACCGTGGTGGCTGAGGGTCTGAGCAAGGAGAACAAATACGTGCAGCGCATCCTTCGCAACGGACGTCCCTACCGCCGCCGCACCATCTCCCATGAGGATATCCTCAAGGGAGGCGAACTCCGCTTCGTGATGGGCAGTCGGCCTTGCAACAAGTAAATTTGGATATAGAAGTCGTCTGAATTTTCCTGACGAAGATATGATAAACGTGTAATTTCCGTGTATGGGAATTACACGTTTTTTCTGCCCTTTGACCATCGTTTTTAGTCTTATCTCATCGCCATCTCGGTTTATTTTCATAGATTTGCACCTTGGAAGGTGCATATTTCTATTGAAAATGCACCTTTCAAGGTGCACATCAATGCTAAATACGCACTTTCCAAGGTGCATATGGCACGATTTTTTACGAAATAACCTGATTTAAAACATAGCGATATGGATATCCTACTTCTTGATTTCATGAACGAGCAGCTTGATTTGGTGGACATGAGTTTCAAGCGCTATATGTATGATAAACTGCCTTGGGAAGCAAGGCTTGTCGGTTTGACTGGACCACGTGGTGTGGGTAAGTCGACCCTTATCATGCAGTATATAAAGGAAATGGCGGAGGAGGACAGAAAGAAAGCGTTGTATGTCTCTGCCGACCATAGTTACTTCACGGTTCACACACTCACCGAGTTAGCGTCCCAATTCGTTCGGGAAGGGGGAGAGTGGTTGTATATTGACGAAGTGCATAAGTATAGTGGCTGGTCGAAGGAATTGAAGCAGATCTACGATTCGCATCCTGCACTTCACACCTTCTTCACGGGGTCCTCTGTGCTTGACATCCTTGAAGGCGAGGCCGACTTGAGCAGAAGGGCACTGCTGTTTCATATGCAGGGCCTGTCGTTTCGTGAGTATCTCGAATTGTTCCATGGCGTAAAGACCCCAGTACGAAGTTTGGAGGAAATCCTTAACGGGCAGATGCAGATTACAGGTGTTCAGCATCCTATACCTTTGTTCAACCATTACGTACGTGAAGGATATTTCCCGTTTGCCAAGGAAGGATATGTCTTGCAACGCCTTCAGCAGGTTGTACGGCTTACGATGGAAGTGGACATTCCGCAATATGCCAATATGTCGCCATCCACGGGCAAGAAGTTGCGCCGAATGTTGACCATTATTGCCGGTAATGTGCCGTATAAGCCAGAGGCGACCGCTCTTGCCAATGAGATAAAGGTCAGTCGTAACGATATCTCAACTTACCTTCTATATATGGAAAAGGCGGGAATGATAGGCCAGTTGCGCGATGAAACAGGTGGTATGCGTGGACTGGGAAAAGTGGAAAAGGTCTTTCTCGACAACACCAACTTTATCTATGCTTTGGCAAATGACAATGCCAATATCGGAAATATTCGGGAAACGTTCTTCTATAACCAGACGCGACTGACTGAGGACGTCATGTCATCCAAAGTCTCCGATTTCACAATCGGTAAGTATACGTTTGAGGTTGGAGGGGCAAACAAAAGCCATAAGCAGGTGAAGGGTGTCGATAATGCCTTTATCGTTAGAGACAACATAGAGTATGCTTCAGGCGATATCATTCCGCTTTGGGGATTCGGCTTGATGTATTAAGTAATGGTTAAAAAATAACTTGGCACTTTAGAAGGTTCTGGGGAACTTCTCACGTGGATATTTGCGCTTCGCGCGGTTTTCAACGTTAATGTCCGCCAATTGGCCGTTAATGAGCGTCAATGTTTTCTTTGTGGACTATGGTGCGCCATGTCCGTTAATGGTTTAGCCACAGCGTAGCTGTGGAATTTGTCGTTAATGGCGTGCTTCGCACGCTGTGGAAATGGTCGATTAGGCGGCGTACTCAAAAGGGGGAAAGGGGGAAAGTTGCGCAAAGTCCCTTGATCCGTTGGCGAATGGCAATTGCCGGTAGCCCGAATGGCAATTGGCGGCAGACCGAATGGCAATTGCCGGTAGCTCGAATGGCAATTGCCGGTAGCCCGAACGGCAATTGCCGGTCGGTAACTTGGAAAGGGTTTAGGGATGATTTTACCCAAGGTTGCATCGAAACCATCCGTTTTTCGCTTTCATCGGTCGTGCAGCTCGCTACGTTTCCTCTGCAAGCCCCATAAAACGCCTCAACAACAAAGGCAAATCTTGAATTCCATGAAAGTTCAGACGACTTCATGTCTAGAAAAGCAAATGTATGTTCCCCGAAAGCGGTGTTTGTCAACCATCGTGAGGGGCTGAAGGGGAAAAAGAAAACGTGTAATTCTCTTTTGGGGAATTACACGTTTTTCTTTTTCCATATCGGAAGAATTCAGGGTTTGCCAGGAGCTCCGGCGGGCATAGCGCTTCCTCCTGCAGACGCACCTCCTGCAGCCGCTCCGCTGGGCATTGGTCCACCGCCACTGGGCATCGTTCCGCTGAGGCCGGATTGTTTCTGGGTGAGGTGGGCGGCCTGGGCACTCTGCGTGAGGGTTTGCTTGATGAGCGTCTTGGTGAACGTGTTGCCGTTCTGCTGCCAGATGGAACGGAGGTATTCCGCTGTTTCGTTGCCTTTGCGCTGCAGACGGCGCAGTTGCTTGTAGTCACGGTGCCAATGGCGGAGTTTTTCGTTGTAGGTGGCATCAGGGGCAAACTGGCAGGACTCGCGGAAGCGCACCTTCATGTTGTATTCGCCGGTTCCCCATTGGCGCTGACCATTTGTCATCGGCATAAACGAACGCGGCACCACGAAGCAGTCACCCTCAATGTTGACGAAGGCTGTGTCGGCCGACTGTCCGCTGCGGCGGTTCTCCTCCTGGCGACGACGCGAATAGGTGTAGAGCACCTGTCCGTCGGGCACACTGATGTTGAGCCGGAAACGTCCCAACTGCACGTTCTGCTGCACCATCACGGCCTCGTTGACCCATGAGGATTCGAGCGTGATGTCCATTCCCACGTTCAGATTTTGGCGTTCGCTGAAACGGTAGGAATTGTCGCGTTCCTCCCGTTTCTTGCGTTTCTTTTCTTTTCGGCTCTGCTTCGGGGCCGATGTCTGAGCGTCTGAGGAAGATCGGGTGGGGCGGCTGTCCGCTTGCGGTCCTGCGGGTTGGTCCTGTCGTGCGGTGCGAATGCCGTTGGCTTGCAGGTTGGGCAAATGGCAGGAAAGGGGATGGAAGGCCAGGGTGTCAACCACGAGGCAGAACTTGCTGTGGCGGAAGAGATGGTCGAGTTGTGTCGTGTCGATGTGGCACGAGAGGTAGAGCATCTCCCGTCCCTCGCGCATGCCGCGGATACTGATGCCGTCGAAGTTGATGTTGCTCGGGTCGAGAGCCCCCACGGTCGACGGGGCATAGTAGAAGTCCTTCAGCCCTTTCACCGCCGTGATGGAATCGGTGTAGGCCGATTCGTTGCGGATCATCTGCATCCATTTGTTTTTCTGCTGTTTGCGGTATTTCACGAGGTTGACGGTCTCGGTGGTCATCACGTCGATGAGCGAGCTGACGGTCGAAAAACCGAGAGTTTTCAGGAGGCCACCCACGAAACTCTTGTCGCCACCGCCCTGACGCTGCATGTCGTAGGCCGCGTCGTTGATGCGCTGGCGGAGCGCGGTGGGCATGGTGTTGACCGTCACCTGCCAGAACGTGTCGTTGCCACCTCCTGCGCCCTGCGGCTGTTGGGCGTGGAGCGAAAGGGGAAGGGCGAGAAGGAGAAGAGAGGAAAGGATTCGCATAGGGGAGTTGCTTGAGTTTAGTTATGTCTGCTTGATGCTAAGTAGGTGTTCAAATTTATTTTATACTTTCAGCAGGTGCTATTTTCACATTGAAAGCGCGTTCTCGGGCGCATCTATTTCCTTCGTTCTCAGTCACATAGCCCGCTATGTTCCTTCGCCCGAAGAAAATAGCTGCATCCTGATAACGCACTTTCAATGTAAAAATAATTTCGAACACCTACTTATCCTGATGCTGTCAGGCCAGCGAATATTGTCAGGGCAAATCGTCGATGAGGATGAAGGCATCGGTGAAACGTGCTTCGTTGAAGATGTCGCTTGGGGTGTCGGGGTCCTGTTCTGCGGTCAGCGTGGCGGCATTGAAGCGTGAGCGTGTGGCAGCCCGCCCCATCGCGTTCACTTCTGGGGTCTGATGGTTGGCGGGGGTTGTCATGGCGTTTATGGGTCCGTTCGGCGTGGAAGTGGCATTGGGGGTGTCGGATGAGATGTCCGGCACGTCGTCCGTGCGAAGTTTCTGGCGTGCATGGGCCAGCGCATCGTGGGGGGAAAGGCCGCGGCCCAGCTGTTCGATGAAGTGCTGCATGAGCAGGGATGAGGCCGCATCGCTCACGTTCCATAGTGAGAGCATCAGCGCCTGTGCCCCCGCGAGTTTCAAACCGCGTTGTATGCCGTAGACCCCTTCTGAGGTGATATGCCCCAAAGCCGACTGGCAGGCCGACACGATGAAAAGGTTCGTTCCGCTGAGGTCCATCTCTGCCAGTTCTGCTGCGGAGAGCAGTCCGTCCGTGCGGCGGCTGTCAAGCAGTGGAGCCGAGGCCCATCTGCGCATCGACTCGTTGACCCCCGCAAAAGCCACCACGTTTTCGCTCAGCGAAATATCGGTGTGGCAGGGCAGCAGGTCGGTGCCGAAGGAACGTTCGGCAGAATCGAAGTCGCCGTGGGTGGAAAGGAATACCAGTGGGTAGTGGCCTGCCAAGGTGCGGAACGTGCCCTCATCGGCCATGGCCCCGTGCAACACGACGTCCGATTCGCACCGGCGGATGGAGCGGATGCGGCGGAGCTCGTCGGCGCTGAAGAGGAGCTGCGAAAACGAGGCCCTTTCGTCGAGGTAGATCCGCAAGGCCAGCGTGTCGTTCTTCATTGTCATCGGATGGCGTGTGCTGATGTCGTAGGCCACGTTGCCGCAGAGCAAGGCACTGTCGGTGCGCACCTTCATCGGGCGTCCTTTGGCCGGACGGTCGAGCAGGCGTGCGGTTGAGGTCAGGCGGTGGAGATGGGTGGACGCATCGGGAAAGAAATATTCGATGGCCACGCGATGCTGGTAGGCATCGGGGGCGAAGAACACGCGTTTCGCGCCGTGGAGTGCGCGGCGGAGTTCCGCAGGCCAGAAGAGATAGCGGAGGGATTCGCTGTCGGCCAATGCGTTGCGGCAGATGCCGCTGGTCGATTGCAGACAATCGCCGACGGTCAGGCGGTTGGAGCCGGTGGCTGACATGGAAAGGAGCCGTTGCTTGTCCATCGATGTGAGCCAACGTTCCACGGCCATATCCTCCAGCGGCGTATGCGCCACGGAGTCGGGCGAGGGCATGCTGACCCATTCGGGGCGACCTTTCTGGCGAAGCACAAGGGCCGCCATGCGTTCCTGTCCGTTGGCCTCATAGGAAATGAATTCAACGGCCGCCTCGTCGGGGAGGAGATGCCGCTGCACGTCGGTCCATTTCGCGCGGAGAGCCGCCTCGTTGCGGTTCTCGACGTGGAGAAGCAGGGCTTTGGTGAAGAGCGTAAGGTCGTAGAGCAAAGACGGATCGGAATTCTCCGTACGATAGGCATCGGCCACGAAGGGACGCATGTGGAGCCAGAATGACTGGCGGTCGCTACGGTCGCGCTGGCGCAATTCGCTGAGGCACCATGGGCGTTGCAGGGCAAAGCAGCGACTGTAGAGCGTGAGTGCCTGACGGCGGTGCGCCGTGGAAGCGTGGGCTTCATCGGCAAGTATCATCACCTTGGCATGGCGGCGCATCAGTTCGGCCCGCAAGAAAGCCGACGCATGCGACGGACAGCTTTTGACGGCCTCTTCAGCCTCCTCGAGCGCTTCGGTGAACCTTCGGCAACGGGCGAGACAGATGGCATGGGCCGAGAGGGTGCGGAGATAAGCCTCAAAGGGTTCAGTGCCCAACGGGTCCTGAGGGTCGATTTCCCCCAACAGCAGGCGCTGGCGGTAGTCGCCCAGGGCAAGGTCCATTTCGGCCAAAGTCTCGTCGTAGTTGGCTTGGCGGAAATGCAGTTGGGCCAGTTCTTCGTGGAGCACGCAGGTGATATGGGCCTGATTGAGCGCGGGATGGCCTTCGTAGACGCGGAGTGCCTCGCGCATATACGTTCTGCTGTCGGCATAGAACGAGGGCACAAAGGGGGCCAGCTCGTAGAGATAATTGCCCCAAAGCTTGAGCAGGTCGGCTGTATAGACGAGCGAATCCGCTTCCGTCCATCCTCCCGCAGGACGTTCGTCTGTCAGCAACCGGCTGAGCATATGGATGGCCTGTTTCATGCCGTTGCGGTCAGAACGCAGGTGGGCACGATTGCCTTGGCTGACGGCACTGTCAGCCTGCACGCGCCAATGCTCAATGGGAGCAGTGACCTGTTGGGCCCGCATGGGCAGCACGGCCAGTAGGGTGAGGAGGAAGGGAAGGATGCGCATATGATGATGAGGGATAAAGGGGACGTGTAATTCCCGTGTGATTCTTTCGTGAATGGGCTACGCCGCTTATTCTTGGTGCAGCTGCATATGGTTCGGTCACTTTGTAGCTATTTTCGCTTCTATCATGGGAATGGCCTTGATGGCCTTTTCGATGGTGCTGATTATATCAGCATGGTTTCCTTCGATGTGTTGATAGATGTAGAGCGCTTTTTGATAGTGTTGGAGCGCCTCTTGGGTGTGTAGGCCTGCAATCAGTATGGTGGCTATTGTGGTGTGGCCTATGGCAACTTGTGAATGCAGCTCACCGTAGATGGCTGTGCTGATTTCGACGCTCTTTTTGAAAGCTTCGAGAGCAAGGTCGTTATGGCCGAGTTGCATTTGTGCTGTACCTTCCATTTGTAGTGTGCTAGCCACTTCCGCTTGACGTTCTCCGAGTGAAGAAATGAAGATGGAACGTGCTTGTTGCATCATGTTGATACATTCTGCATATTGCTGTTTGGTCAAATAGGCGGTACCGAGCATGAGAAGGGCGCGAGCCGTTTCAGGATGGTTTTCGCCGTAGCATGCTTTGAGAATCGGGAGAACCTTCTTGTAGATGTTGATACTTTCATCTGTTTTCCCCATTAAGGTATATACACTGGCGAGATTGCTGAGTGTGGTGGCCACGTGGTGGTTGTTTGGGCCATACACCCGTTCCTCTATGGCGAGTGTCTTGCGATAGACTTCGATGCTTTCTTCGTAACGGTCGAGAGAAATATACAGTTCCCCAAGATTGCCGTAGGCATTTGCTGTTTCGGCATGGTTTTCTCCCAGCACTTCCCTGTAGATGGCGAGCGCTTTTTTTTGCATTTCAAGCGATAGGGAATATTGTTCTTTTTCGTTGTATAGCACACCTAAATGGTTGTATGCGCGTGCCACCATCTCATGTTTTTCGCCATGTAGAGCCAGAAGGATGTCCAGTGCTTTGGTGTAGCTTTTGATGGATTCATCATAATGGGCCAGATCCTGCTGGCACTTGCCTAGGGATAGATAACTTGAAGCCACGTCATCATGCTTTTCGCCGTAAAGACCTATGCGGATGGTGAGCGCTTTACGAATCATTTCCAAGGCTTTGGCGTATTGGGCCAGTAAACTGTAGGTGACTCCCAAGTTGTTGTAGTCTGTGGCTACGGAGAAGTGTTGTTCACCATAATAAGCAATGTCAATGTCAAGCGCCTTTTGCAGGTAGGTGATGGCATCATCGAACTTTCCGCGTTCTGAGTAGATGCCGCTGATGTTGTTGAGGCTGTTGGCTATGCCGGGCTTGTTGTTTGTTGCCCTTGAATTGCGCAGAGCCATTTGATAGTAGACCATGGCACGGTCAAATTGGGAGAGCTTCGATTTGAGGAATACGCCCGCCTGCAGCACATTGTTGATGTTCGTCGTGTCGAGCAAGGCCACTTTTTCCAGGTAGTAGGCTGCGGAATCGTTGTCAAACTGAGCACGGAAAATATCGGATTTTCCCTTGTAGATGGTCATCAACTGTTCCGCGGCCGCAGCCTCGGCGCGCTCGTTTTTCGCGAGTGCCGTGCGGAGCTTTTCGCCGCGTTGCTGGAGGGCGGCGTGGTCGGCTTCAAGGCGTGCCACATCGACGGTGGCGAGGAGCGAATCGGCCCGTTCGAGTTCACCTGCTTCGATGAAGGCATTGAGTTGGGCGGCGAAAGGCGACAATCGGGCGTAGTCCGTTGCAGCGTAGCGTTCGACCATGTCGTTGACAAGTTGGTCGCGGCGGTCGTACTCCGCTTCAAGTTGGGCGATTTTCCTCTCGTAGTCCTTGCCCAGTTCGTTCTTCTGGGCCTCGAGGCGGCGTAGTTTCCGGCGATAGTTGGTTTCCACCTGTTTGCGCACACGCTCCTCCAGCTCGTGTTTCAAACTTTGTGGCACGAGCACTATTTCCACAGGAACCGTGGCCGAAACGGCATAGCGTCGCCCCAACACCTCACGTTCCTGCAGGTCGTAGCCCGTGAGACGGATGGAGCTGAAGCGGAACTCGTTCTGCTTGGTGAAGAGCAGCGTGAACGTGCCCTGACGGCCCGATTGCACGGTGTTGTGCTGTCCGCTGACGCGGATAAGGGCTCCTGAGAGTCTGGTTCCCTGCCGATTGTCGGGACGCCCCACGGTGCGCACATAGCCCGTTTGCTTCACTGTTTGTGCAGCGAGGGGGAAGGATAGGAGGAAGAGGAGAAAGGGAAGAATGCGCATATAAGTAGGTGTTCAAAATTATTTTATACTATCAGCAGGTGCTATTTTCACAT
>ERZ1026892.1515-NODE-1515-length-9974-cov-4.641496_pt1 | contig 9974 bp, 9 predicted proteins | sample MGYA00380176_ERZ1026892 | MGnify/ENA primary metagenome ERZ1026892 (study PRJEB33269, sample SAMEA4719812) | human gut metagenome | biome: human-associated habitat; feature: organic feature; material: feces | place: Cameroon | collected 2013-10 ... | reverse complement strand
AATTAAAGTAACGCAAAATTACGGATTTAAAATCAAAATAGATTTATTGCTATATATAAAAGTTCTAAATTTGTGCATTTATTATTTTTTTTATACTTTTGTACAGCTAATAATATATAATGTATGCGAAAGATTTGCATCAATAACCGTGACGAGCTTGTCATGCTGTTTGTAGACAACATTGCCTACATTATGGCAGACGGCAATTGTACCAAGATAAAGTACATTGGAGGACTTCAGACTACACTCTCGCTTGGCATCTCAAAAGTAGAGGCTATGCTCTCCGACTCATGGCGTCAGGGTGGTGTTTGCCCATTTGTACGATTAGGCAGAAGCCTGATAGTCAATCAGATGTTTCTATATGGAATTAACCTTTTGACACAGCGGCTTACGCTTTCCGACGGAATGGGTGCTACAATCAGTTTGCAAGTGCCCAAGCAACTGTTGAAGACATACAAGGGAATGATAGCCGGTGCGGTTGTAAAGAAAGAAACAAAACAGAAAACTTAACAAAATCTATATGAAAGAATTTATAATAGGTAAGGAGGGAACACAGAAATTCCTTATACCGTTGACAAAGACGAGAGTCAGCAGACAACATGCGCGTATCACCATTGATGACAATGGTGTGTGGACACTCGAAGACTTGAACTCTACAAACGGCACGTTCATCATTGACGATGAAGGCGAACTGCGTCAGATACGACGTATGGTGATAGGCGAGTTTACACGCATTGTGCTTGCCGACCAGACCCAGATGGGTTTCTCGTTCATTGCCCACCATGTCATAGAGGATGATCCTAACGATTATCGTGCTGAGTTTCGTCATGTGCTGGAGATACATCAGAAAGCTCTGTTGGACAAGGCTGCTATGGATTTGCGCTTAAAGCGCAGGGGATACATTAAGTATGTGCCGTCTATGCTTGCTGCATGTATCGGACTTATACTTACGCTTTTCCTTCCGTCCCAAATTAAGGTGTATGGCGTTTCGGTGACGGCTGTGTTTACTACCATTCTTACTGCAGTCATCAATATATTCCAGGGCAATGACAAGAGCAAGCAACGCTTCTCTGATTATTACGGTAAGTTTCTTGTATGTCCGCATTGTGGAAAGATATTGACAGAAAAAGAGTTTCAAATGCAGATGTGTGCCGCATGCAAGGCGCATTCATAAAAACAAACAAAAACAACATAATTATGAAAAAGCTTTTATCTTTACTGTTTTGTGTAGCGCTTGCCTTGTCGGCCAATGCGCAGAAAACCTATGCTATCATAACCGGAGTGTCAAACTATGAGGGCGACGACCACGACCTCGCCCAGTCGTCGAAGGATGCCAAGAGCATCGCAGCTCTTTATAAGGAGAAGAATGCTTCGGTGACATTGTTTACGTCGAAGTATGCTACACGCGACAATATTATTTCCCAGATACGCAAGGTGGCTAAGGTGGCTACTGCTTCCGACCGTGTAGTATTCTCGTATAGCGGACATGGCGCTCCCAATATTCTTTGTACATACACTACCGGCAATATGAAGATGCTGTCGTATGCCGAACTCTTCAAGGAACTCAACAAGTGTCTTACTAAGGATATTGTAGTGTATATTGATGCTTGTTTCTCTGGATCGGCAGCTTCGTCAGCAGTAGGTACAAAGGCGTTGCCAGTTGAGATGAACTGGAGAAACATGGTGAAGTCAAACCCTCGTTACATTCTCTTCCTTTCATCGCGCGAGTCGGAGACTTCGGCAGAGTCGGGACTTGTAGGTGCAGGCTTCTTTACACGTGCCTTGATAAAGGGCTTGCGTGGTAAGAGCGATGTCAATGCCGACCGTAATGTCACGGTTATGGAGCTGTTCAGATATATCTATAAGGATGTGTTGCTGCATTCAGACAAGAAGCAGCATCCGCAGCTCGTAGCTCCTAAGGCTTTGCACGACACCGTGCTTATGAAGTGGTAATGACGAAATAGCGTCAAGAACTGGTTAGTACTATATATTTAAATCAAAACAAATATGGATTCTACCGAGCAAAAACCAAAGCGACCTATTGTAAATGCTGCATGTCCGTATTGTGGCAATTCCGTTAAATTCTATATGCCTCTCAAGCCGGGAGTGTTGTCATTCACGTGTCCGGCAGCTGGTTGTGGCAAGCAGTTTAGAGTGCAAGTGACTGAGGCTATGCTGCTTCAGGCTAATCCTGCAGCTACTAAACCACAACAACCCAAACCGCAGCCACAGCAACCTCAGCCGCAACCTCAAGCTCAACAGCCTCAAGCTCATCCCAAGCAGCAAGTTCATACTCAAGCCCAGCAAGCCCAAGCCCAATCACAGCAGCAAGTTCAAGCACAGCAGGCTCAAGCCCAGCAGCAGAAGCGAAGCATTAAACCGACTGATAGTATAGAGAACTGGACGGCAGAAGGAAAGGCTGGCGGACGTATTGCAAAGGTAGTTGTCACTCGCACCAAGATGGTATTCATGAGGGAGCGCAAGGAATACGACCTTAAGATAGGAGTCAATGTAATAGGTCGTGCTGATGCTATGTCGCCGTCCGACATAATGATTGAGGACGATATGACGGTAAGTCGCCGTTCGGTATCTATTACAGTTGAGGCGAGTGGTGGAAGTTATCGCTATTGGTTTGAGGTGCTCAAATCCACCAATCCCGTCCTTGTCAATGGCAAGCGTCATGCAGTAGGCGAGTCGTTTGTAGTAGAACCGGGAACCAAGTTTGTTCTTGGAAGAACCAAGTTGAGCATAGAATTATAGTGTTGAGCCTTGAATTATAGTATCGTTCGGCTTGATACAATCAGAATAGTAACAAAACAGAAAAACATACAGAGTTAATATGAGCAATTTTCTGCCAGTTGGCACCGTTCTTAACGGTAAGCGTAAATATACAATAGAGAGCACCCTCCATAGTGGCGGTTTCGGTAATACATATCTTGTCAAGGGCATTGTCATGGACGAGAACATTGCCCAGGAGGCAACCTACACCATCAAGGAATTCTACTTTGCCAAGTATTGTACGCGTGCAGCAGACGGTAGCGTTACTGTAGCCGATGCTTCCAATGCGTCACGCTTCAATGCTGCCAAGGCTGATTTCTATACCGAGGCTAACATATTGCACGGATTGAAGCACGAGGGCATAGTGCCCGTCAATGAAGTGTTCGAGCAGAACAACACGGTTTATTATGTTATGAAGCATCTTGGCAACACGTCGCTCGACCAGTATGTGCTGGAGCGTGGTGGTATGCTTCCCGAGCAGGAAACTCTTCGCATAATACGCCTTGTGGCAGGAGCGCTTGCCTATCTGCACAATCAGCAGATACTTCATCTCGATGTAAAGCCCAACAACATAATGATGTGTCCTGGACGTGATGGCAAGATGGTGCCCGTGCTGATTGATTTCGGTCAGGCCATGTTCTACAACAATGGCAAGGCTAAGACAAATCATGTGGTTGGCGGATATACAGAAGGTTATTCGGCTCTCGAACTCAAGCATCATGGTGCCGACAAGACATTCGTTCCGTCGTACGATGTCTACTCGCTTAGTGCCACATTGTTCTTTATGCTTACGGGTAAGGACCCCGACGATGCTTCGCAGATAAGCAAACGTTCGATTTATCTCGCAATGCCATCTAACGTAACTGAGCGCACTATAGACACAATTGTGTCGGGAATGGCGCAGAATGCACAACAGCGTACTCCGTCAATCAATGCTTTCCTTGCTCAGTTGAGCGGTTCTGCCAATGCTGGCAATGCTGCTGGAATGCAGGGAATGAATGGAGGTCGTGTTACCGACCCTACATTGGACGATGACAATACCGACCATAGCAAGATGATTCGTCTTGCTGGCATAGCCGTGGCAGTGGTTGTTGCCATTGTTCTTGTTGTGATGGCTGTAGGTAAATTGGGAAATGGCGGTCAGAAGTCGTCTCCTGCAGATCCAACTGTAGCGCAAAACGACTCTACTCTTGCTGATACTACACATATATATAATAAGGTGTCGGCTGATGCCAATGCCGATAACGTGAAGACAGAAGGGCAGAAGACAGATGTAAAGCCAACCGTTGAGCCTGCAACAGCAGACAAGCAACCCAAGAAGGAGTCTACTAAGAAACCATCAACATCTTCTGCTGACGCTTCAACAGCTTCTATGCCAACCAACGGTACTGTAAATCTTGGTTACGCTACATGGACTGGTGGCTTGCGTGCAGGCAAACCTCATGGCAATGGTACAATGCGTTTCCGCAGCAGTCATTCTATTCCCGGATGTTCTACTACAGCCCAGTCGGGCGACTATGTAGTAGGTTTCTGTGAGAACGGTGTGCTTCAGAGTGGTGCATTGTATCACGATGGCGAGAAAGTAGAGACATTTGTGAGATAACGAAACCCTGATATGAGACACCTTTTATTTATAATAGTATTCTTATCAAACATATTGACGGCTGGCGCGCAGGAATTGCGCGTCAAGTCGTTCACACCCCTACCTATGGATCTTACAGCACGCAAGCAGCAACGTCTTGATTTGAACGGCAAGCCTTGCGCAATGCTTAAGATTATGGTAATGGACGACATTACCGATTGCAATAAGTCAAACATCGGCGACATTGCGACAAGTGGCGTTATGAAACTCGTGTATTTGCCGAGTGTTGTAAGAAGCGTAACGCTCAATTTCAAGTATCATTATCCGCTCACCATAACCTTTGCTGATTATGGCGTGACTAAGCTCGAAGGCAGCGCAACCTACGAGCTGCGCCTTGTTGATGCCCTGCAGATGATGATGGAGAATGGAAATGCAGCGCAGCAGACTGCTTCGGCTCCGCATGTGGATAATAACCAGAATAGCAATAATAACCAGAATAGTAATAGTGATGCAGCTGTGAATCTTGAGAAATCCAAAAAGCTAAAGAAATCAGGAGATAAAGCGTATAATGCCAAAAAATATAAGAAGGCTTTAGAATTGTATCTTCAAGCTGCCGATTTAGGGAATCCCGAAGCGCAAGGGGATATTGGATATATTTATGAAAAAGGACTTGGTGTAGATACTGATCTCGCTATGGCCTTAAAATGGTATCTAAAGGCAGCGGAGCAAGGAAATTCTGTCGGACTATTCAATGTAGGTAGCTTGTATTATTTTGGACGAGGTGTGCAGAAAGATTATAGCGAAGCTGCGAAATGGTGGTTAAAGGCTGCCGAACAGGGAATGGCACGTGCTCAATATTGTCTTGTGGATTTGTATATGGATGGCAAAGGTGTTGCCGAAGATAAAAAGGTCGCTTTTGAATGGTGTCTTAAAGCTGCTGAACAGGGCTTGGCAATAGCCCAATGTCGTGTAGCTGGCTTTTATCGGGATGGTTATTGTGTGGATCATAGTTACGAAAATGCCTTTAAATGGTATAATAAAGCTGCCGAACAAAATAACCCTGAAGCGCTGGTAAGTCTTGGCGAATTATACGAGGACGGTAATGGTGTAACTATGAATAAGCAGGAGGCAGTGAAATTGTTTCGTAAGGCTATCGACTTAGGTAACGTTGATGCTATGTATAATTTAGGATACTGCTACGAAAAAGGTGAAGGTATTGAAAAGAGTAAAGACCAAGCCTTGTACTGGTATAGGTATGGTGCACTAAAAAACGATATTAATTGTAGTCTCGCCTTAAAGCGTCTTGGCTATTAATCGTTACATCTGAAAACTCTATAATAATAAAAATATGAACAAGCTAAAGCTAACAATACTGTTCCTCTTTATGTCGTTGGCAGCATCAGCCCAGCGCCTTGCCGTTGAGTCGTTGAAGCTTCGCCCCAACGACCTGAGTGCCCGTAATGCTAAGAACCAGCGCCATGACCTTAACGGCAAGCCGTGTGCATTGCTCAAGGTGATGGTGCTCGACAACATTACGAAGTGCAGTAGTGGCAACATAGGTGATATAGTGACCGAAGGACCGGTTAAGCTGATATACATAACATCAGCAACTCCATCTATCGAACTGTCCTTCCAATATCATTATCCCCTCACTATCAACTTTGCCGACTACGGATACAAGCACCTCGAAGGCAACTCCACCTACGAGCTGAACCTCGTTGATGCTCAGCAGATGATGATAAGCAATGGCAATAGTCAGAATGCCAATACTGCACAACAAACTTCAACTGCCACAACAACACAAAATGTAGAAGATGGTAAAAGAACAGAAGTTGGTGCAACGGGAACCAACTGGTCTGAATATGAGAATAAGAAGCTGTCGCTATTCAAATATGGAAAATATAAAGACGGCAAGGAGCTGAACTCGTTTTTCGGCTCAGAGGAATATATGCTCTTGCAGAACGGTATATTAAAATGGAACGGCAGACAGGACGGCGACACTAAATATAATTACAAAATGTCGGGAAACGTGATTTACATTACACCGAAAGGTAAAGCACCGTCCTATGTGAAATGGATAAGAATAGAAAGAAGGGATGCCGATGTGATTTTCACTTATGACAATCTTGGAACATATAGATATTTAAGTTTTGCCACAACAATACCATATGGAAGAGTTGTTAATGGTCGCAGTTTGAGAACGGATGCAACGGGAACCAACTAGTCTGAATATGAAATAAGAAGCTGTCGCTATTCAAATATGGAGGAAATAAAGACGGCAAGGAGCTGAACATGTAACTCCTGTCCGGTTGATAATGTTAGTTGGGACGATTGCCAGGAATTCATCTATAAGCTGAACGCCCTCACAGGCATGACATTCCGCTTGCCTACTGAGGCGGAATGGGAATATGCTGCACGTGGTGGCAGTTGGGATAGCGAAAAGGGCGATTGTTATGTTTGGTCGCGTGGATATGAGTATCCGCACGGACGTATGAACTATCTAGGATTGAGGCTTGTAATGAGTGTCGGTCAGTAATTTATTATTATATTTTATGAGTTTATGAATAGAATCAAGTTGATATTTTTATTCCTCTTTATGTCGTTGGCAGCATCAGCCCAGCGCCTTGCCGTCGAGTCGTTGAAGCTTCGACCCAACGACTTGAGTGCCCGTAACGTTAAGAACCAGCGCCATGACCTTAACGGCAAGCCGTGTGCATTGCTCAAGGTGATGGTGCTTGACAACATTACGAAGTGTAGTAGCGGCAACATAGGTGATATTGTGACCGAAGGACCGGTGAAACTGATATTCATAACATCTGCAACCCCCTCTATAGAATTGTCGTTCCAGTATCATTATCCCCTCACTATCAACTTCGCTGATTATGGTTACAAGCATCTCGAAGGCAACTCCACCTACGAGCTTAACCTCATTGATGCCATGCAGATGATGATGAGCAATGGCAATATGGCACAACAAAACACTACTGCTACTACGACTCAGCAAACAAGTAGTAGCCAGAATTCCAATGTTTCAGGACGAACTTCTCGTGTCACTGTAACTCAAAATGTAGGCAGTAGTCAGAATAATAGTTTGAGCATGAGTGCAAAGGAAGCCTATAAAATTGCTGATGAAGCATATAAAGCGAAGGATTATGCCAAGGCATTAAAATATTATCAGTATGCAGCTGAGAATAATGACAGTCAGGCTCAATTTAGTCTCGGTGCTATGTATGACATGGGTAATGGTGTGACACAAAATTATGCAGAGGCTATGAAATGGTATCTTAAGGCTGCAAATCAAGGACATGTATCTGCCCAGAACAATATTGGTGTTATGTATGAAAAGGGGCAAGGCGTGAAAAAAGATTGTTCAGAAGCTAACAAGTGGTATCTAAAGGCTGCAGAGCAAGGATATACTCCAGCGCAAAACAACTTAGGATTGAACCTTTATGTAGGTAATGGTATTACCCAAAATTCTACAGAAGCTTTCAAATGGTTGCTAAAAGTTGCTAATTCGGGAGGTGCATCTGCCCAATATAATGTCGCTGGAATGTACTACATTGGCGAGGGCGTTAAACAGGATTATTCCGAAGCCTTAAAATGGTATACTAAGGCTTCTGACCAAGGAGACACAGATGCTCTTTATTGCTTAGGCGTAATGTATGAAAATGGAACCGGTATGAAGTCGAAAAACATTGCAGAAGCTTTAAACTGCTTTTATAAAGCAGCGCAAAAGAGATATGAAGCAGCTATAGTGAAATTGGATGAGTACAGAAAGAATGGTTATATAATAGGTGTTGTTATTGAGAAAGATACAAACGAACCTGTTATTGGAAGCGTTGTTAAAATAGTCAAGAGTAGCAGGCAGGGTGCTAATGCAGCCACTGTTTCAGATATAAATGGCTTCTTCTCATTAAATGCCCATGTTGGCGATGAGATTGAAGTGCAATATGTAGGTTATAAGAACAGCAGAGTCAAGATTGTAGATGATTACAAACCTTTGATGATTTACATATATAAATGATAATGAATTTCATGAACAAGCTAAAGCTAATAATACTGTTCCTCTTTATGTCGTTGGCAGCATCAGCCCAGCGTCTTGCCGTTGAGTCGTTGAAACTTCGGCCTAACGACTTGAGTGCCCGTAACGTTAAGAACCAACGCCATGACCTTAACGGCAAGCCGTGTGCATTGCTGAAGGTGATGGTGCTTGATGATATTACGAAGTGTAGTAGCGGCAACATAGGTGATATTGTGACTGAAGGACCGGTGAAGCTGATATTCATAACGTCAGCAACTCCCTCTATCGAACTGTCCTTCAAGTATCATTATCCTCTCACTGTCAACTTCGCCGACTACGGATACAAGCATCTCGAAGGCAACTCTACCTACGAGCTTAACCTGGTTGATGCTCAGCAGATGATGATGGGGAATGGCGCACAAAAGATAGAATCTGCAACTGAAACTAAAGTAGAGGTAAAGACAGAACCTAAGCCGGAAGTCAAGACAGAACCTAATACAGAAGTAAAAACGTCCAGTTCGTCTTCGAAAGATTCACATCGCAATAGTATAATTACGCCAGCGGAAGATATATTTGAGCAGTCTGTTGATGCAGAAAAAGCTAAAGACTATGACAAGGCTTTTAAGTTATGCAATAAAGCAGCTGTTGCTGGTAATCCTCATGCACAATATAATCTTGCCTATTATTATGAAAAAGGCAGAGGTTGTAAGGCTGATACCAAGAAAGCATTGGAATGGTATGAAAAAGCTGTTGTTAGTGGTTATGGACCAGCTGCTTTTACTTTGGGGTACTATTATCAAGAAGGCAATGGCATAACAGTAAAGGATGCAGCGTCTGCTTATAATTATTATAAGATAGGTGCTGATTTAGGAGACAGAAATGCAATGTCGGCTTTGGCGGGTTGCTACCTAAATGGAAGAGGAACTGCATATGATATAGACAAGGGTTTGTCCATACGTAAGGCATTGGCTGAGGATGAAACGGATGGATTTCAAGCATTTTTTATTGGTACTCATTATTGTTTTACTGCTGATTATGTTTATTATAGTTTAAAGCATAAATTTCCAGATAAGAGCCTGCTTGATCCTGTTGAGGGAATGAAATGGCTTCGTAAATCAGCTCAACAAAACAATCCTAATGCTATGGATTATATTGGTGACTTATACATGGATGGTAATGGCGTACCTATAAATAAGCAGGAAGCCGTAAAATGGTATCGCAAGGCTGCCGACTTAGGTTTTGATGAGGCTATGTGGAATTTAGGACGCTGCTACGAAAAAGGTGAAGGCGTAGAAAAGAATATTGATCAAGCCGTTTACTGGTACAAAAAGGGTGCAGCGAAAAATTACTATTTTTGCAAGGAAGCCTTAAAACGCCTTGGTTATTAATCATTACATCTGAAACTCTATAATAATATGAATATGAACAAGCTAAAGCTAATAATACTGTTCCTCTTTATGTCGTTGGCAGTATCAGCCCAGCGCCTTGCCGTTGAGTCGTTGAAGCTTCGACCCAACGATTTGAGTGCTCGTAATGCCAAGAACCAGCGCCATGACCTTAACGGTAAGCCGTGTGCATTGCTCAAGGTGATGG
>ERZ1026892.1514-NODE-1514-length-9982-cov-4.941171_pt1 | contig 9982 bp, 9 predicted proteins | sample MGYA00380176_ERZ1026892 | MGnify/ENA primary metagenome ERZ1026892 (study PRJEB33269, sample SAMEA4719812) | human gut metagenome | biome: human-associated habitat; feature: organic feature; material: feces | place: Cameroon | collected 2013-10 ... | reverse complement strand
CGCCCCGTGATCCGCCGCCTGAGCCTCAGCCAGCGGCTGGCGCTGGTGGTGGTCTCCCTGCTGATGCTGTGCGCGGCGGCAGTATGCGCCGTTCAGTTACACAGCAGCGCGCAGTATGGCAACGCCATGGTGCAGCGCCTCTCCGCCGGGCTGGCTCAGCAGATTGTCGCCCGCGAGCCGCTGCTGGACGCCCACGGCGAGGTCAACCGGCAAACCCTGAAGTCGTTGTTTGACCGCCTGATGACCTTTAATCCCAGCGTGGAGCTCTATCTGCTGTCGCCGGATGGCGACCTGCTGGCCGATGCGGCGCCGCCGGGACATATCCAGCGCCAGCGTATCGATATGGCGCCAGTGCAGGCTTTTCTCACCGGCAGTGCGTCGCCGGTGTATGGCGACGATCCACGTAGTCTCGACGGACGAAAAGTCTTCAGCGCCGCTCCGCTGCGCGTCGACGGGCAGCTGCGCGGCTACCTGTATATCATTTTGCAGGGAGAGACCTTTAATCAGCTGGCGGCCGACGCCTGGCAAAAAACGCTGTGGAGCATTGTTCTGTGGACGCTGCTGCTGGTGGCCCTGTTTGGCCTTCTGACAGGGGGGCTGGCATGGTTCTGGGTCACCCGGCCGGTCCGCCAGCTCACCGCCCAGGTCGCGGCGAGCGGCCAGGACAGCATCAGCGCCATCAAAACCCTGGCGGTCCGCACGCCGGAGCCCCTGCCTGGTAACGAGGTGGCGGTGCTCGAGAATCGCTTTATTGACCTTGCGCAGCAGATAGCCGGCCAGTGGGATCGGCTGGCCGACAGCGACCGCCAGCGCCGCGAATTTGTGGCCAATATCTCCCATGATTTGCGTACGCCGCTCACCTCGCTGCTGGGGTATCTGGAAACGCTGACGCTGAAGGATGAACGGCTGACCGCCGAGGAGCGCAGGCAATATCTCACCATCGCCCTGCGTCAGGGCAACAAAGTGCGCCATCTCTCGCAGCAGCTGTTTGAGCTGGCGCGACTGGAGCACGGGAGCATTAAGCCGCAGCGCGAGCGTTTCGCGATGGGGGAGCTGATTTCCGACGTGGCGCAGAAGTTTGAATTAACTGCCCGCACGCGCGAGGTGAACCTGCGTATTGATGTGCCGGGACCGCTGCCGCTGATTAACGCCGATGTGTCGATGATTGAGAGGGTGGTGACCAACCTGCTCGATAACGCGATGCGGCATACGCCCGTCGGCGGGGAGATCCGTCTGGCGGTCTGGCAGGAGGATCAACAGCTCCAGGTGGAAGTGGCCGACAACGGAACGGGCGTCGATGCCGCGCTGCGCGACGATCTGTTCCAGCGGCCGTCGGCGTTGTCTACCCAGGCATCGCGGGAGGATCGCGGCGGGTTAGGGCTACTGATTGTGAAACGAATGCTGGAGTTGCACGGGGGCGGTATCAGACTGGTGGAGTCGGTAAGCGGGGCGCGGTTCAGGTTCTTCGTGCCACTTTAAGACATTGCCGGATGGCGGATACGCCTTACCCGGCTACGGGGGAAGAGTAGGCCGGGTAAGCGCAGTGCCACCCGGCAAAAAATTTACTCCGGGAACCACTGGTTGCTGATTTTCTGGTAGGTACCGTCGGCCTTAATCGCTTTCAGCGCGGCGTTCAGTTTCTCCAGCAGCGCCTTGTTATCCGGGCGCACGGCAATGCCGAGTCCGGTGCCGAAGTATTGCGGGTCGGTCACTTTCGGCGTGGCTGCCCCCAGCTGCGGGTTGGTTTTCAGCCACTCGTTGACCACCGCCGTGTCGCCGAACACGCCGTCGATACGGCCATTTTTCAGATCGATAATCGCATTCTGGTAGCTGTCATAGGCGACGGTCTTCACCTCAGGATGTTTATCCTGCAGATATTTCTGATGGGTGGTGCCGTTTTCCATGCCGATCCGTTTGCCTTTCAGGTCATCGAAGGAATGGAACGCGTCTTTTTTGGCGATCACCAGCGCCGAGTTGGCGTAGTACGGGTCGGTGAAGGCCACCTGCTTGCTGCGTTCCGGCGTAATATCCATTCCGGAAATCACCGCATCATATTTCTTGAACTTCAGTGCCGGGATCAGGCTGTCAAAAGCGTGGTTGGTAAAGGTACATTCTGCCTGCATTTGTTTGCACAGCGCTTTGGCCAGGTCGAGATCGAAACCAACAATCTGATTATTGGCATCCATCGATTCAAACGGCGGATAGGTTGCGGACACGCCGAAGCTGATTTTCTCTGCGGCGGCAGCGCCGAAGGTGAACGTGGTGAGCAGTGCAGCCAGAACTAACTTTTTCATCGTGGAACTCCCGTCTGTCAATCTTATGATTATTCGCCGTGTCTGCGGCATAGAGTGACAATGCCATTAAATGAATTTATATGCAATAAATATGATTAAATATTTTTAATGCCATAAAAAAAGACGGACAGGTGTTAGACTTGTCCGTCTTGTTGTCTGCTTTTTATGCAATAAGGCTCAGGCGCTAGTTACGTCGCTCGAAGGCCAGCGCTTTACGTTCCACCAGGCGCATCAGCAGCGTCAGCAGTCCGTTGACGATGAGATAGATAATCCCGGCGGCGCCGAACACCATCACGTCGTAGGTGCGTCCGTACAGCAGCTGGCCGTGGCCCATCACTTCCATCAGGGTGATGGTGTAGGCCAGAGAGGTACTCTTAAAGACCAGCACCACTTCGTTGGAATAGGACGACAGCGCGCGCTTAAAGGCATACGGCAGCAGGATCGCCAGGGTATCCTTTTTACTCATCCCCAGCGCGCTGCACGACTGCCATTGCCCGTCGGGGATCGCCCGGATGGCGCCATAAAACAACTGAGTGGTGTAGGCGGCGCTATTGAGCGACAGGGCGATCAGAGCGCACAGCCACGGTTCAGAGATAAGATGCCACAGCCACGGATAATCCTGCAGCGAAGGAAACTGTCCGGGGCCGTAGTAAATCAGGAAGATCTGCACCAGCAGCGGCGTACCGGTAAACAGGGTGATATAGCCGCGGACTATCCACACCAGCCCCGGCGTCTTCAGCGTCAGGATAATGGTAAAAATCAGCGACAGGATCAGCGCCACGATAATCGACGCCACGGTCAGCGTCAGGCTGGTATGCAGTCCTTTCAGCAGTTCGGGTAAGTAGTCGAGCATCAGCCTGGTCTCCGTTCGAAGCGCGTCGCACGCTGGTCAATCCGCTTAAGGATGTATTGACTCAACAGGGTGATGACGAGATAGATTGCCGCCGCAATGATATACCAGTTAAAGGGTTCCTGAGTGCGGGTGGCGATGCTTTTGGTCTGCAGCATCAGATCGTTGACGCTGATCAGGCTCACCAGCGCGGTGTCCTTCAGCAGCACCAGCCACTGGTTACCGAGGCCAGGCAGAGCATGGCGCCACATCTGCGGCATCACCAGACGGAAGAATATAGCCGCTTTCGACAGCCCCAGCGCCTGGCCGGACTCCCACTGACCCTGCGGAACGGCTTTCAGCGCGCCGCGCAGCGTTTGCGAGGCGTAGGCGGCATACAGCAGCGACAGGGCGATCGCCCCGCAGAGGAACGGACTGACGTCAAAGTTCTCAATCTGCATCTGCACCGGGATCTGCGTGAACCCGAGCGGGATGGTAAAACCGTCAGAGAGCGTCAGCAGCAGCTGGGAAGAGCCGAAATAGATAAACAGCACCACCAGAATTTCCGGTAGTCCGCGCAGGATGGTCACAATGCCGGTTGCAAGCCAGGCTACCGGGCGCCATTTCACTGACTCCAGTACCGCAAAGAGCATCGCCAGGACCAGGCCGATGACGAGCGCGCAAACGGCAAGGCCGACGGTCATCCCGGCGGCGCTTGCTAATGGAAAAATTTCGTTCATTCAGTCTTACTTCTGGAACCATTTGTTATAGATGGTCTGGTAAGTGCCGTCTTTCTTCACTTTTTCCAGCGCAGCGTTAAATTTCTGCTGCAGGTCGGTGTTGCCCTGACGCACGGCAATGCCCAGCCCGGTGCCGAAATAGGCTTTGTCGGTCACTTTATCGCCCACGGCCGCCAGCTTCGGATTGCTCTTCAGCCATTCGGTCACCACGGCGGTATCGCCAAAGACCGCGTCAATACGACCATTCTGCAGATCCAGCTTCGCATTCTGGTAGCTGTCGTAAGGAACGGTAGTGATTTCCGGATGTTTATCGGTGATGAATTTCTGGTGGGTGGTGCCGTTCTGCACGCCCACTTTTTTGCCCTTCAGCTGGTCAATGCTGGTGAACTTACCCTGCTGACCGACGAACAGCGCCGAGTTGTCATAATACGGGGTAGAGAACAGCACCTGCTTTTCACGCTCCGGCGTGATGTCCATCCCGGCCATGACCGCGTCGAAACGGCGGAATTTCAGTCCCGGGATCAGGCTGTCAAAGGCCTGGTTGGTGAAGGTACAGGTGGCATCGATCTCTTTACACAGCGCGTTAGCCAGATCCACATCGAAACCGACGATCTGGTTGTTGGCGTCCACCAGCTCAAACGGAGGGTAGGAGGCTTCGGTGGCGAAACGAATGGTCTGCGCGGCGGAAGCGGAGAGGCTCATGCCTGCGAGCAGGGCGGCAATCAGTACTTTTTTCATCGTCATTTCCCCGAAAAACATCAATGTGAAAGATAGTTTTTAAACGCGTCAGTTTGCGGATGCGTGAAGCAGGAGGCATCCCCTTGCTCGACGATATGGCCATTTTCCATATACACCACCCGGCTGGCCGTCTTGCGCGCCACTTCAACTTCGTGGGTGACGATAACCTGGGTGATGCCGGTTTCAGCCAGCTCGCGAATGATGCTGACGATCTGAGCCGTGATTTCCGGGTCAAGCGCCGCGGTAGGCTCATCGAACAGCAGGACCTGGGGCTCCATCATCAGCGCGCGGGCGATAGCCACACGCTGCTGCTGGCCGCCGGATAAATGCAGCGGGTAGCGATCGCTGTAAGGCTTCAGACGCAGACGCTCCAGCAGTTTCTCTGCGCGAGCCAGCGCCTGATCCTTGCTTAACCCCAGTACGCGGCAGGGGGCTTCGATCAGGTTCTGCTGTACCGTCAGGTGCGGCCACAGGTTGTACTGCTGAAAAACCATGCCGACGTTCTGCCGCAGTTCGCGAATCGCTTTATCGGACGGCGCTCTGGTGAAGTCGAAATGGTTACCGGCGATGGTTAACGAACCGGAACGCGGCATCTCCAGCAGGTTGAGTACGCGCAGCAGCGAGCTCTTCCCGGCACCGCTGGGGCCGAGCAGCACCAGCGTTTCCCCCTGCGGGCAATCCAGCGTGATGTCGAACAGCGCCTGGTGTGCGCCGTAGAAGCAATTAATGCCGTTTAGTTTAATACTCATCTGGGCAGTCTGATACGAATAGCTATTGAGGCCGCAAATACTACCTTTGGCAGAATAGTTATGCAATATTTATGCGTTAAAAGTTAAATCTAAACCACGTTTAGCTTTAAAGTTAGCACAAAATATGGCCTGGTGGGTGAGGGGGGCGCAAATGTCGGCATTCCTGGGGCGAATACCGACATTTTACCGGGGTTATCGTTTCAGCGGGGTGGCTTCAACTCCGGAATCAGCGTTTCTCCAGACTCTGTCGCAGCGTCCCGGCTGGCGCATGGCTGTTGTTGCCGAGATAGCGGACGTCATCGACAGCCCAGCACTGGCCTTCCTGGATCATCAGCACTTCATCTTTCCAGCTCTGGGTGCCCTGTTTCAGTTCGACGCGCAGCGGAATATTGCGCGCATCACGGTTCGGGATGGTGGAGGCGCTGGCGACCACGGCGCTGTCCGCTGGGGTGCTGCTGCTGGAGAACGGGTTAGCCTGCAGCAGTTTGCTGTTGGCCGGATCCTGGCGGGCGTCATTGAGTAACTGCGCCAGTCCGTCGCTCAGATAGGGGCGCAGCGCCGCCGGATCCTGAGTGCGGTTCTGGATCTGAGTGTCATAGAATTTTTGCGCTACGTCGTCAGGGCCGCCTTCGACACAGGGGCCGCTGCGGGTACCATTATCTTTATAGGCCGGGGTGACGGTCGTACAGGCGCTGAGCGCCAGCGCGCAAGGGAGAAGTGCTGCAAGAAGTTTGTAGCGCATGATGATTTCCTTATAAGCGAACTACGTTTTCAGTTTCCGTTAAAGCATAGCGTATAGCGTGCGGATTGTACTTGACGCAAAGAGCTAAGACCTTGATGTGACAACGGCCTTAGGGCAGGAAATCGACAATGAGCATCACCGAATGATATTCAGGCAGGAAAAACCAGGCGCCGTTTAAAAATAAACAGACTTTTTGGGCAAACAAGAAACATTACCCGGACAATAGGATAATGTTTCTTGAGATATAAGATTAATTACTTCTTCTTATAGATGTTAGCGGAGACGTGCAGTTTTTTATCGGTATTACCGGAAGAGAGCACGATAACGTCCGCGCCTTTTTCATCGGCCTTTTTAATCAGCTCTTCACGGGCATCGCTCGGCGCAGTCTGGCCGGTAGAGGAAATGGTGCCGATTTTGGTATATTGCGTATGGACCTTATTAAAGGCTTCTTTCGTTAAAATCTCAGCGGAGAAGGCGTTCGCCGTTAAAAACAATGCTGCACCTGCCACTAAAGCTGCATATTTCATATTTTTAGACTCCATTGTTTATTTTGCTATCATCATGCTCTTGTTTTAACTCACCAATGAGCGATTTCAGATTGTACTAACGCCGCTTTTTTTTCAAGCAAAATACTGCAATTTTATGACGATTAGTTAACGCTTTTTTAAAGAAAAGATGACGAGGTTCTCATTGATAATGCTTGCTTTTTTTTGCGGAATGAACATTGAGGCGACGCAAGACCTTTTTTTACTGTGGTTAGCTGAAAATTAGCTGAGGCGCACGCAGGAGAAGGGGCCGGGACGCTGAAAGACATTCCCGGTAACATGGTTTATCATATAGAACAGCAGGGGCTGCACCCATGGTCATGCAGGTCACCAGGGAGATAAGATGTTAACAAATAAGCGAGAGCAGGCCCGGCAGCAGCGAGCCGCGTTGTGGGCCACCAAAGATAATGTTCAGCGCCATGCGCTGTCCATGAGTATGCCCTGGCTGGCCTTTGTCAATATCGCTTTTGCGTTAATGATTTTCTTCCGCAATTTTATCTTTACCTATTTTGATAAGAAGTTACTGACGCACCGGGCGGTTATTCCTTATATCGAAGTGGCGCTGATCGCGGTTATTATTATTTCGGCCATTTTAGTGATTATTGCCGTCACGCCGCGGCTGGCGCAGGGGCGATATACGCTGAATATCATCACCGGGCTGCTGCTGGCGCTCAGCCTGTGCTGGTCCCTGAGTAATTACTGTTTTATCTTTTTCTGGACCTTGCCCTTCGCCTGGCCGCTGCTGGTGATTTTAATGACCACCGGCCTCACCGCGCTCTATCACCACTGGCCCGGCATTATCGCCTTTATGCTCCCAATGTGGGTGACCGCCTTGCTGGCAGGGGTGCAGATTCACTATGACGGTGAATTTCGTTTTTTGACCTTATGGGCTATTTTCACCGCGATTTTGCTTTATGGACGGCGTATTCTGCAGCGCTGGTATGATGAAGCCTGGGATACGCATCAGGAAAATATGCAGCTTATCCAGCGGCTGGAAAGTATCGCTAACCGGGATGCCTTAACCGGAACGGCCAATCGCCGGGCACTGAATGCTTTTCTGGCGCAGCTCTGGGAGCAAAAAGCGCCGTTAGCGCTGATGATGATCGATGTCGATTACTTTAAGCGTTATAACGACCATTACGGCCATCAGGCCGGCGATGACTGCTTATCGTCTGTCGCGCAGGTGCTTAAAATGGCGGTGCGGGCTGAGGACGATTTGGTGGCCCGCTACGGCGGCGAGGAGTTTGTCGTGTCGCTGCCGGGGGTTTCCTTAGCGCACGCCACCGTCATTGCCGAGCGCATTCAGCAGAAAATCCACGACGCGGCCTTGCCGCATGAAGCCTCTGCAGTGGCGGCGGTAGTGACCGTCAGCATGGGCGTGGTGGCTTCCGACGGCACGGTCCCGATGGAGACGCTGATCGCCCGGGCGGACAGTGCGTTGTATCAGGCTAAAAATAAAGGACGTAATCAATGGTCTTATTAACCCGGCTCCACTGCCGGGCGAGGGAAAGGGGATGAAACGGATTGCGCAGGTCGCCCTGCTGGCGCTGCTGTTAACCGGCTGTGCCGGGGAAAAGGGAATTATCGATCGCGATGGATACCAGCTGGACACTCGCCATCCGGCGCAGGCGGCCTATCCGCGAATAAAAGTGCTGGTGATCCACTATACGGCAGACAATTTTGATGTTTCTCTGGCGACGTTGACCGATAAAGAGGTCAGCTCCCACTATTTAATCCCCGAGCAGCCGCCGCGTTATCAGCATAAACCGCGGATCTGGCAGCTGGTGCCGGAAGAGGATTTAGCCTGGCACGCCGGGGTGAGCTACTGGCGCGGCAGTACGCGTATCAATGATACGTCCATCGGCATTGAGCTGGAGAACCGTGGCTGGCAGAAGACGGCGGGCGTCAAAAGCTTTACCCCCTTCCACCCGGAACAGATAGCGGCCCTGATCCCGCTGGCGCGCGATATTATCACCCGCTACCACATCGCGCCGCAGAACGTGGTGGCCCATGCCGATATCGCGCCGCAGCGTAAAGACGATCCGGGGCCGCTGTTTCCCTGGCAACAGCTGGCGCAGCAGGGGATTGGCGCCTGGCCTGACGAGCAGCGAGTGGCCTTTTATCTGAACGGACGGCCGGCCAGCGATCCCGTTGACCCAGAGGTGGTGCTGGATTTACTGGCGCGCTACGGCTATCAGGTGACGCCGGAGATGACCCCCGCGCAGAAGAAGCGGGTGATTATCGCCTTCCAGATGCACTTCCGTCCGCAGCGCTGGGATGGCGTAGCGGATGCGCAAACTGAAGCGATAGCCGAGGCGCTGTTAGAAAAATATGGCCAGGGTTAGCGGTGAAGTTTGCCGTGGTCGCGTAGCCAGGCGGCGGTACGCACAATGCCGTCGTCAAGCGTCACCACCGGCTGATAGCCCAGTTCATCCTGCGCGCGGGTGATGTCGAGCGTAAAATCAAAGTTAAGTTTGGAAACGCCGTAGTGGGTAAAGGCGGGCTCTTTGGCTGTTTTATCGCCAAAACGTTCCATGCTGCGGGCAATAATATCCAGCATCGGGTAGGGAACTGAGCGGATCCGGCACTTGATGCCCAGCTCGTCGATCAGTTTCTGCACGATGCTTCGCAAGGTGCGCGGTTCGCCGTTGCTGATATTCCACGCGCGGGCGGAAGGAAGACGATCGCAGGCCGACTGGCTCGCCAGCCACATCGCATGCACGGCGTTTTCATAATAGGTCATGTCGACCAGCGCGCTGCCGCCACGCGGCAACAGGACGCTGCCATAATGCTGCATCATTTGCGCCAGCCGGGGAATAAAGACTTTATCGTGCGGCCCGAACAAGCTCTGCGGACGCAGAATGGTAAAACGGGTGTGCGGGTTGGCCTGCGCCAGCAGGTTGATCACCTCCTCGCTGGCCGCCTTGCTGCGGGCAAACTCGTTGGCGAAGCGGTGCGGGCGGAAATCTTCCTGAATATCGCGATGGTGGTGATAATCAAAATAGAGCGAGGGCGAAGAGATATGAACGAAATTGCGTACGCCCCATGCTACAGACCACTCGCCGAGGCGACGGGTGGCGCGGACGTTAGCGAGATCGAAAGCCTGCTGGGTGCCCCAGGGCGAGGTAAAGCTGGAGCAGTGCCACAGGGTATCGATACCGGCGAGCATCACTTTAGCCTGCGAAGAGACCAGCTCGGTTAAATCGGCCGGGATGAATTCTGCCCCCATTTTGCTCAGAAGCTTACCCATCGCTTCGTTGCGCCCGGTGGCTCTCACGCTGATGCCCTTATTGCGCAGATATTCCACTGCGTTGCGGCCTAATCCGCTGGTCGCACCGGTAACCA
>ERZ1026892.1512-NODE-1512-length-9987-cov-6.104611_pt1 | contig 9987 bp, 11 predicted proteins | sample MGYA00380176_ERZ1026892 | MGnify/ENA primary metagenome ERZ1026892 (study PRJEB33269, sample SAMEA4719812) | human gut metagenome | biome: human-associated habitat; feature: organic feature; material: feces | place: Cameroon | collected 2013-10 ... | reverse complement strand
GGAGCACCTCAAAAACACCATCATACACTAAATCAGTAAGTTGGCAGCATCACCTGACGTGCTAAGTGATGCCCCAGATTAAAACTGTGGTGTTCAATACACTGAGTAGACCTCTTACTGGTCGTGTGTATTTTCTGCCGCTCTTCCCGCGTTATCTTACCTCAGTATACATGCATGTAGTTTGTGAGAGTTACTTTCTACTTATCATCCGTTTTTTATTTCTTGAATCATGAAGCTGTGCGTGAAGATAAAGCACGAGGTGAAACTTTAATACTTAGCAATGCGATAAGGGCTACCAGCGCAAAGCCCAGCAGCATTACTGAAATTGGCCACCAATGGTCATATTTTAATAACAATGCCACGGCAATCATTGGGCTGATACCGCCAGAAATTACCGCGCCGATTTCGTGTCCCAGAGCCAGACCGGTATAACGAACTTCCACCGGAAACAGCTCACTCATGATGCAGGGTTGTGCTGCGATCATCGCACCATGGCACAGTGGTAAGCCGAGCATCATTGCCAGCATCATCAATGAAAAGTTCCCGCTGGCCAATAATGAAAAGAAAGGAAAGGCGGTGAGAAGAAGACCAATGACACCAATATAATAAATAGTTTTACGCCCGATTCTATCGGATAACCATCCCCAGAACAGTATAGAGAAAATCTCCAGCATCATTGCCAATGTCACAACCGCGATAATTTTGTCGCTGGCGATACCAACGTGCTTACAGAACACCACTGAAAAGGTGAAAAATATATAGACTGCGCCGTTTTCCGGCAAACGCAGACCAATGGCCTGGAGAAGTTGTTTGGGATATTTTTTAAAAATCTCAATTACAGGTACGTTTGCTTCCGGTTCTGTATCACTGGCCTGTTTCAGCTGCGTAAATTCTTTATTCTCGCGTATGTTTTTTCGAATATAAATACCAACCAGAAAAATGAACACACTCATCAGAAATGGGATCCGCCAGCCCCACGTCATGAACGCGTTTTCCGGTAGCAGCTGAACCAGCCAGAAAGCCAACGCCGAGAGGACAAAACCACCCGAAACACCCACCTGGCTCCATGCGGTATAGTAGCCTTTTTTCTCTTCCGGCGCGTTCTCACTCAACATCAACACCCCTCCTCCCCATTCGCCGCCGGATGCAACGCCCTGCAAAAAGCGCAGGCTAATCAAGGCAATCGGTGCCAGTACGCCAACCTGGTGCCAGGTCGGGAGTAATCCAATGAGAAATGTGGAAGCCCCCATTAGGGTCAGGGTAATAATCAGGGTTGTTTTCCGGCTATATTTATCACCAATATGACCGAATAAAATGCCACCTAAGGGTCTGGCAATAAAACCTACGGCAAAGCCAGAAAATGCCAGCAATGTGCTGATGAGCGGATCGTCCTGAACCGGAAAGAATAATGCCCCAAAAACTAATGCAGCGGCAGTACCATAAAGAAAAAAATCATACCATTCCAGTGAGTTCCCAAGGAAAGAACCAATAATTAACTTGCGCATATTTTTTCGGCTGAAATCACCGTTGGTAACGTCATTGCTCATCATCATCTCCGTTCATGCAGGTGAAAAAATCCAAATATCGTCTGTTAGCGGCGTAACAGACGAATATATTCATCGCGATGAATAAATATAAGAAATACTGATTACCTTTTTGAACAGGAAAGAATTTATAGGCTGGCAGCCAGCGTATGATACTGACGATTAAAATAAACTAATCCCTGCTCCCCCTGACCAAAACCGATGTCTTGTACCGGGCAATAAAAAATACTGTGGCTGCCGACCTCATGACAGTCACCAATTGTACAATCAAAGCTGGCGATTGCCGACGTCAGCACCGGTGCGCCAGTGGTCAGAGTCTGCCAGTTATCATGAAGAAAACGCTCATCCGAACGCAATTTGCCATTGGCAAACACCCCAGACAATTCACGATGCTGTGCCGATAGAATATTGACACACAGCACACCATTCTCTTTAAATTTGCTGTTGGCAAAGGATGAACGATTCATACAAATTAATAATGTCGGAGGTTCATCCGTTACACTACAAACTGCAGAGGCGGTAAAGCCATATTTTCCACCAGGGCCATCGGTGGTAATAATCGTGATAGCACTTCCCAGCTGCGCCATCGCATTACGAAAGTCGGTCATAAGATTCATTATTTGCCTCTCTATTTTAGTTTCACGAATTCAAAGTTTTCGATTACCAGACGCTCACTCTTCGAACGTGAACAGCAGAGCAGAATCTGATCGTTATCCAAACGTTCTTCTTCGGTGAGATATTCATCCCGATGCTCCGGGATGCCACTGGCGACATTGGCCAGACAAGTCCCACATACCCCCTGTTCGCAGGAAACCTTTACTTTGATACCTGCTCGCGCCAATGCAGCGACAATTGACTCTTTCTCACTGACGGTGACAGTGAGATCCAGCTCAGGCACTTCCACTTCAAAGGCTTTACCACTGATGGCGAGTTCGCGATTGAAATATTCCCTGTGAATACGTTCATCGGCATAACCTGCTCGCTGTGCCGAGGTGATGACCCAATCCATAAAACCTTCCGGGCCACAAACATACACTTGCCCATCAATATGATGACGGGGCAATACGGCGCTGAGATTCAACTTTTGTTCTTCACCTTCGTCATCCGCATGGATATGCACTGCCTGCGCCCAGCAACAGGTGGCGAGTTCACTGAGGAAGGCCAGACGCTCGCGCGCACGGCCACAGTAGTGCAATTCGAATGACTTCCCTGCCCGGTACAGTTCATCTGCCATAGCTAGCATCGGTGTCACCCCAATACCACCGCCAAACAACAAGGTATGTTCAGCACTCATGTCCAGAGCAAAAAGGTTGCGTGGCGCACCGATGGTTACTTCATCACCAATCTGTAATTGGTGTGCAGCCAGCGAGCCACCGCGCGAAGCTGGATCTTTAAGGATACCAAGACGATAGTAATGACGTTCCTGCGGGCTGCTGCACAATGAATACTGGCGAATAAGTCCGTCGGCAAGATGCAAATCGATATGGGCACCTGCGTTAAAAGCCGGTAAATTAGTCCCATCAATCGCCTGAAGCGACAGCACGACCACCTCGGCTCCCTGCACATCACGTTCGCTGACGCGTACTCTTAATATTTCTGACATTCAATACTCCTGCATCAGATGAAACCGGATTGGATAACCAACCCGGTGGCATTTAGCGCATGTAAATTCCGCCATTAATGTCCCAGGTCGCTCCGGTAACAAAGCCCGCAGCGGGTGAGGCCAACAGGGCAACCGCCTGCGCGACAAATTCTGGTTCCCCTAATTTCTCAACCGGGATCATCTGAAGCAGCGCCTGCATCTTATCGTCCGGGACCATTGCATGAACCGAAGGGAGATTCATTGGCCCCGGTGCAATGGCATTCACCGTAACGCCATCGTGACTTAGCGCCCGTGCAAACACTTTGGTGAGTGTCAGAATTCCCCCTTTGGAAGCCGCATAATGTGCGCCAGAGGCCGTGCCGCCATTCTGTCCCGCCAGTGAGGCCAGATTGATAATGCGACCATATTGCTGTGTGGCGAAATAACCCCCTGCCAGCTGACAACCAAGAAAGGTGCCGCGCAAATTCGTGGTCATCACCTGATCAAACTCTTCCACCGTGATTGACATGACTGGCGTAGCAAGTGTCAACGCCGCATTGTTGACCAGCACATGCAGTCCGCCAAAGTGCGCCACGCAATGGTCAATAGCATGGGAAAATGCATCACTGTCACGGATATCCAGCTGTACACCCACCGTGCGCTGACCTTTAACATCGATCTCACGGGCCATTTGTTGTGCACTTGATAGTGAAATATCCGCCAGCACAACCGCGTACCCCTGAGACCACAAATAGCGACTTATCACCGCCCCAAGCCCGGAAGCAGCACCTGTCACCAGGGCAACATTTTTCATTCGATACCTCACATGATGTAGCCAATGCTGCGCAGGAAATCCTGTCCATTGATCACCCGAATCACTTTCTTCAGGATCAGAAAGCTTTCGCCCTCTGGCACCAATGTATAGGTGACATCGGCGACATAATGCTGGGCATTACCCTTGCGGTATTCCCACAACGATTGCGCACAGCGGATTTCTACCCGTTCCTCGCTGGCATGCAGCAGGCGGTAACGTGCCAGCATGCGAATGGTTCTGGCGCGTGGCGTAGTGGATATCGATTCCCCGCTGTAAAGCCGGTTAACCCTTTTTTCCCGCATATGCTGGTTGTCGTAGGCATAGTTGAGCGTGTTAGCGAAATCTTCCGTTTTCTGATCGATAGGGATGACATACAACCCTTCCGGTTTCCACAGCGTCAGCCAGTGGTTGAACTCTTCCTGATCCAGCACATCAGCTTCATAATTGATAAAACTGATGGCGGAAAATAAAGCCTGTTGCTCGGTCATTGCTGCCCCCGTGTTTCTGCTGTCATGTACTCTTTCCATTTTTGATAGGCGGCACGCATCCCGGTTTCCGCGCTGACGTCACTGCGCAGGCCATCTTCGGTGGTCACTTCCCCCGGCAACCCTCGGTTTAGCATGATCCACAGATCATCCCCGGCAGATGACCCGCGCTGGACACGTTCCCAGGCTTCGGAATCATCCGGCGTACCAAAACCCATCGGTCCCTGGAAATGTTCGTGCATACGCAGACGTGCCTGGTTGGCTGCTTCCGGTCCGCCTTTCATGGTGATCACTACATGGTGAATTTCAGTTTCTTTAACTGAAATCGGCTGGAGTACACGGAAAAAGGCCATCGAACAGGCCACATTCGGGAAAAGGTTGAGGTTAAAACCGCAGCCGCCTACGGCGCGGACTATGCGGCGGACCTCCAGTTCTGCATGGCCTTCGTCACGTAATACCTGGGCCAGTTCAACAAAACGATCGGGAATCGGCGCATCAAGATTCTCTTCAAGATCAATCAACTCCGGAATCATTACCATCACGCTATGGCCGTTCCCCAGGTCTTCAACAAAGCCACTGCCATCAACAAAATTCAGCATTTCTTCAGTCTGTTTATCCACTGAGCTAAGGAAAGACTTATGAACGATGGGAAAATGATAACCGTCGGTAGTGTTTTCCAGCTGGATTTTCCAGTTCCCTGGGAAACGGAAACGGTGAGCCGTCGTGGCCTGGATCGGGTAGCCGCCACCTTGCTTCATAAATAAATCCATCCATTTTTTCGCGGGTCCAAGGAAATCGACCAGCGACTCGATATCGTCCTTAAAAGTGGCAAAGACCATACCGGCATAACTTTCTGTACGTAGACGAATCATGCCAAGGTTGGCTTTATCCAGCGTATCGGCATAGCTTTCTGGATGAGGTACTCCACGCAACGCACCATCCAGCCCGTAACCCCAACCGTGATAAGGACAAACGAAGTTATTGGTTTTGCCACTCTGGTGTTCGCAAACTGTTGCGGCGCGGTGACGACAGCGGTTCAACAACACATTGATATTGCCTTTTCTGTCACGTACAACAATGACCGGCTGAGTACCGACAAATGAGGATTTGAAACTACCGGCATCCGGTATCTCACTTTCGTGAGCCACCCAGATCCAGGTATTGGAAAAAATTTTATCGATCTCTACATCAAAAATTTCGGCTGAAGTATAGAGAGAGGTATGAACACGGTCCGACTTCACCAGAGCCGCCAGCTCCTGTGAACTGGGCGTACAATCAATATTTTTTACCGGGATATCTTGCATTACTCCATCTCCAATATTTATCAGGCCCGTTTGGTTTCTGGTATGGGCAATCCACTGGGGGAATGCCAATAATCGATCGGGCGACTAAATAGGTTTCGCGTAGTGAAATGGTTTATTAACCAGATGTTGTTTTCACGGCGAAACTCAATAATTAATTCGGCACCGTTTAAATGTGACTGGCCATTATTGAAGGTTGACAATTGCAACATCTTCCAGCGGCCAGTGGCTTCATTTATCTCATTTAGATAAATAAACTCAGAACTTAAATAGTGCGTGTTGATTCTAAAATGGGCCGGATGAGTGACATACTTTCTCATCATCGCTTCTATAGCCGCGCGCCCTTTATAATTCCCCAGCCGTTCGGCATAGAGTTCACCAATGCCTGCCCATTCGGCATTGCAGGTAAAAAGTTGCCCAATTTGTGTAACGCTATCTTCAGAACGCAGGTCATCACATAAATGCATATACTGACTGATAACTCTGCGAATTTCCGCCTCAGACTCCAGCGTATCCAGTCTTGATAAAAGGTGTTGTTGCTCAGACATCTGCATAACAGCCTCTTACTGTTGGATAATTAACTCACGTCCGGTGCGTGCTTCGACTTTGCAAAATTTCCACAGTCGATACGGTCCTTCGCCCACGATGACGGTGCGGAATAAGTTACAGGCAGCGCTGACGGTTGCAAAATCCTGTACATCAGCGAGGACATACGTGGTCCATGGCCAACCTGCGGAAGGTCCCACCATCACTTTGTCATCGTCCATATTGCCCAGCACGGTGATGCCTGGCATGTTTTCAATCCCTTTCATCATTTCGCCAAAGGCTGCCCAAACCTGTTTTGCTACTTCCGGCGTAGCATCAAAAAAATTCTGGTTCACACCAATACAAAACAGCACCCGAATTGAATCTGTCTGGCTCATGTAGTACTCCTGTTGGTTATAAGTAACCGGGCAAAGGTGACTGCCCAAAAAACATATTGCCGGCGTTGATGTAGGTCAGCTCACCCATGAAGGCGTGTTGAGTGATGACCATGGAATCGCGGGCGTAACGTTGTAATGGACTGCGCATGGAGATGCCCGGCATCCCGGCCAACATCAACGTTTTTGAAGTGACTTTTGCGGCAACGCGTGTCAGATGGGTTGCTGAGAGGCGCAGCAAATTGACGTCCTCATCCTGGGGTGCATCGCCACGGCAAAGGGTTTGCCACACCTTGTCGATAGCGTCATAAAACCAGCTTCGAGCCGAATTAAGTTCTGCCTCGCAATGCGCCACATCCCGTTGTGCAAACTGCCGATCCGCCAGCCGCGGCGCCCCTGTTACCGAACGCTGCTGACCGGCAATGGTGTATATTTCATTCAGTGCCGCACGGGCCACTCCGGCGCTTACCACCGCCAGTACCTGAGTCGCCAGTGACAACACCGGATAACGGTAGAGATCGCCCTGAAGATTAAGTTTTCCACCTCGGATAAACGTCCATTCTTCGGGTACAACGACGTTGTCCACAACCACATCATGGCTGCCTGTGCCTGCCAGCCCCACGGTATTCCATACGGGATCAATGGTGGTCTGATTTTTTGGCAATACGGCAATACGTGGCAACGATTTTTCCTCACCGTTTTCCGGCACAATACCCACGCCAATCAAGCTCGCCCCCATACATCCACTGGCAAAACCCCAACGGCCAGAAACAACAAAACCTTTGTCTGTAACCATGGCTTTTTGAGGAGGAAAAATTCCGCCCGCAAAGACCACATCCGGGCCATTGCGATAAATTTCATCCAGCGTTGAGAGCGGTAATCCTCCAAGATAAAAAGGATTCATACCAAAACTTGCAACCCAGCCAGCCGACCCATCAGCGATTGAAATAGTTTCAATCAGCTGACAGAATTGCGCCGGTGTCATTTCTGTACCGCCATATTTTTTGGGTACTAATGCCCGATATACACCGAGTTCTTTGAACTTCTCAATTATGTCATGGGTAATATATTTCTGATTTTCAAACTCCTCCCCTCTGGATTTTAATTCCTGCAGTAAAATACTCATATCGCAGTGGGTATTTTCAGCATTCATAGCTAATCGTGTCTGTAACATATAACCTCCACATACTGCCCTTCCTGAAAACAGGAATAAGAAAAAATCTCGCGTTCAGAAAATATAATCAGGTAAAAGATTCAACCAGCTTCTTTGCATAAACACATAAATTCAAATCATGGTTTTTATGCGTGATAAGCTGCATAGCGACCGGACGGCCATCAATTACGCCAATGGGTAAACTCATAGCCGGGTGCCCGCTAAGGTTAAAAGGTCTGATTAATCGAGTCAGATTCACCACATTTAATGGATCGGAAGCTTCACTTAACGTAGGAGGCAATTCTGGCAATGTCGGTAAAATTATCAGCGGCGTTTCGGCTAATTGGTGGTCCAAAGCTTCAGAAAATTTTTCCCGCACGGCTTCCGCATTTGCCAGCTCCGCAGCGGTGACGGCAGACCCTGCCCGAATACGCGTAACAACATCTGGCGAAATGCCCTCTGCGTCAATGATGGAAGCGTAAGCCTGCCAGTTCTCATGGCTGATTAGGGTCAATCCGGCCTGGTGAGCTTCCGTGAAATAGGTCAAATCCACTGTTGTGGCTGCTGCACTGAGAGGCTGCAGTCGCTGTGCCAACAGAGCATCTATCGCTTCAGTGGCATGGCCTTTCATCACTCCAATAGCAGGCAGGGAGATTGAGCGGTCTGCCACTTTTCCCTGTGCCTTCTCCATCACCTGCAACAGGGTTCCGCACGTCTGAGTAAAAAACCCCACACAATCAAGTGAACTGTGTTTCGGCGTGACACCGACACGGCTTATCAAACCCCACGTCGGTTTAAGGCCGACAACGCCACAACAGGCCGCAGGCATACGCACCGAACCGCCGGTATCAGTACCGATGGCAAAATCAACACAACCTGCCGCAACTACCGTTGCAGAACCGCTTGATGATCCGCCAGGAATAATATCCGGGAAAGAGTAATTAACCGGTGTCCCACCCCAGTGGTTGATCCCAGTCACGCCAAACGCCAGTTCATGCAGCATCGTTTTACCCAATAACTGACAGCCATCATCGAGAAACTGCTGAACGATGCGGGCGTTGCGGGCTGCGGGTGGTGCATGCAGGAAAACCCGACTGCCCGCCTGGGTGGGATAACCAGACACATCAATGGTGTCTTTCACCGCGAAGGAAAGATTGCCCGTTCCTCGGGTAAATTTTGAAAAAAAACCAACACTATTGCTCATCATTGCAGTATCCGCGACAAGGGGAAAAGTGGCATTCACACGACTGTTGTTGTGGATTTACGCCTGTCACGAATATGTGAATATTCAAGTAATTTGTCACATATAATTTACTTATGTCAGAATACGTTAACCTGACAAGCCTTCGTCTTAAAAATGATTTATCAATATGTTTTTATAGTGAAAAAATAAAAACACCCAATGCAAATATGGATAATTGTTATTGGTTTTACAGGAAAAATGAGACCAAAAAAATAGTTTTTCGGCTTCATTTTTTACGTCATATCGGATGGTTTTTGACATGGGACGCAGAGGTAAGACATCGGAGTGGAATGCTCAATCATCCAGATTGTCGAGTATGCCGGACAGAATTTGGTTCATCTTGCGCGCCTGCGCCGGAGAGATACCTTTAAACGCTTTGGTGAAAATACGCTGGCTTATCTCCATCACAGCTAAAGCCTTGCGAGTACCCGCTTCAGTCAGTATTGCTTCGGTGACTCGCCCATCCTGCTCACTGACCCTGGTTTCAACCAACCCATCGTCGCGCAGCCTGCCTACAATTTTGGTGACTGTCGGCATTTTACTGACGGAATATTGGGATATTTGCGAGATACTGGCTTTACGGTATTGGTGGATCAACATCAACACACGGAAACGTGACACATCCATCGCCACTTTCTTCAATTCAATGTCCATTAACTGGGTATATTTTGCGTGAACATTCACGATCCAGAAAAATGGAAAGTCCTCACGATAAAAGCGGCTTTCATGACTATCAGTCGTGTGATGTTCCACATTGGAAGGGGCCATGCGTTCTCCGAACAGGCACATTGAAACGATAGCAGAATGGTATAGGAAAACCGCGGGCAGCAAAACACCCAGAGTCACCCTTGTGTACTGATGTCAGGGGGTGTCACTCCTTTGTGGCCTGCTACGGCTTTGTTGAATAAATCAGATTTCGGGTAAGTCTCCCCCGTAGCGGGTTGT
>ERZ1026892.1507-NODE-1507-length-10003-cov-12.197326_pt1 | contig 10003 bp, 8 predicted proteins | sample MGYA00380176_ERZ1026892 | MGnify/ENA primary metagenome ERZ1026892 (study PRJEB33269, sample SAMEA4719812) | human gut metagenome | biome: human-associated habitat; feature: organic feature; material: feces | place: Cameroon | collected 2013-10 ... | reverse complement strand
CTTTGGAGTAGTAGCCGATCAGCGGCGCGGTCATCTGATGGTATTCCACCAGGCGCTTACGTACGGTCTCTTCCTGATCGTCTTTACGGGTGGTCAGCTCTTCGCCGGTCACGTCATCTTTACCTTCAACCTTAGGCGGGTTGAATTTGATGTGGTAAACACGGCCAGAAGCGGCGTGTACGCGACGACCGACGATACGGTCAACGATCAGTTCGTCCGGTACGTCGAATTCCAGCACGTAGTCAACGTTGATACCCGCTTCTTTCATGGCGTCAGCCTGCGGAATGGTGCGCGGGAAGCCGTCCAGCAGGAAACCGTTGCGGCAGTCTTCCTGAGCGATACGCTCTTTGACCAGCGCGATAACCAGTTCGTCGGTAACCAGTTTGCCGGCGTCCATGATGTCTTTAGCCTGTTTGCCCAGCTCGCTGCCGGATTTAACGGCGGCGCGCAGCATATCACCGGTGGAAATTTGCGGAATGCCATATTTCTCCATGATGAACTGTGCCTGAGTTCCTTTACCCGCGCCAGGTGCGCCAAGCAGAATGATACGCATTGCGAAAATCCCCTCAAAGGTTGTCAATATTTTTTAAAAAGCGCTAAAAGATACCACCAGAACGGCGATGGCTCAAGGAAGGAGGGACGGCTGAAACGGTTAATGGTCAGATATTTTGCGTACGGAGCAGTTTGATGCCCTCACCCCGCCCCTCTCCCACTGGGAGAGGGAGAAAACCAGTTCCGGGCCAGTCCCCCCTCCCTTTTAGGGAGAGGGAGAAAACCAGCTCCGGGCCAGTCCCCTCTCCCTTTTAGGGAGAGGGTTAGGGTGAGGGTAAGGTTTATGACACCAGCAGTTGGTTCATGCGGCGGATAAACTGGTTAGGATCGTCCAGCGTACCGCGCTCGGCGAACAGCGCCTGGTCGAGCAGCAGTTCAACCCACTCTTTAAACTGCCCTTCGTCCTGAGTATCCGCGGTGCGTTTCACCAGCACGTGGTCCGGGTTCAGTTCAAAGATGTACTTCACTTCCGGCGCGGCCTGGCCCGCAGCGGCAAACAGCTTCGCCATCTGGGTGCTCATTTCATCGGCGTCGGTGGTGACGATGGCCGGGGTGTCGGTCAGACGGTGAGTCAGACGCACCTCTTTCACGCGGTCGCCCAGCAGCGTTTTCACACGCTCAACGAACGGGGTCAGCGCTTTTTCTGCTTCTTTGGCGCTCTCATCCACTTCATCCGCCAGCTTGTCGATGGACTCATCGGCTTTAGCAACGGACTGGAACGGCTTGCCGTCGAACTCGGTCAGGTAGTTCATCATCCACTCATCGATGCGGTCGGAAAGCAGCAGCACTTCGATGCCTTTCTTACGCAGCAGCTCCAGATGCGGGCTGCTCTTCGCCGCGGCGTAGCTGTCAGCGGTGATGTAGTAGATTTTCTCCTGCCCTTCTTTCATACGCGACACGTAGTCGGCCAGCGACACGTTCTGCTCGGAAGTGTCGGTATGGGTAGACGCAAAGCGCAGCAGTTTGGCGATCGCTTCCTGGTTACCATGGTCTTCCGCCGGCCCTTCTTTCAGCACCAGACCAAACTGTTTCCAGAAGGTCAGATACTTCTCAGCATCGTCTTTCGCCAGCTTATCCAGCATCTGCAGCACGCGCTTGGTCAGAGCGTTACGCAGGTTGCGGGTGACGTTGCTGTCCTGCAGAATTTCACGGGAGACGTTCAGCGGCAGATCGTTGGAATCGATAAGACCGCGTACGAAACGCAGGTAGTTCGGCATAAACTGCTCGGCGTCGTCCATGATAAAGACGCGCTGTACGTACAGCTTCAGGCCGTGTTTATGGTCACGGTTCCACATATCCCACGGCGCCTGAGACGGGATATACAGCAGGCTCGTGTACTCCTGCTTGCCTTCCACGCGGTTGTGGCTCCAGGTCAGCGGGTCGGTAAAATCGTGGGCGATATGCTTGTAGAACGCTTTGTATTCGTCGTCGTTCAGCTCGGCTTTATTACGCGTCCACAGCGCCTGCGCTTTGTTGATTTTCTCCCAGGAAACCACGGTTTCGCCGTCTTTCTCTTCGGATTTTTCAATTTCTACCGGCAGCGCGATATGGTCGGAGTATTTGCTGATGATCGAACGTACGCGCCAGTCGTCGAGGAACTCGTCCTCGCCTTCGCGCAGGTGCAGGGTAATTTCAGTACCGCGATCGTCTTTGGTGATGTCGGCCACGGTGTATTCGCCCGCGCCTTCGGATTCCCAGAACACGCCGTTCTCTGCGCTATCGCCCGCCGCGCGGGTGCGCACGGTGACTTTATCCGCCACGATAAACGCTGAATAGAAACCGACGCCGAACTGACCGATCAGCTGGCTGTCTTTGGCCTGGTCAGAACCCATGGATTCGAGGAATGCTTTGGTGCCGGATTTTGCGATCGTCCCGAGATGATCGATAACCTCGTCGCGATTCATACCAATACCGTTGTCGGCAATGGTCAACGTACGCTTATCTTTATCGAAGGAGACGCGTACGCGCAGCTCGCCATCGCCCTCATACAGATCCGGGTTGGACAGCGCGCGGAAGCGCAGCTTGTCGGCAGCATCTGAAGCGTTAGAGATAAGCTCACGCAGGAAGATTTCTTTATTGGAATACAGAGAATGGATCATCAGGTGCAGAAGCTGTTTTACTTCTGACTGAAAGCCACGTGTTTCTTGTCCTTTCATTGCAAAATACCTCAATGGTGATTACAAGGTAAAAAAAGCGATGAGAGGAAAATGGGGATGGGTGGTGAGGATTTCAAGCGAGAGCAGTAAATCCTGCTCTCGTTTGATTAAAAACGAATCTTATGACGCCCGGCCAGCGAGTGCGACAGCGTGGTGCCGTCGACCATCTCCAGCTCACCGCCTACCGGCACGCCATGGGCGATGCGGCTGGCTTCGACGCCATATTGCGCGCACAGCTCAGCGATATAGTTGGCCGTTGCTTCCCCTTCCACCGTCGGGTTGGTGGCGAGGATAATCTCCGTGAGCTGCTCTGTTTCCAGACGCTGCTCAAGACGGTCAAGACCAATATCATCCGGGCCGATGCCGTCCAGCGGCGACAGATGCCCCATCAGCACGAAGTAGCGGCCGGAGAACTGCCCGGTCTGCTCAATGGCGTAGATGTCCGCCGGACTCTCCACCACGCAGATCTGGCCGTTTTCCTGGCGACGCGGGTTCGCACAAATGTTGCACACCTCCTGCTCGGTGAAAGTGCGGCAATCGGCGCAGTGGCCGATTTCCGACATCGCGCGGGTTAACGCCTGCGCCAGACGCATCCCGCCGCTGCGGTCACGCTGCAGCAGGGTAAACGCCATGCGCTGCGCCGACTTCGGGCCAACGCCCGGCAGGCAGCGCAGTGCTTCCATCAGCTGAGTTAACAGCGGACTGGTTTGCATCAGAACGGCATCTTGAAGCCTGGCGGCAGCTGCATACCGGAGGATACAGAGGCCATTTTCTCTTTCTGGGTTTCGTCAATACGGCGCGCCGCATCGTTGAACGCCGCAGCGACCAGGTCTTCCAGCATCTCTTTGTCGTCTTCCAGCAGGCTTGGGTCGATTTCAACGCGACGGCAGTTGTGCGCGCCGTTGATGGTCACTTTGACCAGACCTGCGCCAGATTCGCCGGTGACTTCCAGCTGGGCGATTTCTTCCTGCATTTTCTGCATTTTGTCTTGCATCTGCTGGGCCTGTTTCATCAGGTTACCCAGACCGCCTTTACCAAACATAGGCTTCTCTCTCAGTAGGTCACGTTAAAGAATAACGACCGTAAGCAGCGCTTGCGGTCAAATGGGGCGAATACTCTCTTCATCCAGGTCCGCGTCGAAGAATCGGCGCAGGGTCTGAATGTTATTATCCGCGATAATCGACTCGCGCGCCTGCGCGAGTTTCTCTTCATAGATGGCCTGTCGCCACTCCAGCGGCGTACGCACCGCCGGATTATCATCTTCCACGATGGTCAATTCAACAGGCGCACCGTATAAACTGCTCATCGCCTCAGCCAGCTTCTGCTTCGCGCCGGGCGAGTTAAGATGCCGCTGCGTCGGGCGCAGATGCAGGCACACCGTACTGCCGTCTTGCTCTTTCCACGCGTTAAGCGCCACCTGCTCGACCAGCTTCGGCAGCGCCATCTGGCTGACTTCCGCCGCCCACGGATCGCGCTCTAACGATTCCGCCGCCAGCTTCGCCGACAGTTCCGGCGTTTTTTCATGCTCCAGCGCTTTCTTCAACGCTTTTGGCGTGGCGACTTCTTCTTTTTTGACTTCTTCAACCGGCGTGGTCGCTTTCCAGCGATAAGCCTCTTTTTTCGCCGCCGGTGGGGTCAACGCGGACGGCGCCGGGCGCGCCTGAACGCGTTCGGACACCGAAGCCAGTCTTTCCAGCGCAGCGTTATTCACCGGCCGCGCGCGGGAAGCGGCTGCCGGTTCACTCTTTTTTGGGGTGGTTGCTCCCTGACTGCTTTGCTGCAGCTGACGTCGCGCGGCCAGCACCTGATTGGTGGAGTCTGGCAGCGGCGCGGCCGCAGGCGGCGGCGTCATCGGTGCGGCAGAAGGCATTGGCGCGGGCTGTTGCGTCACCGGGGCATAGGCAGGCGCAAACGTCTGCTGCGGCCTTTCCGGCTCCAGCAGCGGCGCATTCGGATGAAATGCCAATGCGCGCAGCAGCGTCATTTCAATGCCCATGCGGCGGTCCGGCGCGAACGGCAGCTCTTTGCGGCCAATCAGCAGCGTTTGATAGTACAGCTGCACGTCGGTGGGCGGCACGGTACGCGCAAGGTTGCGCATCCGCTGTTCAATCGCCGCCATATCGCTGCCCAGCGCCGCAGGCGACAGCTGAACCATCGCAATCCGGTGCAGCAGACTCTGCATTTCAACCAGCAGCGCCTCCCAGTCGACACCGCGCAGAGCGGCATCGTTAACCAGTTCCATCGTCCGCTCGCCATTCGCGGCCACCAGCGCTTCAATCAGCGACAGCGCCTGATCGTCATCCAGCGTGCCAAGCATGTCGCTGACGGAGACGGTCGTCAGTTGGCCTTCGCCGCTGGCGATCGCCTGATCGGTGAGGCTTAACGCATCGCGCAGGCTGCCGTCCGCCGCACGCGCCAGCAGCTGCAGGGCGCGAGGCTCGTGAACGATATGCTCTTCGTCGAGGATATGCTCAAGCTGATGGCGAATCTGCTCAACGTCCAGCGCCTTGAGGTGGAACTGAAGGCAGCGCGACAGAATCGTCACCGGCAGTTTTTGCGGATCGGTGGTGGCTAACAGGAATTTGACGTGCGCAGGCGGCTCTTCCAGCGTCTTCAACAGGGCGTTGAAGCTGTGGCGGGAGAGCATGTGCACTTCGTCGATCAGATAGACCTTAAAGCGCCCGCGCGCGGGCGCGTACTGGACGTTATCCAGCAGGTCGCGAGTGTCTTCGACTTTGGTTCGCGAGGCGGCGTCGATCTCAATTAAATCGACGAAACGCCCCTGCTCAATTTCACGGCAGTTATCGCACACGCCGCACGGGGTGGCGGTAATGCCGGTTTCGCAGTTCAGCCCCTTCGCCAGTAAGCGGGCGATAGAGGTTTTCCCGACGCCACGGGTGCCGGAAAAGAGATATGCGTGATGAATGCGCCCTAACGATAAGCCGTTCGCCAGTGCGGTCAGCACATGTTCCTGGCCGACGACGTCAGCAAAGGTTTGTGGGCGCCATTTTCGGGCTAAGACCTGATAACTCATTGGCAGGCTCTGAAACGCTGGAAGGTGGATTCACGAAGGGATAATGCTACCACAGCCCCGCCGGGCAGGCGAGGCTATGTATCGGGAAATGCTTAGTGCCCCGGGAAATTCACCAGGCTGTAGCTGGTGATACCCTGTTTTTCCAGGCGCTGTTCGCCGCCCAGATCGAACAGGTTGATGATGAAGGCCGCATCGTGCACTTCGCCACCCAGACGACGGATCAGTTTCACCGTCGCTTCAATGGTCCCGCCGGTTGCCAGCAGATCGTCGACCACCAGCACTTTGTCGCCCGGTTTAATCGCGTCAACGTGGATTTCCAGCTGATCGGTGCCGTACTCCAGTTCGTAGCTTTCGGCGATGGTTTCGCGCGGCAGCTTGCGCGGTTTACGCACCGGGACAAAACCTACGCCCATGGCCAGCGCGACCGGCGCGCCAAACAGGAAACCACGCGCTTCGGTACCCACGACTTTGGTGATACCGGCGTCTTTGTACTTCTCGACCAGCAGTTCAATGCTGAGCGCGTAGGCTTTCGGGTCTTCCAGTAAGCTGGTGACATCGCGGAAAAGGATGCCAGGTTTCGGATAATCCTGGATGCTCTGGATGCTGTTCTTCAGATATTCAAGCTGCTGTGCAGTTGCGGTCATAGGTTTGTGCCTGATTGAAACAGTGTTACTCAAGGCGAGCAAAATGGGCTAAAAGTTACATTTGATTAACTTTTAACCAGGCGCGCCTGTGCTCGAAAACGCCAGAATTTACTGGCAAGCTGGCAGAATTGCAACACCATTAATGCGGTTCACGGCTTTTGTTGCTCTGCATCAACGACGGGAATTCGCCATAAAAAAATCAACAATCCGCAGAGGATGACCAGCAGCAAGAGTCGGACCCACAACAGATTCACCAGCCACAGCGAAACGCCAAAGGTCAACAAAATCACCGCGATGGCGCGCGGTTTCGCGCCCGGCGGCATGGCTTTATACCGCTGCCAGTGGCGCAGATAGCCGCCAAACCAGGAGCGATACAGCAGCCAGTCATGAAAACGCGGCGACGAGCGGGCAAAGCACCAGGCGGCCAACAGAATAAACGGCGTGGTCGGCAGCAGTGGCAAAACCACGCCGAGGGTGCCAAGGGCTACCGCCAACCAGCCAATAATGATTAGAATAGTACGCTGCATAATGCGAATAGTTATCAAATGAGCCTGCTACTGTAGCATAGCCGATAACAAGAATACGGAGAATCCGGTGAAAACGGCCCTGCTTTTACAAACGCTGGAACAACAGCTTGCGCGTCTGCAGGCGCGTATCGCGCCGCTTTCCGCACACACCACGCTGAGCGCCCGCTTTGACCGTCAGCTGTTCCAGACGCGCAGCACGCAAATGCAGGTCTATCTTGATGAGGCGAACGCCCATTTTCAGGAGCTAAAGCACGCCGTCGAGCAGCAACAGCTGCCGCAGGTTGCCTGGCTTGCTGAACGCCTGGCGGCGCAGATTGAAGCCATCAATCGGGAAAGCGAAGCCTGGTCGCTGCGCGTGTGGGACAGCGCCTCGCCGGGATTACGTCGCTGGCAGCGTAAGCGGCTGGAAACACAGGAGTTTGAGCGTCGACTGCTGGAGATGAAGCAGCAGCGCCAGCAGCAGTATCAGCAGGCCACTACGCTTGACGAACAGCAGCGTCTGGCGCGCGAAATCACCGCCTTTGATGGCCGCCTTACCCGCTGCCGTCAGGCGCTGGAAGAAATAGAACGCGTACTGGCACGCATCACGCGCTGATTAAGGAGAGAATATGTCGCTGGAAAATGCCCCGGATGACGTCAAGCTGGCGGTTGATTTGATTGAGCTGCTGGAGAGCAACCAAATCGCCCCAGAAATTGTGCTAAGCGCGCTGGAGATGGTGCGCAAAGATTACCTCAACAAGCTGAAAAGCCGCGCGGATGAGGCGCCATAGCGCCAAGGGTACGATCTGTAGGCCGGATAAGGCAACGCCGCCATCCGGCAATATACGGCGGCGTGCCTGATGGCGCTGCGCTTATCCAGCCTACGGATTAATCGGCAATCATATCCTTGCCGTCATTTTTACTGTCGCGCTTCACTTCCGTCACTTCATCGCCCTTCTCATTATGCAGATGCACTTCCAGCTGGTTAAAGGCGATGTTGATATCGTTTTCGCGGCACAGACGGTCGATGGTGCGGTTCAGTTCATCGACGGTGTAGCTACGATCGCGCAGTTCACGCACATACAGACGCAGTTCGTGATCCAGCGTGCTGGCGCCAAAAGCGGTAAAGAAGACCGACGGCTCCGGATCGTGCATCACCTTCGGATGCTCCATCGCCGCTTTCAGCAGCACCTCTTTCACTTTGGTCAGATCCGATCCATAAGCCACGCCAAGACGGATCACCACGCGGGTGATGGTATCGCTGAGCGACCAGTTGATCAGGCGTTCGGTAACGAATGCCTTGTTCGGAATGATCACCTCTTTACGATCGAAATCGGTAATGGTCGTCGCGCGGATGCGGATCTTGCTGACCGTCCCCGAGAAGGTACCGATGGTTACCGTATCGCCAATGCGAACCGGACGCTCAAACAGAATAATCAGGCCGGAGACGAAGTTACCGAAAATCTCCTGTAAGCCAAAACCAAGACCCACCGACAGCGCGGCGGCCAGCCACTGCAGTTTATCCCACGACACGCCCAGCGAACCGAACACGGTCATCGCACCAACGGCGATAATGACGTAGTTCAGAATCGTGGTGATGGCGTAGGAGGCCCCCTGACGCATGTTCAGCCGCGAGAGTACCAGCACTTCCAGCAGACCCGGCAAGTTGCGAATCAGCGCCCAGGCCACCATCGAGGCGATGATGGCGAACAGCAGGCTGCCCATGGTGACGCTTTTCACCACGCTCGCCCCGGCTTCGGTGCCGTTGTAATGCCACAGGGTGATGCTGTCCAGATAGCTAAAGACGGTAATTAAGTCTGACCAGATAGCCCAGAACATCACGCCAAACAGCGCAATCATCACCAGCATGGTAATACGCAGCGTCTGCTGGTTGATCTGCTCCAGCGCGATCGCCGGTTCTTCCTGCGGTTCGGCGCCTTCGGCCCCCTCTTTCACCATATTCTGCCGACGCGCGACCGCACGACGGTACGCGATACGACGGGCCGCGACGCTCAGGCCGCGAAGTACGGTCTGATAGAGCAGGTTCCAGAAGATCACCAGATAAACGGTTTCAATCCAGCGGCCGGAGAGGCGCAGCGTGGTGTAGAAATAACCGGTGGCGGTCAGCACCATCAGGCCGACCGGCACCAGCGCCAGCACGGTCATGGTGATCAGACGCAGGCTGTGTGATTCTTTATCGCGCCAGCTTTCGCGGCACATCGGCCACATCAGCGTCGCAATCACCAGCAGGTTAAGGAAAATCACGAACTGCCCCAATACGTCGTCCATCAGGTTCAGCGGCGAAAGCTCGGACACCACCGACCAGAAGTGCAGCGGCAGCAGCGCCAGGCTGATGCGCACAATCTGCCGACGCCAGTGGCTGGTCAGCTGTTCCGGCATATTGAAGTGGCGGACGGCAACGCCGTTTTTCTCCAGCACCTTCCAGCACAGGCCAAACACCAGCCAGAAAATCGCCAGCTTTTTACTGAATGCCCACAGCAGCGCGCTGATGTTGAGTTGCATGGTGAGCAAAATCAGGCCAATCGCCAGAATGATCAGCACCACCGGCAGCGCGCGAATGAGATCGATGAGGATAGCCTTCGGCGTATGCAGTTGGCTGTCGTTACGAAGATTACCCACCTGATCGCCGAGCTTGTCCTGATAGCTGCGCAACCACTGTAGCCGCCAGCGAATCAGCCCGGCAATCAGCAGCAGCGGAAGCCCGGCAAGGAAGGCGACAAACACGGCGGGCCACGCTTTCTCCCAGTTTACGGTGATTTTCATCGACTTAAACTGATCTTTCAGCGCTTCCGGGAAGGACTTAACCCAGTCCCAGTCCATCGGTTTATTGCTGTTAACCCAGAAAATTTGCTGGGTCAGAATGGATTTCAGGCTTTTTGACACGCTCATCAACTGCTGCTGATTGATTTGCAGGTTGATGGCCATCATCAGCTGGGTGCCCAGCTGTTTGTTGATCAGATCCAGCATTTCGCGGCGCGCATCGACAATTTGCAGCAGCGCGTCGTGCACTTCGCTATCCACTTCGCTGCTATGCCCTTCCTCCAGTTTGGCGACGAATTCATCGCTCTGGAACAGGGCATCACGCTGCTG
>ERZ1026892.1502-NODE-1502-length-10021-cov-81.839253_pt1 | contig 10021 bp, 7 predicted proteins | sample MGYA00380176_ERZ1026892 | MGnify/ENA primary metagenome ERZ1026892 (study PRJEB33269, sample SAMEA4719812) | human gut metagenome | biome: human-associated habitat; feature: organic feature; material: feces | place: Cameroon | collected 2013-10 ... | reverse complement strand
GTTATTTTGTTGAATATTAGTGTGTTTTAATATGTTTTTAGTAAATATTTGTAAAAGATTTGAGGGTGTGTCATGGACTTATGACACACCCTCTTTGACAGTTTTTTAGTTTTACATCCCGACTTACATACAGCTTGTCAGACCTAAAGAGGCTGCGATGGCTGTAAGGAGTGAGAGAGCAATCTTAATCACGGTTTTCCAGGTTTCACGTTTCATAGGCTATATTTTTTAGAAATCTACATTATCACCATTGTCACCGTTGTCACCGGTATCGCTTCCGCCAGTCTGCGAACCGCCACCCTGTGTTCCGGTATCGCCTGTGTTGCCGCCGGTAGTTCCGGTGTCACCCTTGTTCTCGTCAGGGTTCTCCTGGTTGCCACCCTCGGTGTCCTCCACATCCTTCGAATCGTTGGAAGTGATGTTCTTTACCACTTCACCGTCGCGGTTAACGCAGGTGATACTGATACCCGTCTTGGCAAGCTCCTGCTTGATCTCCATATTAGGGCAAAAGATTACGCGGCGCTGGGTGATGAGCTTGGTGCTCACATCCTCTACCGACTTCACCGCATTGGCACGCAGACCGAAACGCATGGTGCCCAGACCCGGAACGGCTACGGAGTGACCCTCTGTAGCCCACGCCTTGATCACCTCGCTCAGGGCAGCGTAAGCCACATTCATCACGGCAGGAGTCAGACCGCAATGCAGGGCAGCCTGCTGGATCACCTTCTCCGGTGTAAGCTTGTTGTAGATCAGCGGCTGCATCACGTACATGTACTGGTCCTTGCCACCATCCTTACCCAAGTAAGCAATCTTGCGCTCAATAGCTTTAACATTCATTCCCATAACTCAAAAAACAATTTAGTTAAACATTGATTGCAGAGCTTTTGTTTCTGCAAGCCATTGTGTTTCAATGACAATGCAAAGATACAAAATTTAGGGGCGGAAATCAAGAGTTGTTCGCCACTTGAAAGAAAAAACAGTTATTATAGTAAGTCTGTGCATCTGTGTAAATCTGTGAAATCTGTGGGAAACTAGCTTGCTGCTAAGCCCCGAAAAATCCCAAAGATATCATATATCTATAAATATAAAAATCAACCCTCTAATGAGTTGATACTTGCTTTTGTTTTTTAGGTTTAATTATTACATAAGCAAATCCCCATCCGGCTTGAGAAAGTAGGATGGGGGATATTGTTTTCTGTTATTTCATGTGATGAAATGGGCTTGGAATATCAGTTAGGATAATATTTCCTGTATTTTCTCCTCTCCGATATTCAAAGTCTTTGCTATCATTTCTGCAGTCATGCCCGACTTCGATAATGCCAAGACTGCAGCACGCAAGGATGCCTTCTGCTCTTGAAGTGCTGCATCCTTCTCTTGAAGTGCCGCATCTTTCTCTTGAAGTGCCGCATCCTTCTCGTCAAGCTCCGCCTTCTGATCTTCAAGCGCTTTTTTCTGCGTCATGATAGTAGCATCCTTTTGCATAATGGCTGTATCCCTGTCTTCCAATGCCTGAAAGAACTCATCTTCTGCATTCATTCTGTTTCTGATGTCAGGATTAGCGGCTGCCGACTGGAGGCGATGGAGGATATGCGCCATTTCTGCATCATCAGCATATTTATTTTCATCCAACTCAAGCATTCGCTGATCGTCAGGATAAATCTGCGACTGATCGAATACGCTCAGTATCTTCTCCAGTCTATTGTTCACCCTTCCTCTCAGCAGCGGGATCTGAACTATTATGCTGTCGTGCTGCAGACTCTCTACGAATGGATCCGGCTTCTCCTGGTGTACCTCATTTCCTTCGTAGTCATATATCTTATGCTTGGCATAGATTACGGGTTCCGTAAACTGCCCCACGCAATGGCCTAGCAGATACACCGCCACAGTTGGCAGGGCAAATTTGCCTTTGGTATCCTTGCGCATATTCTCCTTGTTATTGTACTGCACAGCCAGATATTGGCGGAAACGCAAAGTCTCCGTCTCCAGCCATGTTTTCTGCAATTCTATCAGAATCAGATTCTTACTGCCGTCATCTTCCAATACGGTTGCAGCAAAGTCAACACGAAACATAGAGATGGCATCACGGGCAATATTGGGATACTCATGACGACGCATTTCTACAGCAATCACCGTTTTCTGCAAGAGTGCAGAAAGCAGAGTCTTGGCTATTCGCTCATCTTCCATCATATACTTGAAGACGGCATCGTAAAGTGGGTTAGCTACGTATATCATCATATTCTATCCTCCATGATTAATTAAATATTCTTTGGCAAAGATTGTGCCAGCGAGTGCAATGAAAGCTTGCTTTCAAATTGCCGAGCGCAGCCAATCTTATGCAAAGATACGCTGAATTTTTGTAACTTCCAAATTTTTAGGCAGTTTTTTTGCTTTATTCCGAGAATGCTTCGCTTACTTACTTCTGGCGAGGCTGGATTTTGTACTATGATAGTTGCGAATTGGAAATTACGGGAAAAACCGTTAAAACACTCTAAAATATGGGGCGAATGTTTTGTAGTTTGAAATTATTTTAGTATATTTGTAGCAGGTAAAACAATCCCGTCTATGTCAATATACGGGTTATGCAATAGTGTATAATAATAAGTGATAGATAATAAAAATAGTAACATCAAAAATTTAAATTGTAACAACATGAAGAGAACGTTTTTAGCGACATTTCTGTCGATTATTTTTGCTATGGTAGCAGTAGCTTGCCACGGCAGTGATGAGAAAGAAATCGGTTATACAGAGTTGCCAGTACAGGCTCAGCAGTTTGTAAAGCAGTATTTCCCTTCTGCTACCTACTCCCGTGTAGAGAAGGAGAAGGACAACGGAAAGTGGGAATATGAGGCAACATTGAGCGATGGAACCAAAATAGATTTCAACAACAAGGGAGAGTGGAAGAGCGTGGACTGCAAGTTCTCTGCTTTGCCATCTGGCATCATTCCTGATGTTATCGCTGCGGATATTGCCCAGCGCTATCCTTCACAGCAGCCGTATAAGATAGAGAAGGAGATAGGTGGTTACGAAATCGACATCCCTGGCAACGACCTGTATTACAGCAGTACCGGTAAATTCATCCGTGCTGAAATTGACCGATAATTCTATCCGGCATTAACACTCATTCAATCCTATATTTTAAGCAAACCCCCCATCCGGCTTGAGAAAGCAGGATGGGGGATTTCTGTTTATCTGTTACTTCTAAAATAATATCTTATTTCAATTTTTCTATCTGTTCCTGGGTAAGACCGGAATACTTCATGATCAGATTGATGTCAACGCCATCAGCAAGCATATTCCTGGCAATATCCAGGGCTTTCTGGTTCATGCCTTTTTCTATACCTAATTCCATACCCTCTGCAAGACCTTCTTGCTTGCCTTCTTGCTTCGCCGTATCAATGGAGTTCTTGATATCCCGATATGCCATCTTACTTGCTTCATACTCCCATTCTTCTACCTGTTTCATACGCCATTCATTTAGTTCAACATCTAGTTTCACTGCAAAATTACGCTTTTTTCCTGAAACGACCAAATAAAAAGCGGGAAAACTGGCTGATAGACATTCATAAATCTCTCTCTATCACATAAGCAAAACCCCATCCGGCTTGAGAAAGCAGGTTGGGGGATTTCTGTTTATCTGTTACTTCTAAAATAATATCTTATTTCAATATTTCTATCTGTTCCTGGGTAAGACCGGAATACTTCATGATCAGATTGATGTCAACACCATCAGCAAGCATGTTCCTGGCAATATCCAGGGCTTTCTGGTTCATTCCTTTTTCCATGCCTTCTGCCTTGCCAATTTCAATACCCTTTTCCATTCCCTTTTCCATACCCTCCGCAAGACCTTCTTGCTTACCTTCTTGCTTCGCCGTATCAATGGAGTTCTTGATATCCCGATATGCCATCTTACTTGCTTCATACTCCCTCATCTCCTGAGGTGTGAACTTGGCAATCTCGGCTTCTTCAAAGAGACGGTCGAAAACCTTGTCGTACAGCTCCTTAGGGCGCTGGGTAAGCTTGTAGAGATTTTTCAGCGCATAAAGCCACTTCTCGTAGAGCGTTTCCAATTCTTCCAGGGGCTTATTGAACTTGGCTATCTCTACATAGATAAACTCCAGCTTATCATAGAATACCTTGTGGGTAGCGGTATCGCACAACTGTACATGATGGCGGATTTTCTCCTTGTCGAAGGCATCCTCGTTCATGTTGAAGTTGAGCAGCGCAACAGTATAGACATGATTGAGTTTGAAATCCCAGTCACTTCCCTTGGGAGCCTGTTCACGGATTGGAAAAGTGGAGTAGAAGAGGGATCGGTCCTTGAAATAAGTCTGGTAGGCATTCTGCATTTCAACGATGAACTTCTCGCCGTTTTCGCCCTCACAATAGACATCGAAGATGGCCTTGCGATCGGTATAGACATCTCCCACATGCTCCGGATTCAGATACGACACATCCTTCACAACCTGTCTGCCATTAAACAAGCTGTTGAGGAAGCAGATGAGCAAATCCTTGTTCATTGCCGTTCCAAATATTCGCTTGAAGCCAAAGTCGGTCAGCAAGCTGATGTATCTTTCTTCTACCTGTTTCATACGCCATTCATTTAATTCTACATCTAGTTCTCTGCAAAATTACGCTTTTTTCCTGAAACGACCAAATAAAAAGTGGGAAAACTGCCTATAGCGTCGGATATCCCTTTCTTCCGTTAGGCGTCCCGGCGGATATGTTATCCGCCGTCAAAAAATGACCTAACTTCTTTTTGCTCTGGGGATATGTTATCCCCAGCAATCTCTTAACCTCCTATATTTGTCAATACTCACTTATATAGTTACTAAAAGATCACCATTTTTCATTTACTTTGTGTCTTCATCTATTTCTTCAACGCTTCTCTTCTGCGTATTCGGCAAGAATCCTGCGATGATGCCGAGCAATGGCAGGAAGGCACTCACCTGGAAGACCAGCGTGATGATGCCTATCTGTGCAAATGAGAAGTCGAACTTATCCTTCACAATCGGGTAGATGGAAGAATTCTATCGGCAAACCGTCAGTTCTGGCAGGTTTTACTTGCCATACTTGCTCGGTGCGATTCCATACTTGTTCTTGAAGCACTTATAGAAATAGGTGGAATCGGAGAAACCTACCTTGTCGCTGATCTCTGATACCGTGTATTCGCCTTCCAGCAGGAGCTTGGCGGCAATGCGCAGGCGCTCGTTCTGGATATAGATGTTTGGCGAAACACCCATGATGCTCTTGGTGCGGTTATATACCGTGGTACGGCCCAGGCAGAGCAGATCGGCAAGACGATCAACATTGAAGTTGTTGTCGCCGATATGCTGTGCCACGATTGCCTCCAGCTTATCCTTGAACTTCTTGTCGAGGGTGGACATCAGGAGGGTAGGCTCATTCTTCTTGAGCTCCTTCACTGGCTTGATCAGGATTGCTTCTCCGCAGGAAGACTGCTCTGTGTTCTCTAGTGGAGCATTTTCCTTAAGAGTCGTTTCCTGACGAAGCGCCTTCTCTTGCTTCGCCTTCTCCTCAGCCTGCTGCTTCGCCTTCAGGTCCATAGCCACAAACTGCAGGGCTCGGGCAATGAGGAGCTTGAAGTTGCAAGGCTTCACCATATAGTCATCTACGAAGTTCTTGTATGCCTTCAGTATATGGCTGGTATCATCAAAGGCTGTCAGCATGATGACAGGGATGTTCTGCGTTTCCGGATCTGCCTTCATATTGCTTACAATCTCGTAGCCGCTCATCTCCGGCAACTGGATGTCGCTGATGAGCAGGGCAGGCTTGATCTTCCGGATGTTCTCGTAACCCGTCTTGCCATTCATGAATGTTTCTACATGGAAATAGACCGACAGCTCCGACTTGATCTGCTCCAGCATGTCCGGGTCGTCTTCTATCACCATCACGGTCACGTTGTTGATGGCTTTCGGAGTCATCTCCTTCACGATCATCTCTATCTCGTCCTTGTCGATGCTGTGGTCGTCCAGCGCCTTCTTCTCGATGATGTCCTCCGGCTGATACTTGCCGGCATCGTCTGGCAGGGCAAGGCAGAAGCGGCTGCCTCCGAGTTCCTGCGAACGCTGATAGGTGAGCGAACCCTTGTGGATTTCTGCCATCTGGTGCGCCGTATAGAGACCGATGCCCATGCCGCCCTTGGAAGCATAGCCGTGCATGAATGGCTTGAAGAGATCTGCTTCTCTTTCCGGCTTGATGCCCGGACCATTGTCTTCTACCGAGAAGAATACGATGTTGTTCTCCAGATAGAGTTTCACGCTGATGATACCCTTGTCTGGAGTATATTTCACGGCGTTGCTCAGCAGGTTATAGACGATGGTTTCCACCTTCTCCTGATCGAAGAGCATCTCGTGCCTGCTGGTCCATGGAGTGAAGCTCATGCTGACGTTCTTCTGCTTGGCTACGGTATAGAAATCATGGTAGATGCTGCGCACGAAACCGATGATTTCGCCCTTTTCTACATTCAGCTTCATATTGCCCGTATTGATCTTGCGGAACTCCATCAGCTGGTTGATGAGTCGCTGCAGTCGCTTGGTTCCTCTGTTGAGGGTATAGATGGTGTTCTTGGAAGCATAGCCTTCTCCCTTGGTCAGCATCTTCTCCACAGCACTCTGGATGATGGCGAGCGGTGTGCGGAACTCATGAGAGATATGGGTGAAGAAGCTGATTCGGAAATCTATCATCTGTTTCTCCAATGCAATCTGCTGGTTCAGTTCGAAGTTTCTTCGCCATGAACGGTAGTAGAGCACTCCGGCTCCGCAGATGCTGAGCAGATAGAAGCACCATGCCCATACCGTATTGTACCAAGGCTGGCAGATGGTGATGTGCAGCAGGGTTTCCTCGCTCCACTGGTTGCTGCCTATGCGGGTACGGATATGCAGGGTGTAGCTGCCAGGGTTCAGGTCGCTGAACTCGGCATGGTTGATGCTGGTCATCGGGCGCCAGCTCTTGTCGATTCCCTCCATATAGTACTGGTACATCGCATTCTGGATGTGCGGATAATCGAAGTTGGAGAAGTGGATGTTGAGCGAATTCTTGTCGTGTGGCAGGCTGATTTCCCGTGTATAGTTCAGCGCCTTGGTCAGGAATTGCTCATTTTCAGCTTCGTATATCGAGATACCATTGATGGCGAGGTCGGTGATGACTGCCTTCATCTGAGCTGGTGGCATGCTGATGGTGCGGGATGGCTGAATGAAGATCATACCGTCGGCAACACCAAATACCAGTCTGCCATCATTCAGCTTGGTGGCGCAGTTCTCCGTAAAGTTGTTGCTGAAGATGGTGCGTCCTATCTGGAACGAACGGATATCGTTGGTCTTGGCGTTGAGACGGGAGATTCCTTCCTCTGTACCAATCCAGATATTGCCGTAGTTGTCTTCCTCCAGCGAGCGGGTATTGTTGTCGGTGAGTCCCTTGCTGGTATCAAACAGCTCGTACTCCAGTTCCTGGGTCTTCTCGTTGTAGCTGCATTTCAGAATGCCGCCTGTTGCTGCAAACCACAGTTTTCCGTCATGTGCCTCGATACCGCTATTGATTTCGCTTACCGGCAGCTTTCCGTTTTCATCGCTGAAGCGCAGGAACTTCTGGGCTGTGATCTTCTTTTCTGCAGTATTCACCATGAGGATGCCGTTGTTGCTGCAAATCCAGAGTCTGCCTTTTCTATCCAAAAGCAGGTCATGAATCTGTGCTTCTTTGCCATCTGCATTCAGAAACTGCTCGAACTTCCGTGGCTGCTGGCTGTTTTTCTGTGGGGTGATGAGCAAGCCTTCTCCCCAGGTGGCAATCCAGGCTCTTCCCCGTTTGTCGAAGATAGTCTTGTAAAAGGCAATGCCCGGAGCATAGTGTTCCTTCTCATATTTCCAATATCTTACACCATCAATATAGATGCCGTCGCCCTTGGTGGCTATCCATTTCTTGCCCTGCGGATCAATGGCATAATCGTAAACGCAGGCATTGGTCTGCTTTTCCACCGTTCGCTGTTGGGTTTTGGTATCATAGATGTAAGTCATGTTGGCACGGGTAGTGACGGCGAGTCTGTCATTACCAATGTTGCTGATATGGCGCACGTAGTTGCTCCATTCCCGGTTGGTATCTGGTGCAATCTTGACATGCTCTGTGTTGAGATCCTTCAGTTCACGGCAGCAATATACGCCATCTCCGGTACAGATCCAGATGCATCCGCTTCGGTCGATGAATACGCTCAGCAGGAAGTTGGAATGGAAGAGTGGATCCTTGTCTGCTGTAGAGAAGTGCTGGAGTTCATCTTCCTTCCGGTTGTAGATGAAGAGTCCGTTACCATAAGATACGATATATACATTTCCGTTGGCATCTTCGGCAGCCACGAAGTTCTTGTCTCTACCATTGATGTATGCCTTGTCGTCCAGCAGATGGAATTTCTTATAGAGTTTTCCTTTCTTGCTGAACAGGTAGGCGTTTCCCTTCTTGTCGTAAAGAAACTCATAGGATTTGAGAAGGCTTTTCGACATGGCATTCGGTATCTGGATAGCTGGCTTGTGGAAGACGCCGGTCTTCAGGTTCATGGCAAAAGTTTCTTCCTGGGTAAAGATATACCATTCTCCCTGCCAGAAGAAGGAGGCGCGCGATTTACCCGCATATCCCACCATGGATGGGAGATGGGATTTCCTGACGAGCTTGCCCGAGTTGTCATAAAGGAAGGCATCGCCTTTGTCGGTCAGCACGGCGATGTGGTTGCCGTCTGTGGTCAGGGTGATGATATGCTGGTTCCTGAGCATCAGATGGCTCTTGCCGTCAGGGGTGATTCGGTTGAGCCCTTTATCGGATGCTATCCAGATATTGTGTTTGAAATCTTCCAGCATCTGGAGTTGGTGGTCGCCTATCAGCTTGCCATTTCTGACGGTATAGTCTGTTGCATGGAATTTTCCGTTGCTATAGGTCAGGTATCTGGCTCCGAAATCTCCTGAAAAGAGCCACATACCATTCTGGCTCTTGAATCGGTTTTTCAAGAGCGAAGCGTTCTTCTTATCGAAATAATCGGAGAAATGAGCCTTTTCCAGGTCGAAGCAGCAGAGGATATTGGATGGATTGTAGCCCCAGATGAGTCCGTGCTTCTCGTCGTTGATGAGCTGGGAGATGGAGTGGTGGCTCTTTTGTCCGGAGTTCTTGCTGAGATTGGTGAAGTTGATAAACTGATAGCCATCATATCGGCTCACTCCGTTCGGGGTGCCGAGCCAGATAAATCCATCTCTGTCCTGGATGATGTCGTTCACCGTATTGCACGACAAGCCATCCTTAGCCGAGAGTCGCTTCCCGTCTAATTTGATGCTGCCGAGTGCCTGCAGAGGCATTAGCCAAAAGCTGATGAATCCTACTATATATAATAAGGTGTAGAACGTCTTTTTGTTTCTTTTCATTTGATAGGTCATTTGATTCTTCTGCAAAAATACGATAAAATCCTTAGACTGCAAAACAAAAAGAAAGGGAAAACATAATATATAAACCAAAAAATGGGCAAAAGCCAAAAAATAAAGGTGAATGGTCAAAATATAAAGTATGGTCGGCAAGAATTAGTGTATTTTTGCAACCGAAACAACAAACATATAAACCAAAACGTAATAAGACATGGACAGCAAACTATTTTTAAAGGAGTCTGTTTTGCCTGTTACTCTTTTTTGCTCAGCCTTGATGTTTTCTCCTATCGGAGTAGCTCAGGTGAATGCAGCAACGAATGTAGTACAGCAAGCTAAAACCGTAAAAGGTACAGTGGTAGATAACATGGGCGAGCCTGTTATTGGCGCCAGTGTTAAAGTAGTAGGCACAACCAATGGTGCCGTAACAGATCTTGATGGTAACTTTGCTTTGACCAACGTGCCAAAGAATGCCACCGTGGAAATCTCATATATCGGATATACAACCCAGAAAGTGAGTGTTGCCGGAAAGAGTGATCTGAAGGTAACGTTGCTGGAAGACAACAAGGCTTTGGATGAAGTCGTGGTAGTAGGTTATGGTGTGCAGCGCAAGAGCG
>ERZ1026892.1501-NODE-1501-length-10023-cov-15.087179_pt1 | contig 10023 bp, 10 predicted proteins | sample MGYA00380176_ERZ1026892 | MGnify/ENA primary metagenome ERZ1026892 (study PRJEB33269, sample SAMEA4719812) | human gut metagenome | biome: human-associated habitat; feature: organic feature; material: feces | place: Cameroon | collected 2013-10 ... | reverse complement strand
AAGCGAAAAACTCCACCGCGATGCTGACCACCTTCAACGAAGTGAACATGAAGCCGATCATGGACCTGCGTAAGCAGTACGGTGACGCGTTTGAAAAACGCCACGGTATTCGTCTGGGCTTCATGTCCTTCTACGTGAAGGCGGTGGTTGAAGCGCTGAAACGCTATCCGGAAGTGAACGCTTCTATTGATGGCGATGACGTGGTTTACCACAACTACTTCGATGTGAGCATGGCCGTTTCTACGCCACGCGGCCTGGTGACGCCGGTCCTGCGTGATGTGGATGCCCTGGGCATGGCTGACATCGAGAAGAACATCAAAGAGCTGGCTGTTAAAGGCCGTGACGGTAAGCTGACCGTAGAAGATCTGACCGGCGGTAACTTCACCATTACCAACGGCGGCGTCTTTGGTTCCCTGATGTCTACCCCGATCATCAACCCGCCTCAGAGCGCGATTCTGGGTATGCATGCCATTAAAGACCGCCCGATGGCGGTGGATGGCAAAGTAGAAATTCTGCCGATGATGTACCTGGCACTGTCCTATGACCACCGTCTGATCGATGGGCGCGAGTCTGTAGGCTTCCTGGTGGCAATTAAAGAGTTGCTGGAAGATCCAACCCGTCTGCTGCTGGACGTGTAGTGATGTTAGCGGCCTCTCTCCCCGTGCGGGGAGGAGGCCTACTCTGTGCTATGCAGAACTAAAAGATCCAGACCACAACTCAACAACATTTTATAGGATGGATAGAACACATGAACTTACATGAATATCAGGCAAAACAACTCTTTGCCCGCTATGGCTTACCGGCTCCGGTGGGTTATGCCTGTACTACTCCGCGCGAAGCAGAAGAAGCCGCTTCAAAAATCGGCGCTGGCCCGTGGGTAGTGAAATGTCAGGTTCACGCTGGTGGCCGCGGTAAAGCGGGCGGTGTGAAGGTCGTTAACTCCAAAGAAGACATTCGCGCTTTCGCTGAACATTGGCTGGGCAAACGTCTGGTGACTTACCAAACGGACGCACACGGTCAGCCGGTTAACCAGATTCTGGTTGAAGCCGCTACCGACATCGGTAAAGAGCTGTACCTGGGCGCGGTAGTCGACCGTAGCTCCCGTCGAGTGGTCTTTATGGCCTCTACCGAAGGCGGCGTAGAAATTGAAAAAGTGGCGGAAGAAACCCCGCACCTGATCCACAAAGTGGCGCTGGATCCGCTGGCAGGCCCGATGCCTTACCAGGGGCGTGAGCTGGCGTTCAAACTGGGTCTGGAAGGTAAACAGGTTCAGCAGTTCACCAAGATCTTCATGGGTCTGGCGACTATCTTCCTGGAGCGCGATCTGGCGCTGATCGAAATCAACCCGCTGGTGGTCACCAAGCAGGGCGACCTGATCTGCCTCGACGGTAAACTGGGCGCTGACGGCAACGCGCTGTTCCGCCAGGCTGACCTGCGCGAAATGCGCGACCAGTCTCAGGAAGATCCGCGTGAAGCGCAGGCGGCACAGTGGGAACTGAACTACGTTGCGCTGGACGGCAACATCGGCTGTATGGTTAACGGTGCGGGCCTGGCAATGGGCACCATGGATATCGTTAAACTGCACGGCGGCGAACCGGCTAACTTCCTCGACGTGGGCGGCGGCGCAACCAAAGAGCGCGTGACCGAAGCGTTCAAAATTATCCTCTCTGACGACAATGTAAAAGCCGTACTGGTTAACATCTTCGGCGGTATCGTACGTTGCGACCTGATCGCTGACGGTATCATCGGCGCGGTAGCGGAAGTGGGCGTTAACGTTCCGGTTGTCGTTCGTCTGGAAGGCAACAACGCCGAACTCGGCGCGAAAAAACTGGCTGATAGCGGCCTGAATATTATTGCAGCGAAAAGTCTGACGGATGCAGCTCAGCAGGTTGTTGCCGCAGTGGAGGGGAAATAATGTCAGTTTTAATTAATAAAGATACCAAGGTTATCTGTCAGGGCTTCACCGGTAGCCAGGGGACATTCCACTCTGAACAAGCGATTGCTTACGGTACGCAGATGGTTGGCGGCGTAACGCCAGGCAAAGGCGGCACCACTCACCTGGGTCTGCCGGTGTTTAACACCGTGCGTGAAGCGGTAGAAGCGACTGGCGCAACCGCCACCGTGATCTACGTTCCGGCACCGTTCTGCAAAGACTCCATCCTGGAAGCGATTGATGCAGGCATCAAACTGATTATCACCATCACTGAAGGTATCCCGACCCTGGATATGCTGACCGTGAAGGTGAAGCTGGACGAAGCGGGCGTGCGCATGATCGGCCCGAACTGCCCAGGCGTTATCACCCCGGGCGAATGCAAAATCGGCATCATGCCGGGTCACATTCACAAGCCGGGTAAAGTGGGCATCGTTTCCCGTTCCGGTACCCTGACCTATGAAGCGGTTAAGCAGACCACCGACTACGGTTTCGGCCAGTCTACCTGTGTCGGTATCGGCGGCGACCCGATTCCGGGCTCTAACTTCATCGACATCCTGAAGCTGTTCCAGGAAGATCCGCAGACTGAAGCGATCGTGATGATCGGTGAGATCGGCGGTAGCGCAGAAGAAGAAGCGGCTGCTTATATTAAAGAACACGTGACCAAGCCGGTTGTTGGCTATATCGCGGGCGTGACCGCGCCAAAAGGCAAACGTATGGGCCACGCGGGCGCCATCATTGCCGGTGGTAAAGGTACCGCTGATGAGAAATTCGCTGCTCTGGAAGCGGCTGGCGTGAAGACGGTTCGCAGCCTGGCTGACATTGGCGAAGCGCTGAAGTCCATCATTAAGTAATCCTCTCTGCTCCCTCACCGAATTCCCGCTGCATACAGGGAGTAGGGAGCCTTATATGTCTAGTTTCGACATGGTTGGCCGCCCCTGGGCGGCCTTTTTTGTTTATTATCCCGCCGCATTTGGCGCTCTTTGCGACAAAGCCTTTGATAGAGCGTGTTTTGCCTGTTTTTTGCGCAAATAATCCTGTCAATAACCAAAATAAATGACCTTCAGCTAAGCGCTAAATTACTGACAATGTTAATTTATTAATTATTTAGGTGAATTAATTGTTATTTTTTACCTGGCGAACGAGGAGGGCCAGAAAAAAAAGCCGAAAATGCGGGCCGATGGGAAAGTCAGAAATCGTGGTGAAGGTCGGCTTGTGACGTTAATTTCAATTACTTTTACCTTTAATTTGATCTCTTTTGATAACCATCAATATTGTGAATAAAACACATCATTAACATTTGATTTACTGTGAGTCTAAATTAAAAACATAATTAACAATGTTGGCTTTAGTTGATTTAAATCAATGCGTAATGGCTGGATAAAAGCACTTAAAACGGATAAATTGTCGTGGATCAAATTGGCTGAAAACCACTTGATTCGCTATAAATTGATCATCGTCGAAAAACGTAAAACTTCTCCAATAAAAACCTGTTTATTGTAAGGGTTTTACAGCGTAATATATTTTAGGGATCAATTGAGTTTTTTATTAACACGTTTGTAACTTTCGCTTATTGCTGTTTCCTGTACTCGACAAGGGGTAGCAGTAGGGAAGGGGACAAATCAATTTGTATTGGGGCATGTGTTTGAATCCCGGGTAACGGGTTCATTCTCGGAGTCTTCATGCGATGAGCAAGGAGTCATGATGTTAGATATAGTCGAACTGTCGCGCTTACAGTTTGCCTTGACCGCGATGTACCACTTCCTGTTTGTACCGCTGACGCTGGGTATGGCGTTCCTGCTGGCCATCATGGAAACGGTCTACGTCCTTTCCGGCAAACAGATTTATAAAGATATGACCAAGTTCTGGGGCAAGTTGTTTGGTATCAACTTCGCGCTGGGTGTGGCTACCGGTCTGACCATGGAGTTCCAGTTCGGGACTAACTGGTCTTACTATTCCCACTATGTAGGGGATATCTTCGGTGCGCCGCTGGCCATTGAAGGTCTGATGGCCTTCTTCCTCGAATCCACCTTTGTAGGTCTGTTCTTCTTCGGTTGGGATCGTCTGGGTAAAGTTCAGCACATGGCCGTTACCTGGCTGGTGGCGCTTGGCTCCAACCTCTCCGCACTGTGGATTCTGGTGGCGAACGGTTGGATGCAGAACCCGATTGCTTCGGACTTCAACTTCGAAACCATGCGTATGGAAATGGTCAGCTTCTCCGAGCTGGTCCTGAACCCGGTTGCGCAGGTGAAATTCGTGCACACCGTGGCGTCTGGCTACGTCACCGGCGCGATGTTTATCCTTGCCATCAGCTCCTGGTACATGCTCAAAGGCCGTGACTTCGCCTTTGCAAAACGTTCCTTCGCGATTGCCGCCAGCTTTGGTATGGCCGCCATCCTCTCCGTTATCGTACTGGGTGATGAATCCGGCTACGAAATGGGCGACGTACAGAAAACCAAACTCGCCGCGATTGAAGCCGAGTGGGAAACCCAGCCGGCACCTGCTGCCTTTACGCTGTTTGGTATTCCGGACCAGGATGCGCAGGAAAACCATTTCTCGATTCAAATTCCTTATGCGCTGGGCATCATCGCGACGCGTTCCGTCGACAAGCAGGTTACCGGCCTGAAAGATCTGATGGTGCAGCACGAAGAGCGTATCCGTAACGGGATGAAAGCGTACTCCCTGCTTGAACAGCTGCGCTCTGGCGCAACCGATCCGGCGGTACGCGCGCAATTCAACGACGTGAAAAAAGATCTGGGCTATGGCCTGCTGCTGAAACGCTATACGCCGAACGTGGCTGATGCAACGGAAGAGCAGATTCAGAAAGCGACGAAAGACTCTATTCCACGCGTTGCGCCGCTGTACTTCGCCTTCCGTATCATGGTGGCGTGCGGTGTGCTGATGCTGTTGATTATCGGCGCTTCCTTCTGGACGGTGATTCGTAACCGTATCGGTGAGAAAAAATGGCTGCTGCGCGCGGCGTTCTACGGTCTGCCTCTGCCATGGATTGCCGTTGAAGCGGGCTGGTTTGTTGCCGAATATGGCCGTCAGCCGTGGGCGATTGGTGAAGTGCTGCCAACGGCCGTGGCAAACTCGTCGCTGACTGCGGGCGACCTGATCTTCTCGATGGTGCTGATCTGTGGTTTGTATACGCTGTTCCTGGTGGCTGAACTGTTCCTGATGTTCAAATTTGCCCGTAAGGGACCCAGCAGCCTGAAAACCGGTCGCTATCACTTTGAACAGTCCTCTGCGGCTATTCAGTCGGCACGCTAAGACAGGAGTCGTCAAATGATCGATTATGAAGTATTGCGTTTTATCTGGTGGCTACTGATTGGCATTCTGCTGATTGGTTTTGCCGTCGCCGATGGTTTCGATATGGGGGTGGGCATGCTCACCCGCTTCCTCGGTCGTAACGACACCGAACGTCGAATCATGATTAACGCCATTGCCCCGCACTGGGACGGAAACCAGGTGTGGCTCATCACCGCGGGTGGCGCGCTGTTTGCCGCCTGGCCGATGGTGTATGCGGCTGCGTTCTCTGGCTTCTACGTGGCGATGATTCTGGTGCTGGCCTCTTTATTCTTCCGTCCGGTTGGCTTTGACTACCGTTCGAAGATTGAAGATACCCGCTGGCGCAACATGTGGGACTGGGGCATCTTTGTCGGCAGCTTCGTGCCGCCGCTGGTGATTGGCGTGGCATTTGGTAACCTGCTGCAGGGCGTACCGTTCCACATTGATGAGTACCTGCGTCTGTACTACACCGGCAACTTCTTCCAGCTGCTTAACCCGTTTGGTCTGCTGGCAGGTATCGTCAGCGTGGGGATGATCCTGACGCAGGGCGCAACCTATCTGCAAATGCGTACCGTGGGCGAACTACACCTGCGTACCCGCTCCGTCTCAATGGTGGCCGCGCTGGTCACGTTGGTCTGCTTTGCACTGGCAGGCGTGTGGGTTTACTACGGCATTGATGGTTATGTGGTGAAATCGGTTCTGGATCATACCGGCCCGTCTAACCCGCTGACCAAAGAAGTGGCGCGTGAAGCGGGTGCATGGATGGTGAACTTCAACAACATGCCGGCGCTGTGGGCCATTCCTGCTCTGGGCGTAGTGCTGCCGCTGCTGACGATTGTTAGCACCAAAGCGGACAAAGGGGCATGGGCGTTCCTGTTCTCCTCGCTGACGCTGGCGTGCATCATTCTGACCGCCGGTATTGCCATGTTCCCGTTCATTATGCCTTCCAGCACAATGATGAACGCGAGCCTGACCATGTGGGATGCGACCTCTAGCCAGTTGACGCTGAACCTGATGACCTATGTTGCGATTGTCTTCGTACCGATTATTCTGGCCTACACCACCTGGTGTTACTGGAAAATGTTCGGTCGCATTACTAAAGAAGACATCGAACGTAACACCCACTCTCTGTACTAAGTAAGGAGCTGAATATGTGGTATTTCGCATGGATTTTGGGAACGCTTCTTGCCTGTGCATTCGGCGTGATTACCGCGCTGGCGTTAGAGCACGTCGAAGCGACCAACGCGGGTGAAGAAAAGCACTAATGAAAAATGTTATCGCAATGTTGTACGCGATAATGGATAAGCGCCCCTTGCGGGCGCTTTCCCTTGTTATGGCCCTGCTGCTGGCAGGCTGCATTTTCTGGGATCCGTCGCGCTTTGCGGCGAAGACCAGCGAGCTGGAAATCTGGCATGGTTTTCTGCTGATGTGGTCGGTGTGCGCGGGCGTGATTCATGGCGTGGGCTTCCGGCTGCGTTCGATTCACTGGCAGGGGATTTTTTGTCCGCTTATCGCCGATCTGGTGTTATTCGCGGGGCTAATTTTCTTCTTTTACCGCTGAAAATTTTCATCCGAAGACTATGGGCTTGCACGAGCCCATAAAAATTTACTCTCCGTTTACTTCCCCCCATTCCAAAGCATCATTCCCGCGCGTATAGTAGCGAAGTTCAAAAACCCAAAAATTTTTTTGCATTACTGGGACGTAAAGTGAATACAACGCTGTTTCGATGGCCGGTTCGTGTCTACTATGAAGATACCGATGCCGGTGGTGTGGTTTATCACGCCAGCTATGTCGCTTTCTATGAAAGAGCACGCACTGAGATGCTGCGTCACCATCACTTCAGCCAGCAGGTGCTGTTGGCTGAACGCGTGGCCTTTGTCGTGCGTAAAATGACGCTGGAGTATTTTGCGGCTGCCCGACTCGACGATATGCTCGAAGTCCAGACAGAAATTACATCAATGCGTGGTACCTCAATGGTGTTTACGCAGCGAATAGTCAACGCTGAGAATAAGGTTCTGAACGAAGCGGAAGTCCTGATTGTCTGTGTTGATCCACTCATCATGAAGCCTCGTGCGCTTCCCAAGTCTATTGTCGCGGAGTTTAAGCAGTGACTGACATGAATATCCTTGATTTGTTCCTGAAGGCTAGCCTTCTGGTTAAACTTATCATGTTGATTTTGATTGGTTTTTCAATCGCCTCCTGGGCCATCATTATCCAGAGAACGCGCATCCTTAACGCGGCAAGCCGCGAGGCTGAAGCGTTTGAAGATAAGTTCTGGTCTGGTATCGAACTCTCTCGTCTGTATCAGGAGAGCCAGGGGCGTCGTGAAAATCTGGCGGGATCCGAGCAGATCTTCTACAGCGGTTTTAAAGAGTTTGCCCGTTTGCATCGTGCGAATAGTCATGCGCCGGAAGCCATCGTGGAAGGGGCATCGCGTGCGATGCGCATTTCCATGAACCGCGAGCTGGAAACGCTGGAAACGCACATTCCGTTCCTTGGTACCGTCGGCTCCATCAGCCCGTATATCGGTCTGTTCGGTACCGTTTGGGGGATCATGCACGCCTTTATCGCGCTGGGCGCGGTAAAACAGGCCACGCTGCAGATGGTTGCTCCAGGCATCGCCGAAGCGCTGATCGCCACCGCAATCGGTCTGTTCGCCGCTATCCCTGCGGTTATGGCGTACAACCGTCTGAACCAGCGTGTGAATAAACTGGAACTGAACTACGACAACTTTATGGAAGAGTTCACCGCGATTCTGCACCGTCAGGCTTTTACCGCCAGCACCGCCAGCGAGAGCAACAAGGGGTAAGCCATGGCCAGAGCACGTGGACGCGGGCGTCGCGAACTGAAGTCCGAAATTAACATCGTTCCGCTGCTGGATGTGTTGTTGGTGCTGCTGCTGATCTTTATGGCGACAGCGCCGATCATTACGCAGAGCGTGGAAGTGGATCTTCCTGATGCCACCGAATCACAGGCTGTCAGCAGTAATGATGAACCCCCGGTCATTGTTGAAGTGTCCGGCGTGGGGCAATACAGCGTGAACGTTGGCCCGGAGAAGATGCCGCAGCTGCCGCCTGAACAGGTGGTCGCGGAAGCGCAGCGTCGTTTGCAGGCGAATCCGAAGACGGTCTTCTTAATTGGGGGCGCGAAAGACGTGCCTTACGATGAAATAATTAAAGCGCTTAACCTGTTACACAGCGCCGGGGTGAAATCGGTTGGGTTGATGACTCAGCCAATTTAACCGTCGACGTGCCGCACCGGCGCAGGGTGTGGGTCGGGAACGGCCTGCACCGTGTGCTGTAGAGTAACGGGGGAACAGTTTTTGGGAACCGAGAGTGTCAAAGGCAACCGAACAAAACGACAAGCTTAAACGAGCGATAATTATTTCAGCAGTGCTGCACGTGATTTTGTTTGCAGCGCTGATCTGGAGTTCGTTCGATGAGCATTTAGACGCTGCGGCTGGCGGTGGCGGCGGTTCGTCCATCGACGCAGTCATGGTCGATCCGGGTGCGGTTATCGACAACTATAATCGTCAACAGCAGCAGCAGGCCAGTTCGAAACGCGCGCAAGAGCAGCGTGAGAAACAGGCCCAGCAGCAGGCTGAAGAGCTGCGAGAAAAGCAAGCGGCGGAACAGGAACGTTTAAAAGCGCTGGAAAAAGAGCGTTTACAGGCCCAGGAAGCGGCGAAGCAGGCGCAGGAACAGCAAAAACAGGCGGAAGAAGCGGCTGCCAAAGCCGCCGCTGATGCCAAAGCGAAAGCCGACGCGCAGGCTAAAGCGGCCGCGGAAGCGGCAGTGAAAGCCGCTGCGGATGCGAAAGCAAAAGCCGATGCTCAGGCGAAAGCGGCTGCGGAAGCGGCGAAGAAAGCCGCCGCTGACGCGCAGAAGAAAGCCGAGGCCGAGGCCGCCAAAGCGGCTGCGGATGCGAAGAAAGTTGCCGAAGCTGCTGCTGCGAAAGCCGCTGCCGATGCGGAGAAGAAAGCCGCTGCGGAAGCTGCGAAGAAGGCTGCCGCGGAAAAAGCCGCCGCTGAGAAGGCCGCTGCTGCTGAAAAAGCGGCCGCCGAGAAAGCTGCCGCCGCGGCTGCGAAAGCGGCAGCCGATAAGGCTGCTGCGGCTGCGAAAGCGGCAGCAGACAAGAAAGCTGCTGCGGAAAAAGCCGCCGCTGCCAAAAAGGCTGCCGCAGAAAAAGCGGCCGCTGCTTCTGGCGTTGACGATCTGTTAGGCGACTTAAGCTCCGGTAAGAATGCGCCGAAAGGCAACACCAGCGGTAGCGCCGGTGGCTCTTCTCCTGCTAAAGGTAACAAACCTGGGCAGGGTGGGGCATCGCAGGCTGAAATTGCGTCCTATATTGCGCAGGTTCAGGCGGCGATTAAAGGTCACCTGTACGACTGGGATACCTATAAAGGGAAGACCTGTACGCTGCGCGTGAACCTGGCAGAAGATGGTACGGTGCTGAGCGTGAAGCAGGAAGGTGGTGATGCGGCGTTCTGTCAGCAGATGCTGGCGGCAACTAACCGGATGACCAAGTTCCCGAAACCGCCGTCACAAGCGGTCTGGCAGACCTTTAAAAATGCGCCGCTGGACTTCAAGCCATAAAGATTATTTTTCGCCGCAGTACGCGAAAAATAAAGGCGGGATCGTCGCAGGGTTTTGGTAGTTTTGTGTATTTTAGTTTGTTAACATTCTGCTAAATTATCGTGGGCTTTCCGCCTGGATAAGGGAGAAATGATGAAGCAGGCATTACGAGTAGCGTTTGGTTTTCTGATGCTGTGGGCAGCGGTGCTGCACGCAGAAGTACGTAT
>ERZ1026892.1493-NODE-1493-length-10062-cov-3.816029_pt1 | contig 10062 bp, 10 predicted proteins | sample MGYA00380176_ERZ1026892 | MGnify/ENA primary metagenome ERZ1026892 (study PRJEB33269, sample SAMEA4719812) | human gut metagenome | biome: human-associated habitat; feature: organic feature; material: feces | place: Cameroon | collected 2013-10 ... | reverse complement strand
TTCGAAAAGAAATCTATCCTCGAAAATCCTTCACAAATCTTTACCAACTTATTTTGTAACGCTTACTAAAAAAGCAACCTCTTGCACAATAACAAGGAAATCAATATAAACGAGCCCCGGCGCCAGCAATACGGGCTGGCGTCGGGGCACATAACTCTGTATCGGAAACGGATTAATCCTCAGGGGCGAACATAGGATCCCAGCTCGGGAGAAGAATCGGCTTCTGGTCAAGCATCTTGAGAATGTCAGCAGGGATATATTTCTTCTCTGCGACAACTCTGAACATGTACTCCCGGAACCACTCATCGGTCATGACAATGCAGCCGTGAACGCCACTGTCCGGGCCCCAGCTGTTCTCTACCATCCACTTGTCAGCCTTGCCGTTTTCATCGACATTGACAGCGATGAGAGTCATTGCGTGGGATGAACCGCTCGCATGTGTCTGTACCCTCTGCTTCTTGTCCATGGTGAATTTCACACCGAAAAGGGACTCGTAATCATAGTTGGCGATGTCGAGAAGGCTTCTGCGGGCATTCGCGAACTTGCCTACGTCACATGAGAAATACATCGCGGTATTGTCTTTCAGAGATGCGATTGCAACCTCTCTGATGCGTTCGATAGGAAGGTTCACATAAACCCAGTTCTTTCCGTCATAGACATGGCGGTCATAGTCGATTTCATAAACCTTTCCGTACTCTCTGGTCGGGTCGTTCATGAGCATCACGTAGTTGCCGTCAAGGTCAGCATTGATATACTTCTGATAGAATGACTTAGGAGTGTATTTCTCTGTGCTGATGACCTTGTCGGAAGCATCGCGCATAGTCCACTCGAACTCTGTCGGAGGGACTCCGAGACAAAGTGAAAGGACTCTGTAAACGTCTGTCAGGACCTCTTCCTTAATCTTGAGGAGTTCTGCAGTAGAGTCGGACTTCTTTCCCTTCGAACCTGATGCGGAATAAGCGTCACGGATACGGAGACCGCCCTGGCGAAGAATATTCTTGAGCTGTGAAGCCATGAGAGCCGTATTGTTGCTGCTGAAAGTCTCAGGCATAACCTCAGACGGAACTACACCATATTTCGTGATAAGGTCAGAAACGCCTGTAAACTGTCCGCCGTCGCTGAGAGGGTTCGAGAAGAGCCAATCCACCTTGCGGTCTTCGAAAGGAAGATTTCTCGTGTCAATGACACCCTGGAGGAAGAGATTTGATTTCTCCAGCTGGTCGAAGAAGAAGACATAGTTCTGAGAGAAGGTGAACGCTCCGAGGTTATACTCAGATATCATCTTGGCTCTCATGACGTTAAGTCCCGTGAAAAGCCAGCATCTGCCTGAAGATTTCTGGTCGGTGATGCCCTTTGTGGCAACTCTGTATGTGAAATGGTCGTCCACTACAGGAGACTGCTCGGAATTGGTCGCAAGAACATTGATAGAAGTTCCTGCCAATGCGTTTTTGAGGGCCTTGTCTGTAGCACTTCCGGTGTAACCCTTGCTGATTCTGGACATCATTTCCGGTGAAATTCCTCCGTCCGTGGAATTCTGTGCCGACATCACGGCCGGCAACATTGCCGCGAGTGCGGCTGTGAGTAACAACTTTTTCATGATATCAATTTTGTTTATATTCAAAAATATTCTCAATGTCATTGACCTTTACTCTGCATACAGCAGGTACGGCTTCCGACGGGCCTTGAACTTTTCGACATCGTCCTTCCACATTGACTTTATCTCTGCGGCGGACGCGCCCTTCATTATCATTTCGCGGACCCAGGAATTTCCCATCAGTTTGTCGAAGAACGGCTTACTTCCGAAGAAACTCCGTCCGTCCGCAAGAGTCCCCGCAGCGGCGTCGGAACCGGGCTGCGCCATCACTACCCTATAGGCATTGACAACATATTCAAGGTTCACCCCTTCCCGCCAAATATCGTCCAACGATTTGTGTGTCAGGTCAATGCCATAGCACCATTCGCCCATATAATCCGGCTTGACGGCTCCAGGCATACTCTCCGGCCTGAACCTGTAACTGTATATTCCCATGTCCGGGCTGCCATACATTTCGAAGGGATGATCGGTTCCCCGGCCAAGCGAAATCACTGTCCCTTCGAAGAAACACAGCGACGAGTAAAGATATACGGAACGCATGGTCTTCAGATTAGGCGACGGCGGCATTATCAGAGAATATTTGTCCCTGTGAGTGTAGCCGCGACATGAGACCACTTCGAGATTGCACCTGCCTCCATCCGGGAGCCACTTTTCACCATTGATCATAAGCGCAAGTTCGCCCAATGTCATTCCGTGGACTACTGGAATCGGCAGATAGCCTACTCCTGACTTGTAGTTCATGTCCAGGACAGGACCATCCACATAGAAACCGTTCGGATTCGGACGGTCCAGAACTATAACTTTCTTGTCGTACCTGGCGCAGACATCCATGAGCCTGTACATGGTGATGTAGTAGGTGTAATACCTGAGACCAACATCCTGAATATCGACCAGAAGCACATCGAACAAGGACATGTCTTCTTCTGACGGCTGATTTTTGGCACCATATAGCGAGACTATCGGGACACCTGTCTTGGCGTCAATGGAATTGCCGACTTTGGCACCGGCATCAGCATTTCCCCTGAATCCGTGTTCCGGTGAGAAAATCACAGTAACATTGACCTTTTTCTTCAGCATCACATCGGCCAGATGCGGGCCGAAAGTTTTTTGTCCCGACAGGTCGAAGTTCTTGCCTTTCAGGACTTTATCCCCGACAACACCGCTCTGGTTGCTGAATATGGCAACCCGCTTTCCTTCCAGACCGGGGACATATCTGGAGAATTGAGCGTCACCCAATATAGTCTTGCCGGATAACGAAATTGCCGCCGTGGCCATAACGACCACGACAGCAATCATATATCGTAAACATGTCCTAGTTATCATGCGGTTGTCAGCTTTATGGCCATCAGGGCCACCTAACCGCATAAAGGTACGAATTTTATTGCATTGAACCGCCTACGATGTCGAGAATTTCGCTGGTAATCTTAGACTGACGTCCCTTGTTGTATTCCAAAGAGAGTTCCTGAAGGATTTCGTTACCATTGTCAGTAGCCGTCTGCATGGCAACCGTCCTCGCGGCATGCTCAGCGGCATTGGTATCGAGCTGAACGGTATATATCTTCATCATCAGCACTTTAGGCATCAATTCGTCCAGCAGACTGTCCACATCAGGCTCGACTATATAGTCGAATTTGCGACCTCTTTCATCTGCCTCGGCTGCAGCCTCCTTGTTCTCAGATATCGGCATGGTCGTCATCGGCAGATAAACGTTCCTGACTGACGGCTGGGAAGCGGTGGACTTGAAATGATTGTAAATCAGTTCCACCTTGTCATAGACGCCCGTCATGAAGCCGTGAACCAACTCTGCAGCAAGCTCTGAAGCCTGTTCGTAGTTCGGTTTTTCAGCCAGCTGCGTACCATCCAACGGAGACTCGAAGCCTTTCTTCTTCATCGCCTCGGCCATCTTCTTTCCGATGGAATAGACAGTAATGTCGGTCGGCATAAGACCGGATGCAAGATATTCATCTACAACAGATTGTGCATGTTTTACCGCTGTAGCATTGAACCCGCCGCAAAGAGAAGAATTCGAAGAATACGCAACTATCGCAACCTTCCGCACAGGGCGCTCGGCACAAAGAATTTCAAGTTCATTGTCAATGCTGCCGTCACCGTCTTCCGGAGGCAACGAGGCAAATGGCTTGAGAGGGTCGAAAGTATCGGCCTTCTTGTACAGTCTCCTCCTATATGCGATAAGATTCGCCAGCATGCGGTAGAGCATCTCCTCATACGGCAACATGTTTCCGATGGCTGTTTGCGCCTTGTGGAGTTTGGCGGCAGCAACCATCTTCATTGCAGATGTAATCTTCAATGTACTGTTGACGGACGCAATGCGATTCTTTATTTCTTTCAGTGACGGCATATTACTTACCCTCGTTCAGACCGAGAACGATATCCTCGGCTTCCTGCTCAATGATTTTTGTGATGTTTTCGTCCAGTTTTCCGCTTGCAAGAGGTGTCAGGACATCTTCCGTATGGGATGCACGCATCCTCTCGAGGAACTTGTCCTGGAAACTGCGGACTTTCTCCATAGGAATGTCGCGCAACAGAGAATGTGTACCGCAATACAGGATGGCAATCTGCTCACCTACCGGCATAGGAGAATACTGAGGCTGGATAAGGAGCTGTTTGTTCTTACGGCCTCTGTCCAATGCCAGAGCAGTAACCTTGTCCACATCGCTGCTGAACTTGGAGAAGGACTCAAGCTCATCGTACTGGGCCTGGTCGATCTTCAATGTGCCGGCAACTTTCTTCATACTCTTGACCTGTGCGCTACCACCGACACGGGACACGGAAATACCCACATTGATGGCCGGACGGAATCCCTGGTTGAACAGACTGCTCTCGAGATAGATCTGACCGTCAGTAATGGAAATCACGTTGGTAGGAATGTAGGCTGAGACGTCACCCGCCTGAGTTTCAATGATAGGCAATGCCGTCAATGATCCTCCGGCCTTGACCTTTCCCACCAATGATTCCGGAAGGTCGTTCATCTGCTCAGCAACTTCCTGCTGGCCAATGATTTTAGCGGCTCTTTCCAGAAGTCTTGAGTGAAGATAGAACACATCTCCAGGATATGCCTCACGTCCTGAAGGGCGGCGCAAGATCAATGATACCTCACGATATGCGACTGCCTGTTTGGACAAGTCGTCATAGATTACGAGAGCAGAACGTCCTGTATCACGGAAATATTCTCCGATAGCAGCACCGGCAAATGCGGAGTAATACTGAAGTGCGGCCGAGTCGGCAGCTGTTGCAGCCACAACTATAGTATAGTCCATAGCGCCCTTGGAACGCAGTGTATCCACGATACTTGCCACGGTGGAGCCTTTCTGGCCTATCGCTACGTAGATACAATATACGGGATTGCCCTTTTCGAATTCGGTCCTCTGATTGATGATTGTATCTATGGCAATGGCTGTCTTTCCGGTCTGCCTGTCACCGATGATAAGTTCGCGCTGACCTCTTCCGATAGGAATCATCGCGTCGATAGCCTTGATACCGGTCTGCAATGGTTCATTGACCGGCTGACGGAAAATAACTCCCGGAGCCTTGCGCTCAAGAGGCATTTCCAGTTTTTCGCCAGTGATTTCACCAAGTCCGTCGATAGGGACGCCAAGCGGATTCACGACGCGGCCCAGCATCTTTTCGCCGACAGGAATAGATGCAATCCTTCCTGTGCGCTTCACGGTCATTCCTTCTTTGACCTCGTCAGTAGGGCCAAGGAGCACGGCTCCGACATTGTCCACCTCGAGGTTCATCACAACGCCCATGACGCCGCTGTCGAATTCCAGAAGTTCGCCGGACTCAGCATTGGTCAGGCCATAGATTCTGGCCACACCGTCGCTAACCTGCAGCACGGTGCCGACCTCCTCCAGTTTAACGGAGAGGTCCGCAGACTCAAGCTGTTTCAGCAGCACGTCCGATATTTCACTTGGTTTTATATTATTCTGACTCATACATCTTTCTGTTATTTTGTTCAATGAATCGTCTCCTCAAGTCTTCCAACTGTCTGGACACGCTCGCATCGATTCTTCTGTCAGCAACCTCGAAGACGAATCCTCCGATGATGGAAGGATCGACAGTTGCCGTCAACTCAAGCTGAAGGCCCGTAAGATTCCTGAACATTTCACATATCTTTCTTTCAAGCTCCGGAGAAGGCATACTCACGACAAGTCTGGCATGACTCACCCCCTGTGCAGAAAGCCAACGCTCTCTGAAATAATGAAGGATATAGCGCAGATACGACTCCCTGTCATGATTTATCACAAGGCCCAGAAACCTGACAAGTGACTGACACATCGGCTCTTCTCCAAGCGCTTTGGACATCAGTTCTATCTTTTCGGACGATGACAATAGAGTCTTGCTTTCCACAAGACGCTCCAACTTTACAGATGCAGCCAATGCGTCAGCAAGAGTGCAAGCCTGTTTGTACACGACCTGTCCCTCACCTGTCTCTTCCACGTATTTCAGAAGAGCATCAGCATATCTTGACGCTATAATTCCTGTATTCATTATGAGCTTCAGTTTTTAACTATGGAGTCTTTTCTGTTGTTCAGTTCCTCCATAACCTTGTCAACATATCGCTTCTGAACGTCTTCTGAGGCAAAGTCTGACCTCAGAATCTTTTCGGAAACATTCATTGACAGCATTGCGACTTCCTTGCGGATATCCTGCAATGCGCTTTCCTTCTCGGCAGTGATTTCCAATCTGGCCTGTTCGAGTACCTTGGATGCTTCCTCCTGAGCCTGAGCCTTGGCCTGCTCGATGATGGACGCTTTCATTTTCGCCGCATCATCCATAATACGGGCACGTTCTTTCTTGGCCTGGAGAAGAAGTTCCGCCTGCTCCTTGTTCAGGTTCGCAAGTTCTCCTCTGGCCTCTTCCGCCATTGCCAATGACTTGTTGATGGACTCAGTCCTCTCATTGACCATCTTGGTAATGACAGGGAATCCGAACTTGGCAAGGATGAAAAAGACAATGCCGAAGATTATGACCATCCAGAAAAGGAGGCCAGTATCAGGTGTTACAAGTGACATAAGGATAATTAGTTAAACAGAGCGAGAAGACAGACAATGATTGCAAACAGAGCTGCACCCTCGATCATGGCCGCAACAATAATCATTGAAGAACGGATATCTCCGCCTGCTTCAGGCTGACGGGCGATAGATTCAGTAGCAGAAGAACCGATCTTTCCGATACCATAACCAGCCGCCAATGCTGCAACAGCAGCGCCAAGAGCTATACCAACCTTACCAATTGCCTCTGAAGCAACTGCCTGTAAAAGAATTGTAAGTAACATAACTATAAATTTTTAATAAACTAACTTTCTTTCTGTCTTGCCATACCGATGAATACTGCCGACAATATCGTGAACACGTACGCCTGAAGGAATGCCACAAGGATTTCAAGCACGTCCATAAACACTCCGAAAAGCAGGGAAACGACTGTCATGCTACCGAACAGGACAGCATTGTATTTGGCAAAAATAAATATTATACAAACCAGACTTATGGCGATGATATGCCCAGCGAGCATATTGGCAAAAAGCCTTATCATCAATGTCAATGGTTTCATCAGGGTACTGAACATCTCGATAATCGGAAGTATCGGAATAGGAAACTTCAGCATCATCGGCACGTCCGGCCAGAAGATATCCTTGAAATAGTGCTTCGTTCCGAACAGATTGATCATGAAGAATGTGAAGAATCCGAGGACGCAGGTCACTGCGATATTTCCGGTAACATTGGCTCCTCCCGGGAAGAATGGAACCAGTCCCAAGAGATTGTTAATCAATATCCAAAGGAACACGGTACACAGATACGGGGAAAACTTGGCGTAATCCTCGCCAATGGAGTCTTTGGCCACACCCGTGTCGATCATCATGATTATTGGCTCCATGAAAGCAGCAATCCCCCTAGGAGCCTCATTTACAGCATCATGCTTGCGATACCAGCGTGCAGTTCCGAGGATAAGCCATACAAGCAGCGCGCTGCTCATGAATATTGACAACACATTCTTCGTGATTGACAAATCCAATGGTCGTATTTCTTCTCCTGCCGCATTCCTCTCTACGATTTTTCCGCTTTCTTCTGAGATGTAAAATCCTTCATACTGATGGCCTTCTTCCACTTCCGCAGATGAGAAAACGTGCCAGCCGGAAGTCTTGCTCCTGATGATGACAGGCAGAGGCATGGCTATCGATTTTTCTCCGATATTTGCGATATGCCACTCGTATGAGTCACTTGTATGACCGAATATGACATCTTTGACATTGAAATCGGCCTCCGTCGCAACACTATCAGCCACAGCCTCTTCCGCATGGACTGGGATCCACACCGAAACGGCCAGAATCAATGCTGCTATGTATTTCCACAATTTCATAATTCCACGCAAACGGAAACTTTATTGTTCCTTATTTCCACAAAACCGGACTTTACGGACAGGCTTTTGACATCCCCGTCCTTGGTCTGATATGTCACCTTTCCGCTATTGAGTGTCGTGATCATCGGCGCATGGCCTTTGAGGACTTCAAACGGAGCCACCTTGCCAGGCAACTTCACGTAAGTTATCTCGCATTGCTCCAACACCTGCTCAGGTGACATTATTATGAGCGAAAGCTGTGCTTCCATAACACATTCAGTTTTATCCATCAAATTGGCATTGACAGTATCCGCTGCGACGAGTCTGCGGCAGGCAATTGTCTCCTCCTACTTGTTTCCTGCGCTCGCCAATATGGCTTCTCCTTTACGTATCGCGTCTTCGATGGTGCCGACGTTAAGGAAGGCCTGCTCCGGAAGATAATCCACCTTACCGTCAAGAATCATATTGAATCCCTTGATGGTATCTTCAATGTCAACCATCACGCCAGGCACGCCCGTGAACTGCTCCGCAACCGCGAAAGGCTGGGACAGGAATCTCTGGACTCGTCTTGCCCTGTTCACAGTAAGTTTGTCTTCGTCGGAGAGTTCGTCCATACCGAGAATCGCGATGATATCCTGCAACTCCTTGTTTCTCTGGAGAATCTGCTTTACACGCTGGGCGGTATTGTAATGCGCTTCGCCGACGATGTTCGGGTCAAGGATTCTGGATGTGGAATCCAACGGGTCAACTGCCGGATAGATACCCAGCTCGGTAATCTTACGGCTGAGCACGGTAGTCGCATCCAAGTGGGTGAAGGTTGTCGCAGGGGCAGGGTCCGTCAAGTCATCCGCCGGCACGTAAACAGCCTGGACTGACGTAATGGAACCATCCTTCGTAGAGGTGATTCGTTCCTGCATCTGGCCCATTTCCGTAGCCAATGTCGGCTGGTATCCCACTGCTGAAGGCATTCGTCCAAGCAATGCTGACACCTCGGATCCGGCCTGCGTGAAACGGAAGATATTGTCAATGAAGAAAAGTATATCCTTCGGGCCGTCTGCCGTCTTGCTGTCTCTGAATGACTCTGCAAGCGTAAGTCCTGACAATGCGACAGAAGCGCGGGCTCCAGGCGGCTCGTTCATCTGTCCGAACACCAATGCTACCTGAGACTCCGAAAGTTTATCGCGGTCAACCAATGAAAGGTCCCATTTGCCTTCTTCCATGCTTTTCTCGAAGGCTTCTCCATATTTGATGACACCGGATTCTATCATTTCCCTGAGAAGGTCGTTTCCCTCCCTGGTTCGTTCACCGACTCCGGCGAAAATAGAAAATCCGTTATGTTTCTTCGCAATGTTATTGATAAGCTCCTTGATAAGCACGGTTTTACCGACGCCGGCGCCTCCGAAAAGGCCGATTTTACCGCCCTTCAGATAAGGCTCAAGAAGGTCAATGACTTTAATACCTGTATAGAGGACTTCCTGTGAAGTCTTCAGGTCTTCGAATTTAGGAGGCTCCCTATGGATCGGAAGTTCAGTCTTCCTGTCCAGTTCTCCGAGTCCGTCAATAGAATTTCCGACGACATTGAGAACTCGTCCGCGAATCTGAGGTCCTGCAGGCATTTCAATAGGATGGAATGTACTGACAGCCTCCATTCCTCTTGTCAGACCATCCGTCGAGTCCATCGCCACTGTTCTGACGGTATCCTCGCCAATATGCTGCTGAACTTCCACGATCAATTCTTTGCCATCCTGTCTTTTGATGGTCAATGCATCGTGAATTTTAGGAAGGTCGTTCTTTTCTTCCGCTTGGGACAGGTCGAAATGCACATCTACGACCGGTCCGATAATCTGAGATATATGTCCTACAACGTTTGGCATATCACTTTATTTTATAAGTCCTACCAGTGGGCAGAACTCGAATTAGTTTTTCTTTCGGCAGACCGGGTTTCCTACGGTTTTCCGAAGTCCAAAGTTAACTGAAAAATTCGTACCATGAACATTAAATAATATCCAAATATTCCAATGATGGGGCAAAAAAGGACAAACAAATCTGACAAACTTTGTAAATAACATGATTACTTGCAAGCAGATTTCGTCAAAATGAAAAAGATG
>ERZ1026892.1484-NODE-1484-length-10112-cov-3.028935_pt1 | contig 10112 bp, 10 predicted proteins | sample MGYA00380176_ERZ1026892 | MGnify/ENA primary metagenome ERZ1026892 (study PRJEB33269, sample SAMEA4719812) | human gut metagenome | biome: human-associated habitat; feature: organic feature; material: feces | place: Cameroon | collected 2013-10 ... | reverse complement strand
CAAGACCCCAAAACGCCTCAAAAATAAAGGCAAATCTTGAATTTCATAAAAGTTCGGACGACTCCAGCTCCAAGGTCAGATGTCGCTGGCGAGATATTTTTCTATTTTTTTCACTGCCAGATGATAGGATGCCTTGAGTGCCCCGACACTGGTGTCGAGCATTTGGCTCATCTCCTCATACTTCATCTCGTGGAAATACTTGAGCGTGAAAACGGCCCGCTGCTTGTCGGGAAGTTGGGAAATGGCGTGCTGAAGGCGAAGCTGGGCAGCATCGCCATCAAAATAGACATCGCTTTCTAGAGAACGCTCTGGGAGAATTTCATCGTTGAGGACCACTGTGTCACGACGACGCGCAAGAAAGGTGAGGCTTTCATTGACGGCTATTTTATAGAGCCAGGAACTGAGTTGGGCGTCTCCTCTGAAGCTCGCAAGTCCTTGCCAGGCTTTCATGTAGGTGTTTTGAAGCACATCGTCAGCGTCATCGTGAAACTGCACAATGCTTCGCACCACGGCATAGAGTTGCTGTGATGTGGCTTCGACAAGCTGGCGGAAGGCTTCAGACCTCGTGGAAGGATCGCGGAGGACATCGAGTGGCGGAAGAAGCTGAAGAGTGGCCATGAAAAGGAGAGGTTTACTCTTATGAGATGAGGGGCATTTCAGACACCCTGTCTTTTTATTCCACAAATCCCCACCCCGCTTCTTTCCGTTCGAAACGCAACTTTACGGGATAGATGCATTTGGCGGCTTGCTCACGGATTCCAGCATCCAGGGCTGAAGTGGAAATCGAGAATTCGAGCGTCTGATGGGAGGGATCCCATTTTGCGCTGATCGGTGCTTCACGAAGGAGGTTGGCATAAACGTTCATTTGGTTGGCATCAAGACCGATGGGCGGACACCAGAAACTCTCGAAGGGCGGAACTTTCAGGGTCACAACCGTTTCGGGCTGTGGAGTCCAACGGGTGTCATAGAACCGGACGTCGGTTGATTTCCCCATGGCATCGAGCGTATGGAGCGTCATGATGATGGTGTCAGCTTCGACAGGAAGTACAACCATTTGCCAACGGCCCACATTCGACGTGACGAGTTCTATGCCCGAGGCTGTTTTACTGATCATTTCCGTCTGACCGCCAAAGCGGTTTTCGCATTTGGAGGTGAGTCCACCGTTGTAGAGGTCCAACAGGTCGAGTTTGCCTGATTGGTCGAGCATGGGCATGACAGACTGAGGTACAGAGGCAAAGAGCCGGTCGATGTCGGCGGCTTGAATATCTAGGGAGGGGAACGTCAGCAGAAAGGAGACCAAGAGGGGGAAGAATGAGAATTTCATTGCTGGGTGGTTTTACGCATTTGACGAAGTTGCCAGGTGTTGTAGAGGTTGTGCCATACGCTATAGAAGCCGCCTGCTATGGAGGTGACGGGATTGAGGAAGGTATATCCAACCCATATGGCAAACACGGTGTTTTTCTGTCCGAGGGATTGGGCTGTGCTGATTCGTGAATGATGGTGTTTCCCTATCCAGGTGCCCACAGCGAATTGAACGATGCAACAGGCGAGCGAACCGAGGGCGATGCCAGTGAGGGTAGCCAGGGATTCCTGACTGTGGGCTATACTTCGGGTGGTGACGGCAATGGCTATGCTCAACGCCACGGCCCAAAGATAGAACGGAAGATTGGGCACCGCTATGAGGCGGCTGGTGAACTTGGGAAGGAATATCCGGCAGCATTGGGCTGCTATGAAGGGGCAGATCAGCATGGGGAAGACACGCCCGAGGATGAGCAGGAAGGAGGAGGCGAAGGTCTGTCCGTGCATGTCGTGGAACAAGGGGACAAAAGCCGGAACGACAACCGCCACAAGAAGATTGACCAGCACGGTATAGGTGGTAATGTCGGCTGCATCGCCCCCCAGTTTGGTGGTGACAACACAAGCAGATGTGGCCGTGGGACAGATCATGCAGAGCATACATCCCTGAAGGACAGCACCACCTGGCAAGGCGGGCCAAATGTGCAGCAACAGAGCGCCTGCAATAAAACTTCCGGCTTGGATGGAGAGCAATCCGAGATGCTTGAAACGGGGACGGAGCTGGCGGGCATCTATCTTGCAGAACGACAGGAACAGCATCGTGAAGATGAGCACGGGCTGCACAATGGCCACAATGCGTGGCGCATAGACTCGTGTGGGGTCGAAGAGTGACAGATGAGAATAGATCTCATAGGTCAGGAATCCTACACAGATGGCCACAGGGAGGGTCCAGTTTTTCAAGAATCGTATGATTGACATGTTTGCTTGCGAAGAGGAATATTTTTGAAGTGAGATGAAGAGGGGAAGCGAATGGACTGCCATGCGTCATCCGACAAAAGCGGCTCCACAGAAGTTGACCTAGAGGCATAAACCGTCACGGCTCATCCACTGTTCGCCAGCTTCTGTCAAGCCGCCTTATTCGTTGTTATTTCTTGGGATAGAGGGCATTGTCCACTTGATAGTAGAGTGCCGCATAATGGGGAACAGCCTGCGCTGCCTTCAAGCGGCCATGGAGTTGCTTGAGCTGCTGGAGCACAACACCGTAGGTCTTCGTTCCTGAACCATTCTGGAAAGCGCTGATGAGGCTGCCAACTGCTTCACGCTGGATGGCACAGGTATACTCCGACGGAGTTCCCAACTGACCGGTATAAAGCTTGGCAAATGTCATGCGGAGGGCTTCGGGCAGATATTCGGAAGCGGGATAGGTGTCAGTCATACGATTGATCACGCCTTGTGAGAACATTTTTCTCACAACAAACGTGCCCACTCCGATACTGGAGGAATGAGGATTGGGAGAAATTCTCGACATATAGTCCTCAGCGATAAGCCATTCGGGCTCATGCAGGATGTTGCGATTGATGAAGTCCAGAGCGGCCTTCTGCTTCGCTTTCGGCGTGTCAAAATAGATGGCACCCGGCTGGTCTGCTGTCTTGAAATCGTGGCAAACGCCTCCGATATTGGAGAGCACATGGTTATTGTATCGAAGGAACTGCGAAAGCACCTGCTTGTAGATACGGAACAAATTGACATTGTTGATGTCGTTGCTTTCGTAGGTCCACTTCGGAAGGTTCTTGATCAGACGCTTGAGGTTGAGAATACCATATTCGCTGGCTTTCATGGCGTCGTCACCGAGGTCCTCCGTCTGGCAACGGGGATCGTTCGTACGGTTCGTTTCGCCATCGCCAAACCACAAACGGGGATTATCCTTGAGTTTCTCCTTCGTCAGCTTGTCCAATTCCCAATGGTCGCTGGCATCATCAAACGCATTCCACATGGGGGAATATCCCCACTGGATGGCCCATTCGTCATAGTCGTTGATTCGGGGGAAGATGCCGGCACGCGAAATACCGTCCTCGGGTTGTGCGACATAGTTGAAACGGGCATAGTCCATGATGCTCGGGGTATGGCCATGGGTTTCAACAAAAGCCTTCGAACGGAGGCTGTCGACAGGCACCGTGCTCGATGCTCCGAAATTGTGGCGGAGACCCAACGTATGACCCACTTCATGAGAGGATACGAAACGAATGAGCTGGCCCATGAGCTCCGTGTCAAACTTCATACAACGTGCAGCTTCATCGATGCTGGAAGCCTGGATCATATACCAGTCATGCACAAGAGTCATGACATTATGGTACCAGCAGATATGGCTCTCGATAATCTCTCCCGAACGGGGGTCATGGACCTGAGGACCATAGGCGTTCTCGATGTTGGATGCCAAATAGCGAATCACAGAGAAACGGGCATCTTCCATCGACATCGTGGAGTCAGCTTCAGGCCATTCCCGACCGATGATGGCATTCTTGAAACCTGCCTTTTCGAAAGCTTTCTGCCAGTCGTTCACGCCTGCGATGAGGTAAGGACGCCACTGTTTGGGGGTTGCAGGGTCAATGTAGTAGACGATGGGCTTCTTGGGTTCAACCAATATGCCGCGTTTCATCTTCTCTGCGTCTGCGCTGTCTTTCGGTTCCAGACGCCAGCGGGTGATGAAGGTCTTGTTCTCGACCTTCTGCTGATTGTCGGAATAGATCAAACAAACGACGCATCATCGGCACCTTGGGCAGAAGAACGAACGACACGTTGAGTCCGATGGTGACCTTTCCCGTTGCCCGGGCGGCATAGGTCTTTGGCTGGGTTGACGTCCAGGTCTTCGTCATTCTCACCTCGGTGTTGAGCGGGAAGGTGTGGATATAGTCAATATAGGAAAGACCCGTCTGCAAAGATTGGAGTCCCATGTCCTGCTTCGTGCGGGTGGCTACGGAAAAGGCTGGATTATCCTCCATGAAGAAAGCACTGACCTTGATGCGCGAGGCGGCTCCTTCGCGTTTCTCGACCTTGAACGAACCAACAATGGGGTCGCAGTTGGCTGCCACTACGGCACGATGAATGGCATCTGTGCTGTCGGCATAGTTCACGAGAAGGCGTGAACGCAACTGGAGATTGCCGTTGGGGGCCTTCTGCCAATATACGGTCTGCTGGTTCGTGAGTTCTCCGCCATACTTTCCTGTTTCGGCTGGAGTTGAAGTGAAACGGGTGGTCACCAGAATGTCACGGCCGATAAGGGAATCGGGCACATCAAAGAACCAGTCCTGCCCCTGCTTGCTCACATTGAAGAGACCTTGGCTGGTCGTTATGTTTTCCTGCTTTTGAGCTGTTTCAGGCTTTGCAGGAGCTGTTTTTTTCTTACGTGCCTGAAGCGGTGCAGCCACCAGCGTGGCCGTAAGAAGAAACATGGATATATTCAGTTTCATGTTATTTTTCTATTTTCAAACAAATGGGCAACGGATTTTCGCCCGACTAACCGAGTATATTTAGGAATGAACTTTCGGAACGTTCCAACTGCGACAGTTCATAGGGCTTAAGATGGAGCGACAACTGGCCGGGAAGAGGTTCCAATCCGAAATAGTCCTGCACGATGGCAGCCAATCGAAACGACAGGCGAGTGCCTTTCTGCATGAGTTTCAAAGCCAAAGCGCGAACCGACGGAGCATCCATATCTGCCTTACGCAACTCCTGAAAGAGGACGTAGGTCGTCGGACGCGTATCGAAATTCAGCAACAGGGCTATTCGCCCTTCCGCATCCTCCGGGCCGAACAAGGCGAGCAGACAATCCACTTCACACCCTTTCCGAAGCACGGGCAGAAATGCCTCGAACACCTTTTTGCAGTCAATGGCAGATGCCTGACAGGCAAAGCGGCACAAGGGTTCCACATCGCGATTCAAAGTCAGACTTCCTGCACGATAGCGCTTCACTGCCGCCTTGAGGAAAGTGCCCAGAAAGGCTTTAGGCGAAGCGCTCACCACATTGGCAAACAAATGCCAAAAGCCCACGTCGGAACATGCAGAAACCAACACATCGTCGGCCATGACAACACCCGCTGCACGAAAGTCGGCATTCGAAAGCGAACGGAGGAAGGAGAGCATAGCCTCACTGTCGGCGTCACGCGCCATCAACCGCAGTTTCGAAGCCAACATGGCATTACGCGGACGGAACATGGTCATACCTCTCTCTTTTCAAGAAGCACCACATTCTCGACATGATGCGTTTGCGGGAACATGTCAACGGGCTGAACGGCCATAACTCTATAGGCTGCATCGAGAGCCTGAAGGTCACGGGCCTGCGTGGCAGGATTGCAACTCACATAGACTATGCGGCAAGGGTCAGCGAAAAGGATGGCGTCAATCACGTCATTGTGCATACCGGCACGAGGGGGGTCGGTGATGATTACATCCGGACGGCCGTGCCTGATGATGAACTCCTGATTGAGGATGTCCTTCATGTCGCCGGCATAGAAGAGCGTGTTGTCAAGCTGATTGATCTTCGCGTTTTCCTTTGCGTCTTCAATAGCTTCGGGCACATATTCGATACCCACGACCTGACGGGCCTGATGAGCCACGAAATTGGCGATGGTTCCAGTACCTGTGTAGAGATCATAGACCAGTTCGTTGCCTGTCAGTCCGGCAAAGTTACGGGCCACCTTGTAGAGTTCATAGGCCTGTTCCGTATTCGTCTGATAGAAGCTCTTCGGTCCCACCTTGAAACGGAGATTCTCCATCGTTTCATAGATGAAGGGCGTGCCGGCATACACCTTCACATCCAAATCGCCAATCGTGTCGTTACACTTCAGGTTGTTCACGTAGAGCAATGAAGAAACTTCGGGGAAGGACGTATGGATATACTCCAGCATCTGATGAGCTTGCTCCTGCTCCTCGTCCGTGCGAATGCAGAACTGCATAAGCAACATGATTTCTCCCGTGGCAGAAGTACGGATCATCATGTTACGCATCAGGCCATGCTGCGCACGAAGGTCAAAGAATGTGAAGCCATGCTCAAGCGCAAAGGAACGGATGCCATTGCGCAGGCGATTGTTGATGTCGTCCATCAAATGGCAACATTCGATGTCAAGAATCTTGTCGAAAGCACCGGGAATATGGAATCCGACGCCATTCATCACATCGAATTTCTCACCCGAAGCGACCTGCTCATAGGTCAGCCATTTCTTGTTGGAAAATCCGAATTCGAGTTTGTTGCGATAGTGGCTCGTATGCTTGCTGCCAAGGATAGGACTCACTTTCGGGAGTTCGACCTTACCGATACGCGTCAGCACATCGACGACCTGCTTCTGCTTGAAACGCAGCTGCTCTTCATAGGGCAAACATTGCCACTTACAACCACCACACACACCGAAATGCTTGCAAAACGGCTCCACACGCAAGGGGGACGGTTCGTGGAGTTTCACAACCTCTGCTTCAGCATAGCTATGCTTTTTCCTTCTCACCTGAAGGTCGACGACATCTCCTGGAACAGCATAGGGCACAAACACCACAAGGTTATCGACTTTTGCAATGGCTTTGCCTTCGGCTGCCACATCGGTGATGGTGATATTCTCCAATAAAGGAAGCGGTTTCTTTTTTCTTGCCACAATGGGAAATATTTTATTGTTTTTTGAATTTCAATGTTTTCTATGTAGGGACTCAAGGAATCAGCTCGGCTTTTTGAGCCACAAGAGTCACCAATTTCGGGAGAGCATAATCCTCCAACTCCTGCAAAGGAACCCATATCATGCCGGGAGGCACCGCGACATCAGCATGCTCCAGACGCACCACAAAGGCCTCCGCCCATAAGCAACGGTGCGTCAACACGTGCTTGAGCCTTGAGGCCACCTGACGAAAGGCTGCGCCCTGGGGCACATGAGCTTTCACCCAAGGGTGATTCGCCACCTCGCTCAGGTTCGGTTCGTGAGAGAACTCCAAAAGGGGAAATTCATAGAGCCCTTGCCATATATCGCCGGCCTCCCTACGATGGATCCAAACGCCTTCCTGCGCCATGACAACCACATAGGCGAAATGCCGTTCGCTGACCTTCGTGCGGTGGCTCTTCACGGGATAGGCATCCGCCATGCCTTGAGCCGCCGAACTGCAACTTCCTGCCAGCGGACACCTTGCGCAATCCGGATTCTTCGGCACGCACTGCATCGCCCCGAAATCCATCAGGGCCTGATTGTAATCAGCTGACCGGTTCGATGGAAGCAAAGCGGTCGCCAATTCGCTGAAATGCTTGCGGCCCAGCGTCGTGTCAATCGGCGTTTCATCAGCAAAATGACGCGACAACACACGATAGACATTTCCGTCCACCACAGCGCACTGAAGTCCAAAGGCGAAACTGGCGATGGCAGCAGCTGTGTAGTCCCCCACCCCTTTCAAGGATCGTATGCCCTCATAGGTATCTGGAAATTGGCCGAGTTCCACGATCTGGCGGGCTGCAGTATGCATATTGCGGGCACGGCTGTAATAGCCCAGTCCTTGCCACAATCGAAGGACTTCATCTTCCGTTGCTTCTGCAAGATGAAGAACTGTGGGGAAAGCCTCGACGAAACGTTCATAGTAGGCCCGGCCTTGTTGCACACGGGTTTGCTGCAATATAATCTCCGACACCCATATACGGTAAGGGTCGGAAATTCCCCTCCAGGGGAGTTCCCGACGATGCTCATCATACCAGCAAAGAATGGAATTTTGCCAAGGTGTCATTTTCACGAAAAATCATAGGTGTGGGAGGACCCGAAGCATCCTCCGACAACGTCTTGCGTAAGTCGGGAAACGATGCGGACTTATTCACCATTCATTTCCCGACCAACGCATTTTGATGTCAGTGGAACAATTTGATTCGCTGTTCTTCCGTCAGTTTGCAGATAAGCAACTGACCGTCATTTTCTGCCACAACGTATCCGTCCAATCCCTGCACGACCACCTTCTTCATTCCTGTCGCATGCACCACGCAATTGAAAGAATCATAAAGATCAATGCCTTGACCGACGGTCACATTGCCATACGAGTCCTTTTCCTTCTGCTCACGAAGCGATGTCCACGAGCCCAGATCACTCCAAGGGAAGTCGGCAGGATAAACGAAGATTTCCTCCGCCTTTTCAAGAATGGCATAGTCAACGGAAATGCTCTCACATTCCGGAAATTCACGGTCAATCGCGGCCTGCTCCTCTTCTGTGCCGTAGACGGGAAGAAGATTCTCGAAAATCTTCGACATGGCGGGCTGATAGACCCTGAAGGCATTGACAACAGTGGAAACATTCCAAATGAAAATTCCTGAATTCCAAAGAAAATTCGGCTGGGCCACAAACTCCTTAGCATGGGCCAGATCAGGCTTCTCCACAAAGGTGTCGACACGGAAGATATTGCTCTTGCGTGAAGACGAATAAGTCATTTCTGCCTTGATATATCCATATCCTGTTTCAGGACGGGTTGGCTTCAGACCAAGCGTCACGATGGCATCCGTCTCTGCGGCAAACTCCAGGGAATCCTCAATCGTTTGCTCAAAAGCATGGATATCCGTCACCATATGGTCAGAAGGAGAAACAACGATATTGGCTCTCGGATTAGCCTTCTTGATTCGCCAGCTCACATAGCAGATGCAAGGAGCCGTGTTCCTGCGACAAGGCTCAGCAAGGATTTGGGCAGGATTCACTTCCGGCAATTGTTCCCTGACATCGTCAGCATAATCCTTCGATGTGACCACCCACACATTCTGAATGGGTACGATTCGTTTGAAACGGTCGAAAGTAAGCTGAATGAGCGTACGCCCACAGCCGAGTATATCGAGGAACTGTTTGGGTTTGGAATCTGTGCTCACAGGCCAGAAACGGCTGCCTACACCGCCGGCCATAATTACCAGAAAATTATTCTCGTTCATTATCATTTGCAGAATGAATAGTGGTTAGAAAAGACGTTCAGCTGAATGCCGTGTTTTCAGGGGGGAAGCCATAAAAAAGAAGGCAAAAGAATCAGTCGTCAGCGACCATATTGCCCTCAATATAGATACGCACCATCGCATTGGCAGCATTGGAACGCACCGTGATCGCCTTCTTGATCAAGCCCGGGAATCTTCCCTTGCCATCGTAGGTCACCGCAATCGTCCCCTTCTTGCCCGGAGCAATAGGGTCCCGGGGAGGGTTGACCACCGTGCAACCACACGAAGCAAAAGCCTGATGAATAATCAGAGGCCTATCGCCCGTATTCGTAAACACGAATGCATAATGCATCTTCTGTGATTCCTTGAACTTTCCGAAATCATGGTTCGTCTTTTCGAACTTGATGACAGCTTGAGCCATGACACCGCTCACAGAAAGTGCCGCCATAACCATCAGGAAGAGTAAGCGTTTCATCATATTTTCGTATCTTTTTTTGTGTGATATCTACAACTGTTCATTTCTCTTGCCACATGGCGCGAAGCCCCTCTTGTCGCTTGGATCCAACAGACTCGGCCATAACAATAACTGCAAATGTATAACTTAATCTCCATATACTAAAATTTTGAGGAAATAAATCCCCGTTTTCCCGCGACATTCTGTAAATTTGCAATCTGAAAGATGGGATACCCGCCCCGGCTCAGGACAAAATCTCCATTCCGCTTCCCCCATTAAGCCACTATCCAACGACCACATGACCACCGAACACGAAAAAATCATTCTTGGCATCGACCCCGGCACAAACCTCCTTGGCTACGGTGTACTAAGCGTGACCAGCCGGAAAGTCAGCATGCTGGCCATGGGCGTGATTGACCTGCGCAAATGTGCCGACATCTATCTCAA
>ERZ1026892.1481-NODE-1481-length-10123-cov-3.099921_pt1 | contig 10123 bp, 8 predicted proteins | sample MGYA00380176_ERZ1026892 | MGnify/ENA primary metagenome ERZ1026892 (study PRJEB33269, sample SAMEA4719812) | human gut metagenome | biome: human-associated habitat; feature: organic feature; material: feces | place: Cameroon | collected 2013-10 ... | reverse complement strand
CCCATGATACGATAGGAGCAATAACCGTAAAAGAAGTAGAATCATGAAAGAATTCAGAGATTCAATCGTAAATCAGAATGAGAAATATTTTGCTTAGGAGAGGTGTCTATCCACGGACAATCTCCCCTGAGCCATAGAAATGGCCTTATATGTGGTTTACATTCAAAACCTCATACTGTTCGAGCCCAAAATACATTGAGAAGTCAGTGGCATTTTCCATATTCATTCCCGAAAACTGACACAAATGACAAAAATCGGGAATGGGCTCTATGTGTTGGTCTTGCTCAATGAGAATGCGCATGGCTGCAGCACAGAGCAAACCATCGCAACACGATCCGTCTCTGATAGTTCATATACCATACCTTTTGCAGGCGAACAAGAACCAAAAATGTGATAAAAAGGTTTCAAAACCATGGTGCGAATGTCAAGCCCAATCGTTGTAAATGAGAGAGTAAAGAACAAAGACGTGACACAGTTCTGTTCGCACCACCTCAATATATAGTAAATGTATGTTTCAACGTACGTTCTTGATAATCGACCTCTATTGCCTCGATATTACCCATGCGGTTGTCGCATAGATAGAAACCGGCCTTCGGCGTAGGGAAAATCTCCGTGGGTAGCCTCACGCTTATTTGATGCTTGATAGAACGCTCACCTTCTTGGCCATCCTTGTCAGGAATGGAGTCCAGATGTTTCTTTAATGGTTCAAAAGATGACTCGGAGAATAGATAGAGATATTCCTCATGATCATGACTACTTGTTTGCAGCAGTGTAAAGTCATCACCGAAATCAAACCCAATAACATTTTTAATTATACTCGCAACCTGAGCTTTTGATAGAGGCCGATAGGATGCTAAGGCATAGAAAAACAAAGCAACAATCCAAACAGGTATCATGATGATAGTGATGGGTATCATTATCCACCATGATAGATTCTGAAATCCTAAAAACAAACAAATGATACTGGCTACAACAGCTATGGCTATAACTATTTGTACCGATTTGTTGGCAGAAATCTCTGCCTGTACATCGCTGTCAACTATTTCTTTATATTGATGTTTTGGCGTGAAGTCTATCATATTGTATCGGTAGTTCCCCTTGCTGGATTCTGTTGCTGCAAAGATACAACTTTATCCTTAAAGGCGATAGTTTTCTACGGAGAATATTTGTTTTGTCCGTTCAAAACTATCGCATTTTACAGTTCTACTGCTTTCATATCTGCACACAAACAAGAGAAATATCTGCCATAGAGGTTTGTAGCTTTCTGAATGCAGCTGATGGCTATCCCTCGTAAACTTCTTGGTGGCCCGCAGCTGGCAGCGCATCATTCTGTCTCGCCGTCATGTCATCATGTCATCATGTCATCATGCCGTAATGTCATCATGCCGTTAAGGATTTCTGCATGATCCACACAAACAAAAAACAAGGGCACTCGTCGGCAGAAGACGGGTGCCCTGTTGGTTATCCAAAAAAATGCAATCTATACCTGTTTGCTTGGGAAGCAAAGAGGGCAGGGGGGATGAGGGAAGGCTACCCCCTACGCGCTCTCTGCGGTTCTCGTGCAGCCCCGGCGATCAGTCGCCGAGGCTTTGGAGCTGGCCCTGGCCCTCCTCCATAAACTTCTTGGCGGCCCGCAACTGGTGGCGCATGACGCTCAGCAGCTGCTGCGTCTCCTGCAGGAGATTGAGATAGACCAGGTCCACCTGTATCATCTTGGTGCCGTGGCTCTTCTGCATGCGGTTGAGGTGCTCCTTGCGCACGAGCGACAAGTCGTCCTTGCAGCCGTCGGCCTCGGCCAGCGTGGCGCGGTAGTTGGCGTATTGTCCCGTGGAGATTTGGTCGTAGGTGGCGCGCATCAGTTCGTTGACCCTGCGGCGTATCGGCTCATACTCCGTCTCGTAGGCCTTCGGGAGCGGGTTGAAGTTGTTGTCGACGTGCTCCTTGATGGGGGCGAGCATGCGGCGCAGCGTATAGACGTACTGCTGGTCGCTGTTGATGCCGACGTGGAACCACGTGTTGCGCTCGATGGCCAAGTCCATCGGCGAGCGGCGCAGGCCCAGCATCTCCTGGCGGCGATACTTCTTCAGCAGGTCCAGTTCGCGGCGCATGCTCTTTTGGCTCTGCCGCAGCGCCCGCACGTTCTGTGTGGCAAAGGCCTCGACGATGGCGTTGTATTGCTCCATGATATACTTGCAGACCGTGCTCTGCGTGTCGCGCACGTGGCTGCGCAGCATCTCCCAGACCAGTTCCGGGTCGCGCGTGCGCATCATCAGGCGGAAAGTGTCGTCCTCCTGCTTGGCCTTGGCGCTCTTCGCCTTGTACTGGCGGTTGCTGCGGTAGAGCAGGAAGACCACGAGCGCCATGAAGCCACACTGCACGATGACGCCGCCAAACCACATGGCGAGGCAGACCAGGGCGCAGGCGATGAAGGCTACGCCCGCCGTGATAAACCAGCCGCCGATGACGCTCAGCACGCCCGTGACGCGGAAGACGGCGCTCTCGCGGCTCCAGGCGCGGTCGGCCAGGCTCGTGCCCATGGCCACCATGAAGGTGACGTAGGTCGTGGAGAGGGGCAGCTGGTGGTTGGTGCCGAAGGTGATGAGCATGGAGGCGATGACCAGGTTGATGGCGGCGCGCACCACGTCGAAGGCGGCCTTGTCGTCCTGGAGCTCCACCTCGTTGGTGTTGAAGCGCGTGCCCACCCAGCGGCGCAGGCCGGCGGGGAAGAGCCGCTTGCCGCCCTCGATCAGGTTTTGGGAGCAGCGGACGATGGCGCGGGCGGCGCGGCTCGAACCAAACATCTCGTCGCCCTCGTCCTGGCGGGAGAGATCGACGGAGGTCTGAATGACGTGCTGCGCCTTCTTCGAGGTGGCCATGGCGAAGATCATCACCAGGCCCGCCAGGATCAGGTAGAGGGGCGTCGTCTTGGCGCTCTCCATCAGCGAGGACATCATGAAGGTGTCGATGGTCTGGCCGTGGGCGTGGGCCGTGAAGTCCTGGTAGGAGTCGAGGCCGGCCAGCGGCACGCCGATGAAGTTGACAAGGTCGTTGCCGGCAAAGGCCATGGCGAGGCCAAACGTGCCCATGAGGACGGTAAACTTGAAGATGTTGACGCGGAGCAGGTGGAGCGCCTGCATCGCGACGGTCGAGACGAGGAAGGTGCAGAGCAGCAGCCAGTTGGTGTGCTCCTCGATGTAGTCGCGCACGTTCTCGGGCAGGTAGGGGCTCTTGCCCATGCCCTTCATGAAGATGAAGTAGGAGAGGGCCGTGAAGGCGATGCCGCCGAAGATGGCGATGCTATAGCGGCTGTGCTTCGAATAGTGGAAGGTGAAGACGATGCGGCTCAGCCACATCACCACCATACCGATGACAAAGGAGATGGCCACCGAGACGAAGATGGCGATGATCACTTGCAAGGCCTTGTCGGAGTTGAGCAGGTCGGCGTATTCCAGCGTGGGGTCGCCCATCACCTTGAGCAGCGCGAGCATCGCCGTGCCGCCCAGCAGCTCGAAGACGAGCGAGACGGTGGTGGAGGTAGGCATTCCCAGCGTGTTGAAAGCGTCGAGCACGATGATGTCCGTCACCATCACGGCGAGCATGATGGTCATCACCTCGTGGAAGGAATAGTGGGCCGGCATCATGATGCCGTGGCGGGCCACGTCCATCATGCCCGAGGACATCACGGCGCCGAGCATCACGCCCACCGAGGCAATGATGAGGATGGTGCGAAACGACGCCACGCGGGCGCCGACGGCCGATTGCAAGAAGTTGACCGCATCGTTGCTCACGCCGACAAACAAGTCGAAGACGGCCAGGCAGAGCAGAAAGATGACGATACACAGATAAATGGTCTCCATGTGTTGTAAATGTTATGTTTGTTAATTTCTTCGGGTGCAAAGTTACGCCGACGATGCTACAAACTTTTTGCTATCGCGTTACAATACGGTTACAACGCCGCGCGGCAGGCCGCTTTCTTCTTTTGTGCCCGTCCTGCATTGTTACATGTTACATGTTACATGTTACATGTTACGTTAAGGCTTCCCCACTTCCACCTCCGCCTCCTCGCGAAGCGCTGACAAGTCGTGTAAGCGTTCTTCTCAGATACACGTCGCATTGGTCGCATGGAGTTGCATTGTTACATGTTACATGTTACATGTTACATGTTACGTTAAGGCCTCCCCCACTTCCTCCTCCGCCTCCTCGCGAAGCGTTGTACTTGTTGTTTAGTTGTTTCCCTGCTGACCTTTGTTTTTTTTATTCCTTGGCCAGGGAGAAGTCAAACTGCAGTCCGCCCCTCTCGCGGTTGCTGACGCGTATGCTGCCGCGGTGGAGGATGACGGCGTTCTTAACGATGGCGAGCCCCAGGCCTGTGCCTCCGAGCGACCGGCTTCGCCCCTTGTCGACGCGGTAGAAGCGCTCGAAGAGGCGCGGCAGATGCTCCTCGGGCACGCCGCGGCCCGTGTCGGCGATGGTAAACTGCCAATAGCTGTCCTCGGCACGCGCCTTGACATAGACGGTCGTCTCCTCTCCCGCATAGGCCAGGGCGTTGTCGATGAGGTTGCGGAAGATACTGTAGAGCATGCTCCTCACGCCCCTCACCGTCAGCTCGGCGGGCAGAGAGACGAGGAGCCTCATCTGCCTTTGCTGAAACTGCAATGCCGTCTCCTGCTCTATCTCCCGGACCATCCGCGCGATGTCCACCGTCTCCTTGCCGTGGAGGTCCTTCACCTCGTCCATGACGTTGAGCGTCGAGATGTCGGCCAGCAGCGAGGAGAGCCGCTGGCTCTGCGCGTAGCAGCGGTCGAAAAACATTTGGCGCGTCTTCTCGTCGATCGTGGGATGGTTGATGAGCGTCTCCAGGTAGCCCTGGATGCTCGCCACGGGCGTCTTCAGCTCGTGGGCGATGTTGTGGGTGAGCTGGCGTTTCAGTTCGTCCTGCTCCCTGCGCGTGCGCTGGTAGCGCTTATAGACCTTGATGATGCGCTCGGCGATGTCGCCCAGCTCGTCGTCGGGAAAGACCGCCAGGTCCTTGATGTCGAGCGACTCGTTGTGGTCGGCCCGCGAGGCGAAGAGGCGCAGCTTGGTGATGTTGTTGCCCAGTCGGCGCGTGAAGTTGTAGAGCAGGAGCGTCAGCAGCACGACGGCGCCCAGCGCAAACCAAAGATAGTTTTTGTCCGTGTTGAGCACGCTGGCGAGGTTGTCGTTGTAGGGCAGGGCGCTGCGGACGATGTAGCGGTGGGAGGGGAAATAGGTGGCGGAGTAGAAGAAAGCCTGCGGCACGGTGGCGCTCTTGCGCTCGATGGCGTGGCCGCTGCCGTCGTCGAGGGCCTGGCGCACCTCCTGGCGGTTGGCGTGGTTGTGGATGTGGCTCAGGTCCTTCTGCCACGTGTCGTAGAAGACCGTGCCGTCGGGGCGGATGAGCGTCACGCGCAGCCCCCTCATGTCGTTGTCGACGATGTAGCGGTCGATGAACGGTTTGATGTCCTTCGGCGACGAGGTGATGGCCTCGCTCATCTGCACGTTGAAGTCCTGGAGGCGCGCGTCGAGCACCGACACCTTGTAGTCCTTCTCCCGTCGCTGCTGATAGACGATGAAGGTGAAGGCAAAGAGCAGAAAGATGGAGAGCACACCGAGGTAGAGGCGCATTCCCACGGGGATGCGGGTGCGCAGCGGCGCGAAGGGAGGAAGCCCCGTGGGCCCCTGGGCGGTCCCTTGCTGCGTAGTCCCTTGGTTGTTCCCTTGAGTAGTCTCTTGGTTAGTTCCTTGCGTAGTCCCTTGGTTGTTCCCTGGCGTAGTCTCTTGGTTGTTCTGTCTCATCCTTCCGTCTCCCATCATCCCGTCAGTTGGTCTTCACCTCAAATCCGTAGCCGAATCCCTGCCGCGTCACGATATGCTCGGCATAGGCCTTCACCTTGCGGCGCAGCCGCGTGATGTTGACGTCCACGGTGCGGTCGAGTACGATCACGTCGTGGGGCCACACATGATTGATGAGCTGCTGGCGGCTCAGGATCTTCCCCCTGTTCTCCAGCATCATCAGCAGCAGCGAATACTCGATGCGCGTGAGCGCGACGTGCTCCCCATCGACCCACACCTCCTTGCGGTTGTCGTCGAGCACGAGCCCTTTGTAGCGGATCACGCCCTCCTCGTCCTGCGCTTCCTCGTCCTGCGACGTGCGGCGCAGCACCGCCTTGACACGGGCCAGCACCTCGCGCAGCGAGAAAGGCTTCGAGATGTAGTCGTCAGCGCCGAGGTTGAGGCCCTCCACGGTGTCGTCCTCCGTGTCGCGTGCGGTCAGAAAGATGATGGGCGTCTGCTTCGTCAGCGGGTTGTCCTTCACCCTTCTGGCCATCTCGAAACCCGACATCTCGCCCATCATCACGTCCAGCAGCAGCAGGTCGTAGGCGGCAATGTCCAGCGTCAGCGCCTCTTCGGCGGAGTAGGCCACGTCGGTCCGGTAGCCCTCCGCCTCCAGGTTGAACTGAAGAATCTCGCAGAGGTCGGCCTCGTCGTCGACCACCAGTATGCGATAATGCTTGTCTTCCATATTTACGAATGTTCATGAATCGGGGGCAAAGTTAGGCAAAAAATGTGGAACGCGGCGCGCTTTGCGGGTTACGATTTGATGACAAGGAGTGGTGAGGCCCAAAACTTCGGATGCTTGATTTATGACAAGAAGTAGGTATTTTTGTTAAAAAAACAAGTCGGTGACGTTTCGTTTCATGGAAAAAATGTACTTTTGTCGGCGAAAATTGTTTGCAGAATAACAAAAAGTTAATGACCTATGAAGAAAATCAGAGCCGCCGTAGTTGGCTACGGCAACATCGGACGTTACACGGTCGAGTCTCTTGAGGCTGCCCCCGATTTTGAGATTGCAGGCGTTGTACGCCGTCAGGGTGACAAGGATAAACCACTCGAACTGACCCCCTACGAGGTGGTCGACGACATCACGAAGCTCAAAGAGGTCGACGTGGCCTTCCTCTGCACGCCGACGCGCTCCTGCCCCGACTACGCCGAGCGCCTGGTGGCCTTGGGCATTAACACCGTCGATAGCTTCGACATCCACACCAGCATCCTCGAATACCGCACGCGACAGATGGAAAACTGCAAGAAGGCGGGCCGCGTCAGCGTCATCGCCGCTGGATGGGACCCGGGAAGCGACTCCGTGGTGCGCGTGCTCCTGGAGGCACTCGCCCCGAAGGGCCTCACCTACACCAATTTCGGTCCGGGTATGTCGATGGGCCACAGCGTCGTGGCTCGCTCCAAGAAGGGCGTCAAGAACGCGCTCTCCATGACCATTCCCCTGGGCGAGGGCATCCATCGCCGCATGGTCTATGTGGAACTGGAGGACGGCTACACCGTGGCGCAGGTCGAGGCGGAACTCAAGGCTGACGACTATTTTGCCCACGACGAGCTCCACGTCTTCGCCGTGAAGTCGGTGGACGACGTGCGCGATATGGGCCACGGCGTACACCTCACCCGCAAGGGCACGAGCGGCAAGACGCCCAACCAGCGCATGTCCTTCGACATGAGCATCAACAACCCGGCGCTCACGGCGCAGATCCTGGTCGGTGTGGCCCGCGCCTCCTTCCGACTGGCCCCGGGATGCTACACCCTGCCCGAGATACCGGTCATCGACCTGCTCCCGCAGTCGCGCGATGAGGTGGTGGCTACCCTCGTGTAAGCTGTCGAACCATATAAGCTGCTCCAATAGCCGCTCCAAATAGTCGCTCATATAGTCGCTCGCGTAGTCGAACCATATAGCCGCTCATATAGTCGAGCCATGTAGTCGAATCATATAGGCCTACTGGCGATGGGGCGCCGTTGGAATAAAGTCTCAAATCCCTCGTTTTGGCAAGAAAGTCGGTCGGCTTCTTCCCAAAATGAGGGATTTTGTTTACACATTTGCCCCGATTTGTGCACATCTTTGTCGTTTTTGTGCACAATGTTTGCCCATAACGGGGAAAATAACTACCTTTGCAGCGGTTCTTTTAGGATACATCACTCAGGTTGTTTCACGAATAGCGGTTTGGTGGAATACAAAACGGTGAAAAGACTGGAGGATAAGATAGAAATAAGAAAATAAGTAACACATACAGGATTTATGAGTTTAAAGATTGTTGTACTTGCCAAGCAAGTACCCGACACGAGAAACGTGGGCAAAGATGCGATGACGGCCGAAGGAACGGTGAATCGCGCCGCTTTGCCCGCCATCTTCAATCCCGAAGACCTTAATGCGCTGGAGCAGGCCTTGCGCCTCAAGGAGCAGCACCCGGGGAGCACGGTAGGCCTGCTGACGATGGGTCCCCCGCGCGCGGGCGAGATCATCCGCCAGGGATTGTACCGAGGTGCCGATACCGGCTGGCTGCTGACGGACCGCCTCTTCGCCGGTGCCGACACGCTGGCCACTTCCTATGCGCTGGCCACGGCCATCCAGAAGATTGGCGATGTGGATATCGTCATCGGTGGTCGCCAGGCTATTGACGGCGACACGGCCCAGGTGGGCCCGCAGGTCGCACAGAAGCTGGGGCTCAACCAGGTGACCTATGCTGAGGAGATCCTCAAGGTGGAGGAGGGCAAGGCCACGATCCGCCGCCATATCGACGGAGGTGTGGAGACGGTGGAGACACCGCTGCCCGTCGTCGTCACCGTCAATGGATCGGCCGCTCCGTGCCGCCCGTGCAACGCCAAGCTCGTGATGAAGTACAAGTATGCCACCTGTCCCATGGAGCGCACGGGCGAAGAGCCCTGGAGCAAGCTCTATGAGGAGCGCCCCTACCTGACGCTCCACCAGTGGAGCGTGGCCGATGTCGATGGCGACCCCTCACAGTGTGGTCTCAGCGGATCGCCCACCAAGGTCAAGGCCGTGAAGAACATCGTCTTCCAGGCCAAGGAGAGCAAGACGCTGACCGGCGAGGACAAGGATATCGAGAGCCTCGTAAGGGAATTGTTGGACGAAAAGATTATTGGCTAAGACAAACGACAAGATGAATAACGTATTTGTTTATTGCGAGATAGAGGGCACGAAGGTGGCCGAGGTGTCACAGGAGTTGCTCACCAAGGGCCGCAAACTGGCCAATCAGCAGGGCGTGGAGCTCCACGCCATCGTAGCCGGAAAGGACATCAAGGGAAAGGTCGAGGATCAGATCCTGCCGTATGGTGTGGACAAACTGTTTGTCTTCGACGGCGAGGGTCTCTTCCCCTACACCTCCGCTCCCCATACCGACATCCTGGTCAACCTCTTCAAGGAGGAGCAGCCGCAGATCGCCCTGATGGGCGCCACGGTCATCGGACGCGACCTGGGACCGCGCGTGTCGTCGTCGCTGACGAGCGGACTGACCGCCGACTGTACCGAACTGGAGATTGGCGACTTCGACGACCGCAAGGCCGGAAAGCACTATGATGGACTCCTCTATCAGATTCGTCCCGCCTTCGGTGGCAACATCGTCGCCACGATCGTCAATCCTGAGCACCGCCCGCAGATGGCCACGGTGCGTCCGGGCGTGATGCAGAAGGCTCTCTATGAGGGCAAGGCCAAGGGCGAGGTGGTCTATCCTGAGGTGGCCAAGTATGTGCCGGCAGAGGACTATGTCGTCAAGGTGCTCGACCGCCACGTCGAGGAGGCCAAGCACAACCTCAAGGGCGCGCCGATCGTCGTGGCTGGTGGCTACGGCGTGGGATCAAAGGAAAACTTCGACCTGCTCTTTGAGTTGGCCAACCTCCTGCATGGAGAGGTCGGCGCAAGCCGCGCGGCCGTGGACGCAGGATGGGTCGATAACGATCGTCAGATCGGTCAGACCGGTATCACGGTCCACCCGAAGGTCTATATCGCCTGTGGCATCTCGGGACAGATCCAGCATATCGCTGGTATGCAGGACTCGGGCATCATCATCTCGGTCAACACCGACCCCGAGGCGCCCATCAACCGCATCGCCGACTATGTGATCACGGGAAGCGTAGAGGAGGTAGTTCCCAAGCTGATAAAATATTATAAGGAAAATACAAAGTAAAAAAGACCCCTCATGCCGGGCTCCTAAGGGCCGGGCGGCAGGGAATTCATATTATGGCAAATTACTATACCGACCATCCGGAGATTGAGTTCCACCTCGATCACCCGTTGATGAAG
>ERZ1026892.1475-NODE-1475-length-10148-cov-82.189141_pt1 | contig 10148 bp, 9 predicted proteins | sample MGYA00380176_ERZ1026892 | MGnify/ENA primary metagenome ERZ1026892 (study PRJEB33269, sample SAMEA4719812) | human gut metagenome | biome: human-associated habitat; feature: organic feature; material: feces | place: Cameroon | collected 2013-10 ... | reverse complement strand
GGATGAAGAACCACATTACGCTGCTGACTCTTGGTCTTCAGGTCTGGAAGACGCTCCCAGTTAACCAAGTCCTTGGTACGTGCGATAGCTGCTGTAGCTGTAGCTGCACTCAGGTCACCTGGCTGATCATCATCGTGGCGCTCAGCACAGAACACACCATAGATATAGCCATCCTCATGAGCGGTGAGTCGCATATCATAGATGTTGGTAGCAGGAATCAGATCCTCCGGCATGGTGATAGGTTCATCCCAGAAACGGAAATTATCTATACCGTTAGGACTCTCGGCTACAGCGAAGAAGCTCTTGCGGTCGGCACCCTCCACGCGTACAACGAGGAGATACTTGCCGTTCCACTTGATGGCACCAGAGTTCAGCGTAGCATTCATCATGATGCGCTGCATCAGATATGGGTTGCTCTTCTCATCGAAGTCGTAACGCCACTCCAATGGAGTATGTTCTGCAGTGAGGATAGGATTCTTATATTTCTCGTAGATACCGTTACCCCATTCTACCGGTTCATTCTTGCGGCTCAACAATTCCTCGTGATGAGCACGGAGAGCCTTCACTTTGTCTTGAAATGTAGTCATAATATTTTTTACTTTGAACTTTAAACTTTGAACTTTGAACTTTATGATTAGTAAAGACTATTGAATTCTTCACTCTTCGTTCTTCACTTAACTTTCTTGATGTCTTTGACAAAAAGGACTTTCTTTTCGTTCTTGAATGCCTTGAAGTCATTGACGATGGCTCCATCACCTACTCCAGGGAGATAAGCCTCCTCCTGAGGTTTGTCCCAGGCATTGCGCCAGAAGAGCACATAGCTTACCTGATACTTCTGGAGTACAGGCCAGAGGGTCTTCGTAAACCAGTCTTTCTTCTGAGAGATTCCCCGGCAACCGGTCTCGGTGAGGGCAGGAATCTTACCCACCTTCTTTGCCGCTGCCAGCATGACATCCAAGCTGGCAGAGAGATTCTGCTGATAGGCAGCATCGTCGTTATCAAACTCATAGATATCGATGCCCACCATATCCACATACTGTTCTCCTGGGAAACGCTCCAAGAAAGCTTCGACGGTCTTCTCGCTTCCGAGATTTGGCGACCACGCCCAAACGATGTTGCTGCACCCTGCTTTAGTAAGTCTGTGATAGGTATTTGCATAAAGTTGGTTGTATTGTGCAGGTGTGCAACTGTTGGCGCCCCACCAGAACCATCCGCCATTCATTTCATGCCATGGTCGGAAGATTACAGGAACGAGTTTGCCGTCATTAGTCTTGAGAGAAAGGATGAAGTCTGATACTTTTTTGAGCCAGCTGTCAAATTTCTGCTGTTGGGCGCCTCCATCCAGGACAGCAGCCACAGCATCACCCTTCGGATCCCAGGCATTCTCGCCTGTTGCCGGATTCCAAGGATGCCAACTCAAGGTAACGATTCCACCTCTTTTATACTGTGCAATGATTTCCTGGCGCATTCTGTCGAACGGAACACCGTCCAGGTTCTCCTTGCTGTCGAGTTCTATCTTACCCAGATCGAATCCCATTACTGCGGGATAATCACCTGTAGTAAGAAGTACATCGCTCTTTCCAAGGTCCCATTTCCAAGTGGTACCATACACCGGATCATCCTGATGACCCAACATAACACCCTTGTTTAATATTTTCTGCAGACGAATTTTCAGTTGTTCAGCTGGTGTTTTGCAGCAAACCTTTTTGTCTTTGCTGCAAGATGTACCTGCAGTCTGAACAGAAGCACCAGTGACACCATCCACCTGTGCCATAGCTCCCTGCATAGCCAGCAGACAAACAGCACTGATCAATATTCTTTTTCCTAACATAAATTTATTTAGTTAATTGTTGAATAATCCAAGCCTGCCATTCATCCCACTGCTCCTGATACCAGTAATGACCGGTCATCTGATAGAGGCTCAGAGTCTTTGGCGCTTTCACACTATTATATAATCCATAAGAAGAAGTAGGCGGAACCACCTCATCATTATATCCGAAACTATACCAGCCAGGACAGGTGATGCGACGGGCAAAGTTGACACCATCGTAATAGCGGGCACCTTCCAATCTAGCCTTCTCCAGCTCTGTGAGTTTAGCCTCCTTCCAGGCAGCCCCCTGAGCTTTGTTCTCCTTATAGAAGTAATGAGGCCAACCGCCTGCAACTCCATGAATTTCAGCTTCATAATCACACATGGCATCATGCACAGGAGCCAGGAATGTGATACGCTTATCGAGTGCAGCCACAGCAATAGAGAGGAATCCTCCCTGCGAAGAACCCGTTACGCCGATGGTCTTACCATCCCATTCAGGAAGCGCTGCGATGAAATCCACTCCACGCACAGCTCCGGTGACGACTCTCTTATACGAGTTACGGTCTGGATTTTCGAGATTGGTATCCCAATAGCCGTTCAGTTCACCGTTCAGGAGATCATCATACACCTTCTGCTCCATCGTAACAGGTATGCCATGAATACCGATTTCCAATACGATACACTTGGATGGCGCGGTATAGGTATCACCTGCATAAGGACGAACACCCGCACCCGGAACCCGGAGCAAGGCTGGATATTTGCCTTCCTTTACCGGAACACTCAGGATGCCATACATCTTAGAGCCCCACCGGTTGTTATTGTAACTGATCTCATATACATTTTTATCTTGAGTACAGCGCTCTGGAAGCAACACCTTGGTGATATTCAAGTCTGTCTGGCGTGCCTCATCCAACGCTTTTTTCCAAAATGTATCAAAATCCTTCGGTTCCTGGGCATAAGGCTGAATCTTTTCTGGAGAGAAGCCTGCGGTGCAGAGTCCTTCGTAATCCTTTCCATCCACATGAGCAATGACCTTGAATCGGTAGAAGCCCGGCTTATTCAAGCTTCCGCTCCATTTCATCACACCATTCTTGAGGGTGGTACTTTTCTTCACATCCGGAAACATAGCAGGACCAGCCTCATAATCTACCTTCACATTGTTCAAAAGAGTACCACTCTTTCTAACATTCACTGTAAAGTTGGCTTTCTCACCCACCTTGTAGTTCCAGTCCTGATGATCAGGAGTCACACTCACTACGATGTTGTAGCCTTTGATTTGCGCGCTCAGCCCGAGAGAACCGAGCGCACTCATCAGAACACCTATAATTATTAACCTATAAACCTTCTGCATTTCGTTCTAATTGTTTTTATCGTTTATAAATGTTAGTTATTGCTTATTCGTAACTGTTATCGTTCACCCAAAATCCTCTCAATAGGATTATTAAGTTTTACGGTTGCAAAGTTAGCACTATTTTCTGAATAACCCTTGTACTTTTTTGCTTAATAAACGTACTATCACGGCAAAACGAAAAAAAATCAATATTTAATATAAGGCAATAAGTATATGACATCGCGAATTCAACAACAAGTAAAACAAATGGGGGTGTGTCATAAGTCACATCCAATACGCCCTGAAAGAAGAGTGTGTTTTGCATCCACACGCCCTGGGCTAGGAGCTTTTGGGCTTTCAGCCCGTCCTCGGCTGCCATTATCTAGACTTATGACACACCCTCACTTCATCATCTATTTCGCATGAAAGGCAATCAGACCTTCCATCGGAGCACGCATGATCTTGACAATATGAAGATGATGCTCATCCTCCATCACATTTCTCAGGGGAGCTTCAAAATAATGAGCGATGCTTCCCACGAATCCTATCATCGGAATGCCTTCTCCCAAAGACGAATCCCAGGCTTTTACTCCCGGTTCCAACTGCGAGATATCCTCCTGGCTGGCTTTGATGTACTGGATATAAGGTATGAGATTGTTCTCGTAAAAAGCATGGAAGTTGCTCAATACCACCCGATACAGTGCCATCGCCTCATTCAGTTTATCACTGCCGTTCTCATATTTCTCTCCCTCTGCTATCTGCTCAGAAATAAAAGGACAGATGGAAGCCAGAAAACGGTTTGCCAACGGTTCACGATACACCTTGTTGATGATACCGGGATAATCCAGTCCCGACCACTTCAGAAACCTCTTTTTGATAGCCGAAGGCAGACTGCCCTTGAAGATACCATTCAGGAAAAGCTTGCCCAAGACGGCACCGCTACCTTCGTCACCCAGAATATACCCCAGAGGCGGCGTATTCATCACAATCTTCGTGCCATCATAGAGACAACTGTTGGCTCCCGTGCCCAGGATGCAGGCGATGCCAGGCTTGTTGCCGAAAAGCGCTCTTGCCGCTCCTATCATATCCCCCTCAGCCTCTACCTTGGCTCCAGGAAAAGCCTGCTGCAAGAGAGAGTTCATCCGGGGCTTCATCGCCTCGGTCACACCGCTGCCATAGAAATATACTTCCTGTGGTGATTCCGGCAAGATGAGTTCCGACTTCAGTATCTGAAGCACTTCAGCATCCTGCATATGAATAGGATTGATGCCCTGCGTCTTGCAAGTCATCACTACTTGACCTTGCCCGTCTATCAACGACCAGTCGGTCTTGGTACTGCCACTGTCTGCTATGAGTATGTTCATTGTCGTATTTTTTAAATGCACTGCAAATGTAATGATTTTCGTTGAAATATCGCAAAGAAAAGAAAAAAAAGATACTTCATCAAGCTGATAATCTTAAAAAACGCACATTATTCTTGGGTTTTTCACGATTTATTAATAACTTTGCACGCAAATAGAGATATAATTAAGGAAGAAATAACAATAAATACTATAATTATGGCAACATTCATTGCAGGACCATGCGTCATCGAGTCGATGGAACTACTGGATACAGTAGCTCAGGAACTCGTTCGCATCAACCAGGACTTAGGAACCGACATCATATTCAAGGCATCCTTCGATAAGGCCAACCGAACCAGCATCCACTCTTTCCGTGGTCCTGGTCTGGAGAAAGGTCTGCAGATGCTCAGCGACATCAAGTCGAAATACGGACTTCGCATCACCACCGATATCCACGAGAGCTATCAGGCTGAAGCTGCGGGCAAGGTATGCGATATCCTCCAGATACCAGCTTTCCTCTGCCGCCAGACCGACCTGCTCGTATCGGCTGCCAAGACCGGCAAGATTGTCAACATCAAGAAGGCTCAGTTCCTCAGCGGAAGAGATATGAAGTATCCGGTTGAGAAGGCTTTGGATAGCGGAGCCAGCGAAGTATGGCTCACCGAGCGTGGCAACTGCTTCGGCTACAACAATCTCGTGGTAGATTTCCGCAACATTCCGGATATGAAGGAGATTGTACCTAATGTCATCATGGACTGCACCCACAGCGTACAGCGACCAAGCGCAGGCGATGGCAAGACCGTGGGTGACCGCAAGTTTGTACCAGCTATGGCAAAGGCTGCCAAGGCATTCGGTGCCACAGGCTACTTCTTCGAGGTGCATCCCGACCCAGACCAGGGCAAGAGCGATGCAGCCAACATGCTGGAATTAGCCAAGTTAGAATCTCTCATCCAGGAACTTCTGTAAGAGAATCTAATCATAAAGTTCAATGTTAAAAATTCAAAGTTCAAAGTAAATCATGGACGATAAGACAATAAGAAGTTATGGTGAACAGGCGCTGAGAGACGAGGCACAGGCCATCCTCGACCAGATCGCCTTATTGGACGATAATTTTGAGAAAGCCGTAGATATGATGTATCATTGCCAGGGCAAGATCATCGTTACGGGTGTGGGCAAGAGCGGACACGTAGGTGCCAAGATTGCAGCTACCCTCGCCTCTACAGGTACACCGGCTTTCTATATCAACCCGCTGGATGTATATCACGGCGACCTCGGTGTGATGACCGACAAGGACGTGGTGCTGGCACTGAGCAACAGTGGTCAGACCGACGAGCTGCTCCGCTTCATCCCGATGGTGCTCCACATGAACGTGCCTATCATCTCCATAACGGGCAATCCGAATTCACTGCTGGCAAAATACTCCAACCATCACATCACCGTCAAGGTGAAAAAGGAGGCTTGTCCGCTCAACCTTGCTCCTACCAGCAGTACCACTGCTGCCCTCGCCATGGGCGATGCTCTGGCAATAGCCCTGATGCAGGTGCGCCACTTCAAGCCACGCGACTTTGCCCAGTTCCATCCGGGCGGCGAATTGGGCAAGCGTCTCCTCACCACCGCCGAAGACGTGATGCGCAGCGAAGACATGCCTATCATCCCTAAGGAGATGCATCTGGGCGAGGCCATCATCCATGTGAGCAAGGGTAAGCTCGGACTGGGAATCTCGCTCGATGAAGACCAGCGTGTCATCGGTCTGATTACAGATGGAGATATCCGCCGTGCCATGGAGAAGTGGCAGGCTGAATTCTTCAACAAGACCGTGAGCGACATCATGACCACCACTCCGAAGATGGTGACTCCGAAGACCAAGATTTCGGAGATTCAGCGCATTATGCACAAATACAAGGTGCATACGGTGCTCGTAGTAGATAAGGATAATCATTTGAAAGGCATCGTAGATCACTATGCATGCATGGTTTAAGATTTAGGCACGGATGACACGGATTTATAGATTACACGGTTATAGATAAGATGAGATATTATTTATTAATAGCTACTTTATGGCTGGCTAGTTCGCTGTGCAGCGCACAGACCAGCGATTCATTGATAGTCAACCAGCTTCGCGGGAAGGGTGTCAGCTTTTCCCACGACAACTCCGTCACGCTCCTGATGAGCGGACAGGAGAAATTCGATGATATGTTTCAGGCAATCCGTCAGGCTAAGCACAGCGTGCATCTGGAATACTTCAACTTCCGCAACGACAGCATCGCCTCCCTCCTCTTCGACCTCCTTGCCGAGAAGGTGAAGCAGGGAGTCAAGGTAAGAGCCCTCTACGATGGCTTCGGAAACTCATCCAACAACAAGCCGCTGCGAAAACGGCATCTCAAGGAAATCCGTGCCAACGGTATCGAAATCTTCGAATACAAGCCCCTGAAGTTCCCATGGGTGCATGCCGTTTTCAACCGCGACCACCGCAAGATCGTAGTCATCGACGGACAGATAGCCTATACCGGCGGCATGAACGTTGCCGACTATTATATAAAAGGTACAAAGGTGGTAGGCGAATGGCACGATATGCACTGTCGCATCGACGGCAGCGAGGTGAATACCCTGCAGAAGATCTTCCTCAAGATGTGGAACAAGGTAAGCGGACAGCATATCGACGGCGAGGAGTATTACCGCAAGGAGAAGCAAGACTACCTGGTAGAGAATCTCAAGCCCGATACCACCGCCACGGCTTATCACAAGACGGTGGGCATCATCAACCGTGAGCCGCATATCACGAAGGATATCATCCGCTACTTCTATGTGAATGCCATCAACGATGCCCAGGACAGCATCAAGCTCATCAGTCCCTACTTCACTCTGAGTCCCAAGCTCAAGAAGGCATTGAAGCGGGCGGTGAAAAGAGGCGTCAAGGTAGAGATCATGCTCTCCACCAGGAGCGATATCCCGCTCACCCCCGATTGCGGATTCTATAATGCCCACAAGCTGATGAAGGCTGGCTGCCATGTATGGATGTACACGCCGGGCTTCCATCATACCAAGATCATCATGGTAGATGGCAAGTTCTGCACCGTAGGCAGCGCCAACCTCAATGCCCGAAGCCTGCGATGGGATTACGAAGAGAATGCCGTGATTGTGGATTCATGCACTACTCACCAGCTCGACCGTCTCTTCGACAGGGAGAAGAAAGACAGTTTCCTGCTCAACGAGCAGAACTGGCGAGAGTGGCGCACCGGATGGCAAAGATTCAAGGGATGGTTTGCAGCAAAGTTCCTCACCCCATTCCTGTAAACAGATAACAGATATATCAGCAATATGATGAACGAAGAAATGAAGAAAGCAATGGCAGGCAAGGCGATGCCCGAACTCGCCATTGTAGATAACAATACGCTGGCAGCCTTGGGTCTCAAGGGACTGCTGGAGAGTGCCGTTCCGATGGTAAAGATCAGCATCTTCGGTACATTCGGTGAATTTGAGTCGAATGCGCCCGAACGCTTCATGCACTATTTCGTGTCGATGCAGATTCTTTTGGCTCACCGCAACTTTTTCATCGAAGAGGCGTATCGCCCCCATACCATCGTGCTTACCCCCTGCAACGACCTCAACTCGCAGCTGCAGGGATTCCACTGCATCTGCGTCAACGTACCGGAATCAAAGCTCATCCGACAGTTGATCCGTCTGCAGCGTTCGGGACATCCCCACGGCGAATATATCCCGCCGATGGATTCCTCAGAGTCCAGGGAGAAAGCCCTTTCAGACAGGGAAATCGAGGTACTCTCGCTGGTGGCACAAGGCAAAATCAACAAGGAGATAGCTGAAAAGCTCTTCATCAGTACCACCACCGTGATTACCCACCGCAAGAATATCCAGGAAAAACTGGGTATCAAGAGCGTTTCTTCGCTTACCATCTATGCCGTGATGCACGGATATGTGGATATCAACAAGATTTAACGCTTAGGGGCATCCCCAAAAATGATGATGCCTCCTACTCACATACCTATATATAATGATAGTGCCTTCCCCGCAAGCAGCAGGGAAGGCACTATCATTTTATAAAAAATAACATTTCGAAGGTCATTTTTCCTAAGCAAAACTAGAGTTTCACCGTGGAAATATCAACCAGATCGTTTACGATGGCATAAATCGTCAGGCCCGCAGGAGAATGAATCTGAAGCTTTCGGGCGATGTTTCGGCGGTGGGTAATCACCGTGTTCACGGAGATAAAGAGATGGTCAGCTATCTCCTTGTTCGACATACCCTGAACCAGCGCAATGATTACATCTTTCTCTCGATCGCTCAACTGCTCATCGCTGTTCGGAGTCTGATTGATCATGCTCGAAATCTTGGCACTCACATCATTCTGCTTCAGTTTCCGCTCGGCATTTCTCACGGCAGGAATAAAGATTTCTTCCTCCACCTCAGAGTGATGCATAAGCCACTCCTCGTTGTTGTAGATATCATAGAGAGTGGCACTGAGCTGGTTGTTGTGCAGTCCATCCGAAGGCAGATACTTGATGATGATGCTCTTCAGCTCTTTCAGTTTCATATCCACCTGCATATGATGCTTCGAGAAGGTTTCGATATCAAAGTTGGTATTGGCATTACCATCTATAAGTGCCTGAACATAAGGAAAAACCATCTTTTCTTCATACTTCATATGGTTGGTGATGCTGTGGGCATAATCATCATAGAGTTTCAGAATCAGTCGCGCCAGATTATCCGTTTCATCCAGCGCATCCACCAGCTCCTTACGGATAAAAGGTAACTGGAAATCTATGTAGTAGGCATGCGATGCCTTGAGATAATGCAATAGGGTCGGCAACGACAAGCGGTCGGCATTGTCGTACTCCTTGTAACCATTTATCGTAAAGTTTACCACGGCAAGGAAGGTGTAGGTATCCACGTTCTGCTCGTCGCAGACTTCCCTTACCGTCTTGTCGCCGAATCCCAGGTTGATGCCGAAGCTACCCAGGCTCTGCAAGATATTGTAATTGTCTCTAATGATGCTGATCATCTTGTCGTCAGCCTCATACATCTTCTGATTTTTCATCTTGTTCTATCCTTAAATGCAAACATCCTTGTATCAAGAACATTCATCATGTTTTTATTTCGGTTGCAAATATACAAAAAAGTTTCGAAACCCGCAATACCTAGAAATGGGGATGCCGATGTTTACCGAAATTTAGGTATTGCAAGATTTTTTAAAACTCCGTACCTTTGCACCCGAAATCGAGAAAGAGCGCGGTGATGATTGCCACTCCCGAGCGGCAGAGCTGCGTAATTCCTTATCAAGCTTCAGGGCTTTAAGGAGATACTAGGCCTCTAAAGTGTCGAGACCGCAAGCAGACATCCGCGCTCTTTTCTTTATTATATTAAGGATAATACGATAACAATAAATTCAAAATAATAAAGATGAACAGTTTAAGAATTGGATTGATGTCCGCTGCCCTCGTTGCCGGCTTGGCAACGGCAAGTGCACAAACTGTGGCTGCCGATAGTGTGATGCAGCATGTAAACGGCAAGCGCCTCAGCGTGGGTGGTTATGGCGAGGTTGCCATGAGCCGCAACTTCTATAGCGACCACGTAAGCCGTTACAGTTTGGCAGACGAGCACAAGAATGACCCTAGCCATGGTCGTTTCGATATTCCTCATGCAGTAA
>ERZ1026892.1474-NODE-1474-length-10154-cov-4.521537_pt1 | contig 10154 bp, 6 predicted proteins | sample MGYA00380176_ERZ1026892 | MGnify/ENA primary metagenome ERZ1026892 (study PRJEB33269, sample SAMEA4719812) | human gut metagenome | biome: human-associated habitat; feature: organic feature; material: feces | place: Cameroon | collected 2013-10 ... | reverse complement strand
GTTTTCAGATTATATTTTGTAATTTTGCTCTTGATTATTAATATTAAATTATTAGATTATGAACAGATTTTACTCTCTTCTTCTTATGAGTGGTGTAGCCATAGCTGCCAATGCGCAGCACGTGAACGGCACATTACAGCAGGCGGAGGAATCACTTCCAGCTCCGTCGCTTTCGTTGTTGGTTGTTTCAGGACATGAGTTTGTGAATGCCATGAATGCCGGCACCGAGTTCACAGCTACTGGAAAGTATTACGAGAATGAGGTGAGCTACGTGGTGACGACCGACGAGGCCGACACAAACGAGATTACAGTAGAAAAGAACTATGACGAGGAAAGCGGTCTGCTCACCCTCACCTTGAAGCAGGAGGGTCATGCCAACGGCGTTTATACCATCAAGTTTGAGGGCAACGCCAAGGAGGCTGTCTATAATATCCCCAACTCCGACTTCGAGAACTGGACCGAGGAAGGCAAGCTCGCCGAGACATGGAACTCGTTTGATACAGCCTCTGGCGCATGGTCTTCGTTTGCCACTATGTCGCCAATGCCACAAATGATTGATGGTTACAAGGGCAAGGGAGTGCGCATTGTCTCTAAAGACCTCTGGGTGGCTTATGCCAACGGCAACTTGACTACTGGCCACATCAACATGGGCGACGTAAACCCTGCTGCAGCCAGCAACTTCAACTATAGCGACCGTACAGATGTCAACGGCAACCTTCCCTTTGCAGGCCGTCCAGACGCGTTTGAGGTGTACGCACGTTTCGCTCCAGGCACAAAGTCGGCTTCTGCAGCCGAGGATGTTGAGCTTCAGGGCCGCGTGCAGCTTGTTCTTCATGGCGACGCGGCCTTCCACGATCCGTTTGTAGCCGACCAGGAGAACGACAAGATTGCTGTAGCCTCAGTTCTCGTGCCAGAGACAAGCGAGTGGACCAAGTTCACAGGCGAGTTCAACTACACCAACGAGAGTTACGACGGCAACATGTTTATGCTTGCCTCTGCCACTACCAACCCTGTGCCGGGAGCTTCGAAGGACGACCAGTTCGACATCGACAACCTCAAGCTCATCTACTATCACACGCTCAAGGCAATCACTCTCAAGGGAGAGCCTATTGAGGGTTTCAGCCCAGAGAAGACCGATTATACCATCAACGGTAGCATCGACAAGCTTGGCGAGTATCTCGACTATGAGAAGATGGGCAAGGGCGGATACGTGGACGAGGACTGGGAAGGTCAGGACGACGGCACCTTTGTTGTGACATACACAGTTTATGGCGACGATTACGACGTGAATCCCGACAGCAAGACTGTCTATACAGTTCGATTCGAGAATGCAACTGGCATTGGCTCAATATCTGCCGATGAGGTGAAGAACCATAAGGTTTACACCATTGGCGGTGTTCGCGTGAGCGGCAAGCCGGCTGCTGGTCTCTACATTGTGGATGGCAAGAAAATGATTATCAAGTAAAAAGGTAATCAACCGTAATTTCACAAGAGCGTTACAGTTACAGTTGTTACAGTTTTTTTTAAAGGGTATCTAATGTGTCATATCCCTATATATACATATATAACTAATTAATAATAAGTAAGTTATATATAAGAGAGAGAAAACGACACCCCTTCGAAAAACAACTGTAACAACTGTAACTGTAACTCTCTTGTTTTGTTTTTCTCCCTCTAAAAGGCTTTGTTTCAACTACTTACAAGATTACGGAACATATCTTCCAACCGTTTCATGCCTTTGATATGATACAAAAATAGCTTTTACCCCATGCATTTTTGGAGCAAATCCCGAGCGGATCCCGAACGAATCCCGTAGGTTTGCCATTATTTAGTATGTCAATCACAATTATTCAGCATCTTGTTAATGATTGGTTTCAACATGAACATGAGTGATTTCAGCATGAACATTATGATTTCAACATGAACATGATAAAAATAGATGGCGAAATCGTTTATTTGTATTATCTTTGCATACCATATTAATTTATTAACAAATGGAAATAGATAAAGAAGTAATATTACTTATGTCTCAAGGCGATGAAGGGGCTTACCGAACTATGTTCCGTAAGTTTTACCCCAAAGTGCATCGCTTTGTCTTCATGTTGCTGAAAAACATGGACGACACGGATGATGTATGCCAGATTATTTTTGAGAAAATTTGGAATAAGCGTCAGAAGTTTGCTGAGATAAAAGATTTCGATTCTTATTTGTTTATATTGGCGAAGTATACCGTTATCAATTATATCTCAACAAAGCGTGTAATTCCGATAGACATAGACTCCTTGCCCGATAGGTTTGCCAACGAAACTTCGCCACACGAAGAGGTGGTGGCAAAGGACACGCAACTGCTTATCGACATGGTGGTTGAGAATATGCCGCCCCAACGGCAGGCTATCTATCGCATGAGTCGTGAGCAATGTCTCAAGAATGAGGAAATTGCCCAACAGTTAGGGTTGCAAAAGAAGACGGTAGAGAATCATCTTAATCTGGCTCTTAAAGAAATAAAAAAAGCCTTGTTTTTGATGATTTTTTTGCAAGGGTATTGGGTGTAAACGTTTTGTAACATGTCTTTAATATATATATTAACACTATACGGAATATATTATGGCAGTAAAAAAAAAGGAAATCATAGCATATTATTTAGAGCACGACGTGTCGGAAAGAAACAGGGATAGGGTATTGGAACGGATTGCAGACACCATGGACGACAAGGATGTGAACGAGTCTTTAAGTTCGTTGTGGGCTCAGTCTGACTCTGCGTCAATGGACGAAGGCGAAATATCTGCGGCATATGAACGTCTGCGGATAACAAACGGGGAAAAGAAAAAGAGCAAATACCTTAAGCTCTTTACTTGGCAAAGGATTGCTGCCGTTATTATCCCCTTGGTTATGTTGGTTGTGTTTGGCAAGCTGTATGTTCAAATGAGCGATGAGTTGAAGGCTTCGCAGGTGGTGGCTATGCTTCAGGAGCATACTGTCTCCGACGAATGCAAGACGATTGCTCTGGCAGATGGTACGCAGGTAAGGCTGAATCAGAGTTCGGTACTGCTTTATCCCGAGAAGTTCAGCGGCAAGGAACGCAAGGTGTTCTTGACTGGTGAGGCATTCTTTGATATTAAGCACGACGGCAGGCATCCTTTTCATGTGAGTACACCTTATTTTGATATAACCGACTTGGGAACATCCTTCTCTGTGTCTTCCTATGCAACCGACGTGGAGGTTTCCACTACGCTCAAAACGGGTAAGATAGAACTTAAGATAGTAGGCGAGGACAAGGTGTATAGTATGAAGCCTAACGATCAGTTGGTGTATAATGTGAAGACCAAGGCGGTAGATTTGCGCCAGGTTACGGATGAGGATGATGGGTTGAGTTGGCGAAACAAGCAGATTTCGCTTGATGATGTCACTTTGGCTGAGGCTGCCCGCATCATGGGTGATGTTTATGGTGTAAAGTTTGTCTTCAGGTCATCACGTTATCGCAACACAAAGATTACCGTCCATTTCAATCGTGGAGAAAATCTTAAGAAAGCCTTGGCAATCGTGGGGAATTTAGTTCCAGGATTGGAGTATGAGCTGAAGAAAGACAAGGTGATTATAAAATAGTTATAGCAAGGATAAGGGAGCGCATCATGATAAATGGTGCGCTTTTTTGATAAAAGATTCATTTTTTTTGTTTTTTGATTGGGTGTAGATTGAGAAGTGGTTGTCTTCAATGTGTAGCTACTCAATTAAGAATAATAACTAAAAAATAAATTTATGAATTTCAAAAGAATTTCGGCTTCATGCTTTTGTCTGTTGCTGGCTGGAAACTTGGCAGTTTCAGCCCAGACTGTGACACTCTGAAGGCTGCATTTGAGAAAATTGAGAAGGCATCTAAGTATAAGATAGCTTACAACTCCTCGACAATCGACGCCAGTCGTGTGGTCACAATCAGAAAAACCAAAGGCGACGTGTTGGAGATATTCAACCTGCTGTTGAAGGAATGTGGTTGCACTTATGAGGAAAAAGGCAATTATCTTATTGTGAAGCCTCAATCGAAGAAACAATCCAACAATCAGAATGTGAAGCGTGTGACAGGTCAGCTTATCGACGAGTTGGGCGAACCGATGATAGGTGTTACAGTCATGATCAAGGGCACCACAACTGGTGCTGTGACCGACTTGGATGGAAAGTTTTCTATCGACGATGTGCCGGCAGGTGCTTCCGAGCTACATATCTCATATATAGGCTATGAAGCCAAGGATGTGCAGATTTCATCTTCTGCCATGCAGATAAAGATGAGTCCCGACAATGAGTTGCTTGACGAGGTTGTTGTGGTTGGTTATGGAACTGTAAAAAAGGATGACCTCACGGGTTCGGTTTCTGCCATAAAGCCAGATGAGTTCAATCGTGGAGCTAAGTCGAGTGCCCAGGACGCCTTGGTTGGCAAGGTGGCTGGCGTTAATGTGGTGTCAAGCTCAGGCGCTCCAGGCTCAGGTTCAACCATTCGTATTCGTAGTGGTGCCTCGCTTTCTGCATCCAACGATCCGCTGATTGTGATAGATGGTGTTCCTGTGGACAACTCTTCCATCGAGGGAGGAACCAACCTTATTGGTGGTATCAATCCTAATGACATTGAGACCTTTACGGTTTTGAAGGACGCTTCGGCTACAGCCATTTATGGTTCGCGTGCATCCAATGGTGTCATCGTGATAACCACGAAGAAAGGCACAAATGGCAAGCCTAAGTTCAATTATTCTGCCAACTATGCCGTAAGCACCACAGCAAAGCGTCTGGAAGTGTTGACAGCAGACGAGTTCAGAGCTTTTGCGCCTACCGTAACGGGAGTTCCAGATAATGTGGAAATGGGCAAGAGCAACACCAACTGGCAGGATGAGATTTATCGCACAGCCTTTGGTATGGACCATAACATCTCCATGTCGGGCAGTATCAAGAAGAAGACACCCTTTCGTGTGTCTGTAGGCTACACCAACCAGGATGGTGTGATTCGTACCAACAACTATCAGCGTTATACTTTTGATGCAGGTATATCGCCTAAGTTTTTCAAGGAACATTTAAGTGTGAATCTCAACGTCAAGGCATCCTACGAGGATAATAGGCGAGTGGACGAGGGAGTGGTAGGAAGCGCTCTGTCTTACGACCCTACACGTCCCGTGAAGACAGGTAGTGCCACCTCGGCTACAGACCCTGGCCTTGGCTATTTCATTTGGATGAACGGCAACGCACCTATGGCTATCCAGGGCGACAACCCTATGGCCCAGCTTGATTTGCAGGACATGCGCAATAGAATCTACCGTTCTATAGGCAACGCTTCGGTGAATTACAAGGTGCATGGTTTCGAGGATTTGCAACTCAATATGAATTTGGGTTATGACATCTTGGAGAGTAAGTATGCTAAGGATGTCCCGGATTTTGCCGGTATGATGTATACAGGCAACAAAAAGGATGGAACTGGTCTGGACTACGATTCAAAGCAGAAGAAGCGCAATACCTTGCTCGATCTTTATGCCAACTATCAGCATACGTTTGCCGGAAAGCATGATGTGAGCGCAATGGCTGGTTATGGATGGCAGCATTTCTGGAAGAAGTTTAACGACACCACTCTTTCGCCAGAGGGTGAGGAATTGTTCTCGCCGAAGCACTCAGAGTCGGAGTATTATCTTCTGTCTATGTATGGACGCTTGAATTATGGCTTTGCAAGCAAGTATATGGTCACAGCCACTTTGCGTGCCGATGCCTCTTCGCGTTTTGCCAAGGGCAACAGATGGGGATACTTCCCTTCTGTGGCGTTGGGATGGAAACTGTCTGAGGAGAAGTTTCTTAAGGACAATAAGGTGCTTACCAACTTGAAGTTGCGCCTGAGCTATGGTCTTACCGGTCAGCAGGATATCATCAACGACTATCCTTACATGACAACGTTCTCCGTGTCCTATCCAGAGTCAAGCTATCTCTTTGGCGATAAATGGTATAACACCTACCGCCCAAACGGATATGACAGAGACATAAAATGGGAGACTACAGAGACTTGGAATGCCGGCTTCGACTATGGCTTCCTCAACAACCGCATCTACGGTTCGCTCGATGTCTACAAGCGCCATACCAAGGATTTGCTGAACACGATTCCTGTGATTTCGGGTGTTAACTATTCTGCTGTACTGACCACCAACATTGGCGAGATGGACAATAAAGGTGTGGAATTCTCAATCAACGCAGTACCAATCGATACAAAGGACTTCACATGGTCGGTAGGAATGAACTATACTTGGAATGATTCGGAGATAACGAAGCTGAACGTGTCGGACAGCGAGGGCTCTTATGTGGAGACAGGTGCTATTTCGGGCACAGGTAAGTTTGTGGAGTGCTTCATGGTGGGAAAACGCCCCTACACCTTCTATTTGGCAAAACAGGCGTATGATGATAATGGCAAGCCTATTGAGGGTAAGTATATTCAGCCTGATGGCTCCATATCTTCTACCGAGACACGTTATGCCAATAAGTGTGCGTTGCCAAAGTCGTATCTTGGTTTCAACACTCAGATATCTTACAAGCAATGGGAGCTTGGCATTACGGGTCATGGCTCTTTCGGCAACTACATCTACAATTACATCGAGGCCGACCAGTATCAGCAGCAGGTGTATAGCGACCAGGGCAGTTTCTCGAACATCCTGAAGGTTACGGCAAATAAGGGATTCCAGCAGCAGCAACTCTACACAGACTATTTCTTGCAGCGTGGCGACTTCTTCCGCATAGACAATATCACGTTGGGTTACACGTTCAGAAAACTGTGGAACAGCAGTTCCTCGCTGCGTGTGTCGGCGGCTGTTCAGAATGTTTGCACATTCTCCAGCTATTCGGGCATCGACCCTGAGATATACTCGGGTATCGACAGGAATGTTTATCCGCGTCCTCGCACCTACTCTTTGTCTTTCAACCTAAATTTCTAAACGATCACAATAACGACAGGAATATGAAAAAGATTATATTTAAAGTATTGATGTTTATATTGATGGGTAGCTTGACAACTTCATGTTTCGGCGACCTTGACACTATGCCTATCGACGATACACAGTTGGTTGGCGATAAGGTTTACAACACAGCTGACGGCTATACAGGTGTGTTGGCAAAATGCTACGGCTCTCTCATCTTGACAGGTCAGAAAGGTGGAGATGGTGGCGATGGCGACATTGAGGGAGCCAACGAGGGTTATTCCAGCTATATGCGTCTGATGTTCTATATGCAGGAATTGAACACCGACGACTTCCTTATGCCTTCCTCGTCAAATGGCCTGCGCAAATGCCTTAACCTTCAATGGGACGCATCCAACGCATCGGTTATCCGTTGGACTTACCAACGTTTGTACATGACTGTGGCTTATTGTAATGAGTTGTTGCGTGAGTGTACTGAGGAGAAGTTGAAGTCGCGTGGTCTTTGGGATCAGTTGGGTAGCGAGTGTACGTCCTATCGCGCAGAGGCTCGTTTCATACGTGCTTATTGCTATGCAAGCCTTTGCGACATGTTTGGAGCTGTACCTTATATAGATGAGAATACTGGAGTGAAGGACATTCCAACACAATGGTCGCGCAAGCAAATATTTGAGTTCGCAGAAAAAGAGTTGAAGGAGATACAGAAAGACCTGAAGGCACCCGGAGCCAATGTATATGCTCGTGTGGACTGCGTGGCAGACTGGTTCCTGCTCTCTCGCATGTATCTTAATGCCAAGACATGGATTGGCGAAGACCGCTATGACGATGCCCTGACCTATGCGAAGAAGGTTATTGAGGACGGTCACTATCCTTTGGCCTCGGACTATCGCCACATCTTCCTTGCCGATAACGACGAGTGCAAGGAAATCATCTGGCCTTTGGTGCAGGATGGTTTGAAGGCGCAGAGCTCAGGCGGCACCAACTTCTATGTGAAGGCTTTTGTAAATGGTCCGATGAACGAACTCTATAATACAGGTATTGGTTCGCGCGGTTGGGGTAATGTCAGGGCCAAGACTACTCTTGTTGACGCCTTTGATGCCGACGACGTGATGTTTGACGTGAACGACCCTTGGGGCAACAACAAAAAGGACAAGCGTGCGCAGTTTATGACAGCTCTGCCAAATCAGGTGAAGGAAACATGGGATTCTAAGGATGCCATGACAAGCACCTACACATGTGGATACGGATACATCAAATGGCGTAATGTCACCAAAGACGACCAGATTCCGGCAAGTGGCGACGCATATACCTCTATTGACTTTCCACTCTTCCGTACGGGTGAGGCTTACTTGACTGCTGCTGAGGCTATTCTGCGTGGCGCCAAGGGTAGCAAGGCTGAGGCTCTGAAATATGTTAATGAAATTCGCGAGCGTGCTTACATGAGTGGCAAATATGCTAAGGAAGGTGTCCGTTCAGATGTTTCCGGTGATATTGAGGAGAGCGAGCTTACTCTTGATTTCCTTATGGCAGAGCGTCAGCGTGAGTTGGCCTCGGAGTTGGTGCGCCGTACCGACCTTATCCGTTTCGGCAAGTACACTAAGGGATACAACTGGGATTGGAAGAATGGCGAGCGTCTTGGTACTGATGTGGATGATCATTACCAGCTGTTCCCAATTCCTCAAACAGAATTCTCAAACAATCCACAGTTGAAGCAGAATGCTGGTTATGCAAACTAAAAAATCAGATATGAAGAATCTTAGAATTAAAACCTTGGCCTTTATATTGGCTACTTGTGGTTTGGGCGTGAGTGCCCAAACCACATTTGAGGAAATTAGTGCTGATTTGAATAAGGCAGGTGGCGTTTATTTGGCTTATCCAAAGGTGGAAGCCAAGCAGACACCAGCCCCTAAGGGGTATAAGCCTTTCTATGTGAGCCACTATGGCAGACATGGTTCACGCTATCTGTTGGGCGACAGAGATTATCTCTGGATCATCCAACTGATGCAAAAGGCAGATTCCGTAAACGGTCTTACGCCTTTAGGCAAGGACGTGTTGAAGAGATTGACGTTGGTGTGGCAGGAAGTGCAAGGACGTGCAGGCGACTTGACTCCATTGGGTGTTCGCCAGCATCAAGGTATTGCGGAGCGAATGACAAAGAACTTCCCCGAGGTGTTTAGAGGCAAGCGTTCTGTTTCAGCCCGTTCTACTGTGGTTTATCGTTGCGCTATGAGTATGGCTGCTTTTGGCGACCGACTTAAAGGGTTGAACCCTCAGCTCGACATCAGTTATGAGATGAGCGAGAAATACATGTCGTATCTCAACTACCATACCGACCGCTCCAATGCCTTCACTCATGGCGAGAAGGGACCTTGGGTTGAGGAATATCGCAAGTTTGAGGAGCAGCAGGTTAAGCCCGACCGTCTTGTGAGCACTTTGTTCTCCAATGCCGACTTCATCAGATGTGAGGTGAATCCTAATAATTTGATGTGGGGATTGTATTGGATTGCTGTGGACATGCAGGACATAGAGACTCCAGTATCATTCTACGATATCTTCACAGCCCGCGAGATGTTCGACTTATGGCAATGTGTCAACTATCGCTTCTATATAGGCAACGCCAATCCTTTGGCAAGCAAAGGTATTGTGATGGCTAATGCCAAGTCGTTGGTGGAGAATATCATCGAGTCGGCAGATGCAGCCATCAAGGACCACTCAATAGCTGCCACTTTGCGTTTTGGCCATGATGGCAATGTGATTCCTTTGCTGGCTTTGCTTCAGATAGAAAACTTCGATGTTGCTGTGGCAGGACCTTCCGAGGTTTATAAGCATTGGTGTGATTTCAAGGCTACGCCTATGGCATCCAATGTGCAAATCGTGTTTTTCGAGAATAAGAAAGGCGATGTCCTGGTGAAGTTCTTGCACAACGAGAAAGAGGTACATATTCCGGTTAAAACAGATAATTGGCCTTATTATCATTGGAATGAGGTAAGAGACTATTATCAGAAGCGTCTGGCAGGAATGTAGTCTCTTTTGTGAGGTGCATCAGTAATATGGAGTGATGTAAATCACTCCATATTACTGATGCACCAAATTTTTCCCCCATAATTACCTTATTCCGCATCCCGACGGCTTGTTGTCGTGCTCAGCCTTAACAGAGCCGCCATATCTTTGGCTGAACTCCAGATGTATTTCTGCCAGTTCCTTGCGGCCAAAGATATAGTCGTCGTACAT
>ERZ1026892.1470-NODE-1470-length-10172-cov-5.232381_pt1 | contig 10172 bp, 7 predicted proteins | sample MGYA00380176_ERZ1026892 | MGnify/ENA primary metagenome ERZ1026892 (study PRJEB33269, sample SAMEA4719812) | human gut metagenome | biome: human-associated habitat; feature: organic feature; material: feces | place: Cameroon | collected 2013-10 ... | reverse complement strand
GTTGCTCAGGTACTTAAAAGATTTTATTTGTAATCGTCTTGCGGAATTAAGGATATATATAAACATACGGATTGAACATCACATCATTGCGGTGCGTCACAGCATCGTAGGTTCCACGGGTATAGTCGAGGCGCTGACGTTGCCAAACGACAGGCGCCTCGAAATTCAGGCGGAGTTGGGTGCTATCAGTATGGAAATACAATTTCTGCACCTGCATTCTGAGTTCTTGCGTAAGAGGCTGTCGATGGTAGCGGAATGAATTGTCATCGAGTGTGACAGACTTCATCCACTCCGTTTCCGACGGGAGCATGCCCAATGCGGGTGCCTCGCCATTGCCCCATCCCTCCAGGCGTTCCAGACGATGGAGAGCATAATTCTTATTCTCCAGCGTGTGGTTCAACTTATAGGAAAAAGACAGGGATGTCTTTTTAGGAAGCAAGAACCAACGACTCAATCCAAGCCCATAGTTGACCGACGAATTCGGTGACGTGAGCGCATAGCGGTTCCGGAAGTCTGCTGATTGGGAACCGGAAGGATAGTCAAGCAGATAATGTTGGAAATCCTCGGAGGAAGCCACGGAGAAATCCGCATTGGCTTGCATGGTAAACTTACCAATCATCCCATACAAGGAGAATGATCCATTTCCCTGCTTCGAAGTGAGGCGTTGGAGCGTGAGCGTACGGTTCACGGCCAGCCGCGAAAGCAGTTGACTGGAATTCGCCCCTGCATACATAATGGTATCGATGATGGAAGCACCCGCCGGCATATAGAGCCGGGGATCTGCGGTAAAAGTCGCAGCAGCATCGGTAGCTCTCAGATTCGAATGTGAATATCCACCTTTAAGCTGGAAGCGAAGATACTTTCTTCCAGGAAAACGCTTCTCGATCTTGTGGCTGGTCGTCACCTCCGTTATGCCGGTATGCGTCTGAGCCATACGTCGCGTGAAAGTGTTGCCACCGGCAAGGAACTGCTCGGAGGAAATGTCGGAAAGACTATTGTCTGTTGTATGTTTGGCCTCAACATTGGCGGAATAGCCCAATTGCGTGTAGTCATCCTTGAAATTATAATCCACGCCCACCATTTTCGTAGCCATAGCTCCCTGGGGCATTTGGTCGGGGGTCCATCCAGTGTCCTTACCCGGCTTTCGGGTGTCGTTGACGTTGTTGACATTTGCCACAATAGCCAATTGCGAACGGTCGGTGAAACACATCGCAAAAAGTCGGGCCAAATAGCGCTCATGCTGTCCGCCACCAGCATCGACATTGCCTATCCATCCTCGGCTATACTGGCGCTTCAATTTCACATTCATCACGAAATCGGTCGATTCCATCCCTGTCGCATCATTGACCGACATGCTACGGCGGTTGAAGAACTGCACATGACGCACCATATAGGCAGGAAGATTATCGAGCATCAATTGCCCATTACCATCGAAAAACTCCCTACCGTTGAGGAGAAGGCTTTCCACCTTGCGACCGTTAGCAAAAATCTCACCATTCTCATTGATACGCACCCCTGGCATCTTGCGGATGAGGTCGTCGAGCATCGATCCTTTCGCTAAGTTGAAGGCATCGGCATTGAACACGAGCGTATCCCCATTATGATAGAACTTCACCTTGGTGGCCGTCACCGTAGCTTCGCCCAAGGAGCGGGTTCGGGGGAGGAGACGCATTTCGTTATTGCCCATATTGACCCAGCTGTCCGCAGACTGCGGATCCATACGTTTGACGTTAAAGCACAACGTTTCATATCCCGTACAACTGAGACGCACAATGTAGGGACACGGATCTCCATACTTCTTGAGATCAAAATACCACACCGCACGATTGTCAAGTGTCATGCCAGGACCGGGATACATGGAATCGACAACCACACTGTCAGTGGTGAGCAATTCCGCCTTTACGCCTTCCACCACACGATGGGTGAAACGCTGAAAAGCCATACCATAAATTTTCTGTGCATCTGCCGCACCTGCGAACAGAAAGAAGGCGACACAGAGGATGGTTCGAAAGAAAGCTATGTAGGATGGTAGAGGTATTCTCATATTTCTATCAAGTGTTAAAGGTTTTTTGGATTACGAAAGCTTGTAAATTCAATTTTTAAAAGAATAACGGCATATTGCAGACAGCACTCCACAGTCCAGGGTTCCGAAGCATGCAATCCCGATCCCATTGCGAGAAGAACAATCAGCATAGATATCTTCTTCATCCATTTCTTTTTTGATTTTATGAAGCAAATGTAGGAACAATCCCAAGCACCTTTTTCATCGAAAAGCCAGAAATTGCTGCATGCGGAAGAAGAAATTTAAAAAGTGTATGATAATCATACACCTTGGACGGAGAACACGGCCATTAAGTTGATGTTTGATCACCGTAGCTTCACCCAAAGAGTGAGTATGAGGGAAAAGACGCATTTCGTTATTGCCCATATTGAGCCAATTGTCTGCGGACTGCGAATCCATACAATTGATGATGCGCACCACGCTCAACGATTTTTCCCTTATGCAACACCAATATTTGATCAGCATGGCATACCATACTCATCCTATGAGCTGCAACTACGACAGTGCGACCCCGACAAAGACTATCAAGGATATTTCTCTCATTGAAATACATAAACAGATGGTTTTGCCGACAAAAGTAGGGAAACGGCCTCGAAAAGGATAAAAAATAATTCACAAAAAATTCACAAACAGCCGCAACCGGCCTTGTGAACTTCTTGTGAATTCGTCTTTTCGCTCTAAAATCCCCGATGAAAAGGCTATTTTTTGAACATTTCGGGAGAAAATGTCAAAAGATTCACATCTAGGTTCCTCGCACTTTTTTCTCCAAAGATATGCTCATTTAATCGCGCTTTGTTAGTACTGACCAGCTGTGGTTGCCAACAAAGAAGTCGCGAAATATCCTTTGTCTTCACCTGATATATAACCAACAAACAAAGTTGTTGAAGATTTTTGTCCTTCACATAGAATTCGTTTTGCAACAAATCCGCTGTGTTCGGCACAATCTTATGAAGATCTTCCAGCATTAGAGTCAAATCTTCACTTGTCAGAACTTCTGTTCTCTTCACTTTTCTAAGAACCATATTCATTGAATCCGATTGCAGCAAAGCCTTCAAACGATCTTCATAAAGGCTACGTGGGGAAATCACATCCGACAATGCCGACAGTTCTTGTCGGGCTTGCGCCAAGTCTTGCTGCAATTGTGCCTCAACCAAACTGCTGTCCCTTTCTTTATTCTCCATTTTCTTACAGTAGTCCTGAAGGCGATTATACTCTTCGGTTTTTCCTTGCAGTTTTTCCAACAATAGCCTTTTGTTATATTTTACCTTCAAGGAGAAAAATACGCCTACACACAGCGAAACGATGATAGTGACAAGAGCAATCATTCCTCTAATCTTGGCTGAAAGCCTTGACTGATCTATTTGCGTTCGGCTTTGCATAATGTTGAAATGATGCTGATAGCTTTGCAAATTCAGATTCAAGTCACGTTCTTGTATAGAATCTTGGTAGTCCTTATACATTGAAAGATAGGCATAGGCTGAATCAGGGCAATTCAGGGAAGCAAAAATCCTCGACATTTTTTCCGCAGCTCCATATTTAAACACAGGATCGGAAGATCTATATTCCTTTCGCGCATATACCAAAGCCGAATCGTATTTTTGCTGCATGATAAACACACTTACTTTGTTAGCATAATATGCTGAGAACAAACCAGACCTTTCGATGTCTTCCTCTATAACCTTATTTACATGTCGTGCTTTTTCCAATGCTGCGTGTGCTTCACTACCATATCCCTTTTCGCAATAGATACGGGCCAGATTCAAATAAGAACTAAACATGGCATTTGGTCTATTAGGATATTTCTGAAATATGCGCAAACATCTTTTGCTAATTTCAATGCTCTCGTCTAATTGACCAGTCTGCATCATCGTACTAGCAGCCAGCTGTTTCCCCATTCCCCATCGTAAGGAATCATTAGCTTTCAACGCATGATAAGCAGCTTGATTATATGCATCTCTTACCATAGAAAAAGGAACAGATGCTTCATATGTTCCTCCTAACAACAACTCTGCCTTATAAAGCAACCGGAAATCAAAATTGCGTTCCGTTGTGTCAGCTTGTTCAATAGCGCGTAACGCCCATTGTTGCGCCTTGGAAGAAAGGCGCATATCGCGATAACACGCTGCCAACAGGTAGCGTGAAAGAGTCTGTTCGTTGGCATTTCCATGGTTGGCATAATAGTTTTCCACCTCAACCATCATGCTGTCATCATTGAGGGGAACAAAGAGTTGGTCTTTTACATTGAAAAATGTGAGCATATAGCGCATCGACAGCGAACGAGAAGCTTGGGCAAAGCGTGCGCTGTCGGGGCTGAGCAGTTCGTAAGCCTGCTGTATGCTATCATGGTCCATCAACCTGTCGGCCATGTCGAGTTGAGCCGACATTTTGCGACGGTCGCTACAGGAAGAAAGAAATGTTGCCAACAATGGAATGAAGACGATGAATAAGCTGCGAAATGCGGAAGGAATATAGCGAGAGAAGATAGGATTCATGGCTACTTATGGGCTTTGGGATAGAGGGATAAAATAAAGGGAACGTGTAATTGCCGTTGAATGAATCGTTTTTGGCTCAGCCTAAATGACGAAAAAATCAAACGGTAATTACACGTTGGCTTTTCACTTAACGTGAACAAACGAAGCATGACCTACCTCAATGGGCTGAAGTTTCAGCCTGTTTGATGCGGTCGCTTTCGATGAGGGCCAGCAGTTTGTCGACTGCTTCTTCAGCTGGAATGTTTTTCTCGACACACACCTTGCCACGATAAAGGCTGACCTTTCCACGGGCTGCCCCCACATAGCCATAGTCTGCATCGGCCATTTCTCCAGGACCATTGACAATGCATCCCATGATGCCAATCTTCAGTCCGGTGAGGTGACCCGTGGCGGCCTTGATACGGGCAATGGTGCCCGGAAGGTCGTAGAGCGTACGTCCACAGCCAGGGCAACTGATATACTCCGTCTTGGTCGTGCGCAAACGAGCAGCCTGCAAGATGGCAAAAGCTGTGGCATCCTGAATGACGGGAGAAAGGGAGCGTTCCTCCTTGGGTTTCTGAACAAAAAGGAGCAAACCATCGACAAGGCCGTCGAACATCAATGCACCCATATCGGCTGCTGCAGCAATCTGGAAATCCTCTTTGTCGGAAGCTCCAAACTGATACTGCTGGAAGAACACCACCGGAGTGGGGATGTTTTCACGCCAGAGCTCATGAACCAAAGCTCGCTGTTCACCCAAGCGGTTGGGATGGTTGCTTTGGGCAATGACCACGACATTGGAATCATGGCGGAGCAACGCCTTCGCTTCTTCGTCAAGGTCAAGATAAGTGAGGAAAAGGAACTTGACCGGAGCCTGACATGCCGGAATATACATCAGATATGGCTTGGTGAAAACCGGATAAGTGCCTTCCTCGCCTTGCCAGACGTCGGCATCGACCATATACCCCACCCCTTCCACACGCTTGCGTGCAGGAGGAAGCTGACGACCACAATATACGTAGTCGGGATGAAGCGTACCCATTTCGTCGTTTCCGTCGAGGCGGGAAGAGATGACCACAGGAGCATGATTACCCCCAATGTTTCGTACGGCACATGTGGCACGACGCGTGGGATGGAGATAATCAAACTGGAGGGCGGGCATGGCAGGAATCTGCGGATGTCCTGCACGTTTCACCACATAGGAAGCGAGTTTGTAGGCCACAGGGATTTCAGCCTCCGGGGCTTCAGAAAGCGACACACGGAGCGTGTCGCCAATGCCGTCGGCCAAGAGGGCACCGATGCCAACCGCACTCTTGATGCGTCCGTCTTCGCCTTCTCCTGCTTCGGTCACGCCAAGATGGAGGGGGAAATCCATATGCTCCTTCTCCATGGCTGCACAAAGCAAGCGCACGGAGCGCACCATGACCTGCGTGTTGGAAGCCTTGATGGAGATGACCACGTCGGGGAATTGCTGTTTCTGGCATACGCGCAAAAATTCCATGGCACTTTCGACGATGCCCTCCGGCGTATCGCCGTAGCGACACATGATACGGTCAGAGAGAGAACCATGGTTGACACCGATGCGCAACGCTGTGTGATGCTCGCGACAGATGTCAAGGAGCTTGGTGAAACGTTCCTCCAAGCGCAAGAGTTCGGCAGCATATTCCTCGTCCGTGTATTCGAGATGCTTGAACTGACGGGCTGGATCGACATAGTTTCCCGGATTGATGCGCACTTTCTCAACGATGGTGGCGTCGAGGTCGGCCACAGCGGGATTGAAGTGGACATCGGCCACAAGGGGACGATCGTAGCCTAAACGGCGGAGTTCATCCTTGATGTTCCGCAGATTTTCTGCTTCGCGCGAACCCTGAGTGGTGAGGCGGACATAGTCGGCTCCGGCATCGAAAATGGCCACACACTGGCGTACGCAGGCCTCCGTGTCGGTCGTGGCAGCGGTGGTCATGCTCTGGATGCGCAGCGGATTGTCACCGCCTAGCGGACGATTGCCCACATGCACTTCATGGGAATGGCGCGGATTATAATTGAATATGTCCATTAGTTTGTCTTGAACTGATACTTCACCTCCTTGAGGTCGGCATTGGCTTTCACGATTTTCTGCTTGAGGCTCTGCTTGTAGGCAGCAAGGCGTCCTGCCACTTCTGCATCAGAAAGGGCCAGCATTTCGACGGCCAGGATTGCCGCGTTCTGCGCGCCGTTCACACCGACAGTGGCCACAGGAATTCCGGGAGGCATCTGGATGATTGACAGCATGGCATCGAGTCCGTCGAGCATACCCTTGATGGGCACACCGATGACAGGCAGCGTGGTGCTGGCGGCAATCACGCCCGGCAGAGCGGCAGCCATACCTGCTCCGGCAATGATGACACGGAGTCCACGGTCCTGGGCTCCACTTGCAAATTCTTCCACTTCCTGAGGCGTGCGGTGAGCCGACAGGGCATTCATCTCAAAGGGGATCTGCATTTCCTCGAGGAACTTGGCAGCTTTTTCCATAACGGGCAGGTCGCTGGTGCTGCCCATGATAATACTTACGATTGGAGTCATAGTCGTTGGGGGAATATTGGATGTTAAAGATTTTCGATATAGAAGTCGTCTAAACTTTTCTGACGAAGGTTTGATTTGGAGTTTGAGCTCTTCTACATTCAATCTTCACCTTTCTTTTTGGTCGTTTTTGGCTCTTTCATCGGTCGTGTAGCTCGCTACACTCCCTCTTCAAGACCCAAAAACGCCTCAAAAATAAAGGCAAATCCTGAATTTCATAAAAGTTCAGACGACTTCATAGTCATTGCGCATCGGGAAGCAGTTCCACCGTGCCACGCACGGCTTCCGCCCCCTCATGCGCGGGGGAACTCAAATGAGCAAGATGCAACAGAATCCGCTGAGGAAACCGATGACCACACCCCACCCTATCTCGCGCAACGTGTGCTGGCGAAGGATGAGTCTTGCCGTGCAAACCATTCCGCTGAGCATAACGGTCAGACAGAGCCATCCGGTGGGGTCAAAGCTGAAAATGAGCGAAAAGGCCAACAAGGCACCTACCACTCCGCCAGAGGCTGCAGCATGGGTGCTGACCTTCACCCATCGGTTGAGCAAGGCACAGACCAGCTGTATGACCAGAGCTCCAGCTATGATGCCGAGGGTGAAGCGAGGCATATGTAGCCGATAGAGCAGATAGAACAAGGCCGCATAGCTCGTGATGCTGAGGACATAGGGCACATAGCGGCGCTCCCGTTTTCCCAACTGATGGCGGGTCCAGCCGTTCAGCTTACGATAGACATAGATGCTGAGATGGGGCAAGAGAACCGTGAAGAAATAGACGATGAGCGTCAGCGTCACCTTCGTATAAGGGGGCAGCATGTTGAGATAACTCAGCATGAAAAGCACCACGAAGGCCACCACAGGAAGATAGAAGGGCATGAAGATGAGCGAAACGACCTGAGCCGTGAGCACCAACCAGAAATAGCGGTGGGAACCCGGCTGCACATCTGTTCCATGAGGCCAGACGGCATGTTCTTCAGGAACTTCGTCTTCAGGTGCCACCGTACTTCCCGGCATCAGCATGTGAAGTCCTTTCCTCGCCTGATCCTCAAACGTCGGACGACGCACAGGACCCGTCGGGGGGGGAGGAGGTATCCCTTCGGAGCAGGTTTTCTCAGGAGGGGATTTTGTCGGTTCCTCGGAATGGGGCATATATTTGCTATAAGGATGATCTTCCATAGACTGAACTGATGAAGTGACTGGAAAGGGATTCTATGCCAGGGATTATTCCCTACGCAGTCGAGCGGTAGGAATGCCAAGCATATCGCGATATTTGGCCACGGTGCGACGCGCCACATTCTGTCCGCGCTTGCAGAGTTCGGCAGCCAAAGCTTCGTCAGAAAGGGGATGACGCTTGTCCTCCGCCTCAATCACCTCGCGGAGCGCATTGCGCACCTGACGCGAAGAGAGTTCATCGCCCTCGCTCGAGGTGAACTGCGTGCTGAAGAAGAACTTGAGGGGATACATGCCGTAGGCCGTCTGCACATATTTGCTGTTGGTGACACGGGAAACGGTGGAAATGTCCACCCCCACCCTTTCTGCCACATCCTTGAGCGTGAGCGGACGGAGCAGCGATTCGTCGTCTTCGTCGAAGAAAGGCCGCTGAAGATCGACAATGCAGCGCATCACGGCCAGCAACGTCTGGCGGCGGCGACTGAGCAGATTGATGAACGACTGGGCCGCATCCACCTTCTGACGCGCATAGGTGTAGGCATCCTTCTGCTGGCGGTTGAGTTTTGCCTTGCCAGAACCATACTGCTTGATGCTTTCACGGAAGGCACGACTCACGCGAAGTTCGGGAACATCACCATTGTTGAGTGTCACGCTGACTTCACCATCTGCTCCGACACTGACAAAGAAGTCTGGCGTCACCGTGGGCAAACTGGCAGCTGCGCTTTCGCCCAAAGCACTGCCCGGCATGGGGTTGAGATGGGTCAACTCGTGGCGCACATGTTCAAGCGTGGGACGATCGATGTGGAGCCGAGTCATGATGGCATCCCAATGACGTGCCGCAAAATCCTTGAAACAACGGTCGACCACTTCCAATGCCAACTCCTTGTAGGGCGAATGCCTATCGGGATCGGACAATTGGATGTGCAGACACTCCTGCAGCGAACGCGCACCGATGCCGCGCGGTTCAAACTCCTGCAACACATGGAGCAAACGTTCGAGTTCGTCGCGTGTGGTGATGATGTTATGATAGATGGCGAGCTCATCGACCAAGGCATCCAGATCCTTACGCAGGAAACCATCCTCGTCGAGTGAACCGATGAGATATTCCATCAGTTCTTGTTCGTGCTCTGTGAGATTATGTTCCCGAATCTGACTTTGCAGTTCATCGTAGAACGACGTGGCGCCCGAAAGTTGGATTTCCGTACGGTCACGTTCCGCTTCAGCCCGCTGCTGAAGATAGTCAGGCACGTCGTCTGCCGAGAAATAATCGCCCATGGCATCGGATTCCGAACCGTAGTCCACATCGTCCTCATAGGAGTTATCCTCGTCGGTTTCGCGCTCTTCCTGTTCGCGTTCCTCATCCGTCCCTTCGTTATCCTCTTCGGCAGCCGTTCTTTCTTCAGGGAGGTCGGAATCATCCTTTTCCTCCAGAGCGGCATTGTCGAGCATTTCGTTACGTACGCGCTCAGCCAACTCGGTGACGGGCAATTCCACCATCTTGGCAATAGCCACTTGCATGGTTTGCAGCTGCTGAGTCTGCACGGCTGTTTGCGTTTGTTCGAGTTTCTGGGCCATGATTTTTTATGTTTTTTGCATGAAAGGTAAAGAATCCGTCTATGGAGTCGTCTAAACTTTTCTGACGAAGATTTGGTTTGGAGTTTGAACTCTTCTACATTCCATCTTCACCTTTCTTTTTGGCCGTTTTTTGACCTTTCATCGGTCGTGTAGCTCGCTACACTCCCTCTTCAAGGCCCAAAAACGCCTCAAAAATAAAGGCAAATCTTGAATTTCAGAAAAGTCCAGACGACTTCAAATGGCGGTCTGGTTTTTCTGCGAAGCCAACAGGCCTTCTTTGATAAGTAGGTGTTCAAAATGAGTTTATACTATCAGCAGGTGCTATTTTCACATTG
>ERZ1026892.1468-NODE-1468-length-10189-cov-31.760312_pt1 | contig 10189 bp, 6 predicted proteins | sample MGYA00380176_ERZ1026892 | MGnify/ENA primary metagenome ERZ1026892 (study PRJEB33269, sample SAMEA4719812) | human gut metagenome | biome: human-associated habitat; feature: organic feature; material: feces | place: Cameroon | collected 2013-10 ... | reverse complement strand
AACGCTTATTATCTGGCTTCGCTTACAGGCGAACATGGTGAGCATGCGCATTAAGCTTTAATAGTTTTCAACGAATCATTTTTAGATTAAAGCTTATGTTTCAGAAACTTATTACTTATTCCATTCGCCACAAACTGGTGATTGGAGTACTCTCTATAGCCCTGGCGATATGGGGTGTCTGGTCGCTTGTGCATCTGCCATTCGATTCCACCCCAGATATTACAGATAATCAGGTGCAGGTCATCACACAGGCTCCTTCGCTGGGAGCTCAGGAGGTGGAACAATACGTAACCACTCCTGTAGAGATGGCGCTTGCAAATATACCCCGCATCCAGGAACGTCGTAGCATTTCAAGAAGCGGACTCTCGGTCATCACGCTTGTCTTCGACGATGCCGCCGATATCTATTGGGCACGTTCGCAGGTGAGTCAGGTGGTGGAACAGTTGGAGAAAGAACTGCCTAAGAACACCGAAACCGAGATGGGACCTATTGCCACCGGATTGGGCGAAATCTACCACTATACCATTCGTGCCAAGGAGGGATACGAGCATAAATACTCGCTCACCCAGCTCCGAACCATGCAGGACTGGATTGTGCGCAAACAGCTTTCCGGAACCCCGGGCGTTGCCGAGGTAAGCGGTTGGGGCGGCTATGTCAAGCAATATGAGGTGGCTATCAATACCGACCAGCTGAACGCCAGCGGTGTTTCCGTAAGCGAGGTGTTTGATGCCTTGCAGCGCAACAATGCCAATACGGGTGGCAGCTACATCGAGGAGAATTCCAACCAGTATTATATCCGAGGCATCGGTGTCGTGAAGAATCTGGAGGATGTTGCCAACATCACGGTGAAGACGGTGGATGGAACACCTGTTAAGGTGGGTGACGTGGCAAAGGTTCAGTTGGGCCATGCCACCCGTTTCGGTGCCGTTACCCGCAATGGCGAAGGCGAGGTGGTGGCAGGTATCGCCATCATGCTCAAGGGCGAGAACTTCCAGGAGGTAATCAAAAACGTGAAGGAGCGAATCAGTCAGATTCAGAAATCATTGCCTGAAGGTGTTGTCATCGAACCGTTTATCGACCGTACCAACCTGGTGGATAGAGTAGAGGGCACCATCGCCCGCAACCTCATCGAAGGTGGACTCATCGTTATCTTCGTGCTTGTCATCTTTCTGGGCAACTGGCGTGCAGGACTGGTGGTGGCGAGTGTCATTCCGCTCAGTATGCTCTTTGCCTTCGGTATGATGAAGGCCTTCGGCATCAACGGCAACCTGATGTCATTGGGTGCCATCGACTTTGGTATGATTGTCGATTCCGCCGTCATCATTGTCGAGGCGGTGGTTACACATATTAATACAGGTCATTTTTCGCAGCCCGAGGTGCGTGCGGCCTATCTTGCCCAATGCCAGAAGGAAGGAAATGCGGTTCCTTTCGCCCTGACCCAGAAGCAGATGGACGAGGAGGTTCACTTCTCGGCTTCCCGCATCCGCCAGAGCGCAGCCTTCGGCGAAATCATCATCATGATTGTATACATTCCGCTGATGACCCTGATGGGCATCGAGGGAAAGATGTTCCGTCCGATGGCGCTCACCGTGTTCTTCGCCATCCTCGGTGCCTTCATCCTGTCGCTCACCTATGTGCCGATGGCAAGTTCGCTCCTGTTGAGCCGCAAGGTTCACAGCAGGAAGACTTTCTCTGATAAGATGATAGAGAAGTTGCAGGGCTGGTATCGTCCTATCCTCGATTGGGGGCTTGCCCGCAACAGGGATGTCATCACGGGTGCCGTAGCTCTGTTCTGCGTCAGCGTGGTGGGTTTCAAGTATCTCGGAGGCGAGTTTATCCCGAGTCTGGAAGAAGGCGATTTCGCTGTGGAAATGAGTATGTCGCAGGGTACGTCGCTCTCGCAGATGGTGGAGAGCTGCAGCAAGGCTGAAAAACTGCTCAAGAAGGAATATCCTGAAATCAAGCAGGTGGTGAGCCGCATCGGAAGCGCCGAGATTCCTACCGACCCGATGCCTGTGGAACGTGCCGACATCATGATAGCCCTGAAACCGAAGGCAGAATGGACCTCTGCCAAGACGACTCCCGAACTGATGGAGAAGATGGAGGAAACCCTCAGCGCCATTCCAGGTCTCGAGGCAGAGATTTCCCAGCCTATCCAGATGCGCAACAACGAGTTGCTTACGGGTATCAAGCAGGATGTGGCTATCAAGATTTTCGGTGACGACCTCGATGTGCTTACCCAGCAGGCAGGAAAGGTGAAGAAGATGATAGAAGGTGTGCCGGGCGTGAGTGGCATCTTTGTAGAAGAAGTTGCCGGCTTGCCTCAAATCCAGGTAAGATACAACCACGAGAAGATGGCGGCTTACGGTATCAGCGTGGATGATATCAGCAGTATTCTGGAGACTACCTTTGCCGGTGCTGTGGCTGGTTCCGTCTACGAGGGCGACAAGAAGTTTGACATCGTGCTCCGCATGGATCCATCGCAGCGCAATGTAGAGCAGCTTGAACAGTTGAGTATTCCGCTGAAGGATGGCACGAATATTCCGCTTTCGCAAGTAGCGGATATCGATGATTCGCCTGCGCCGGCACAGGTGTCGCATGAGAATGGTGCCCGGCGCATCTACGTGGGCTTCAATGTGAAGGGGCGTGATGTGCAAAGCACGGTGGAGGATATCCAGAAGATTCTCGACGAAAAGCTGAAACTTCCAGAAGGCTACTATTATAATTATGGTGGTGAGTTTGAGAATCTGCAGAGTGCCAGCCGCCGACTGATGGTGGTGATTCCGATAGCGCTGGTCATCATCCTGCTGCTGCTCTATGCCACGGTGAAGAATGTGCGTGAGTCGCTTTTCGTCTTCTCGGCGATTCCTCTGGCTGCCATCGGCGGTGTGTGGGCACTTTGGCTCCGCGGAATGCCTTTCAGTATTTCGGCAGGTGTGGGCTTCATCGCCCTCTTCGGTGTGGCGGTGCTCAACGGAATCGTGCTCATCGGTCAGATGAACCAGATGCAGAAGGAACAGCTCCGGTTGCCACCGACAGCGGGAACCAGTGCGGGTGAGATGATTCATCGTCGCATCATCGATAGCTGCATGCTCCGTCTGCGTCCTGTCCTGATGACGGCTTTGGTGGCTTCCATGGGATTCCTCCCGATGGCGCTCTCGCAGGGCGATGGTGCCGAGGTGCAGCGACCACTTGCCACGGTGGTGATTGGCGGACTCATCACGAGTACCCTGCTCACTCTGCTGGTGCTCCCTGCCATCTACAAGACATTTACCAAGCGTTAGAATTTTCAGATACTGAACTTGTTTGAATATCAAGCATTAGAATTGAATAATATGAAGAAGTTTTTTAAGAAGAATCATATATGGCTTGCATCCTGGATGCTGCTGATGCCTTTGGCGACGGATGCACATCTTTCAGTAAAGAAGGAAGAAGCACATCTTTCTGCCTCGGATGCATCACGCTTTGATGCAAGCATCCCCGGCAAGAAGATGACCTTGCAGCAGTGTTTCGAACTGGCTGATAAGCAGAACATCGCCTTGCAGACCGGCAGAAAAGCCATAGAAAAGGCTCAGGTGATGCAGGCAACGGCATGGAATCTGGACAAGACGGAAATCGCCTTCTCGCAGAACCCGGCATCCAGCGGCGATACAGACAACGGACTCACCTTCTCGCAGAGCATCGAGTTTCCTACGGTCTATACAGCCCGTCGCAATCAGTTGAAGGCAGAGACCCAGGCAGAGAAAAGCCGGTTGAACGTCACCTCCCAGCAGCTCAGACTCGAAATCGCCAGTGCCTACTATGCGATGCTCTATCAGACCCATCGCCTTCAGATTCTGCAGCAGCAGGATTCCGTCATCCAGCGCTATTGCGATGTAGCCGGGAAGAGATATAAGGCGGGCGAGGCGAGACAGCTGGAGTTCCTCTCTGCCGATCGCATGAGAAACGACAACCGCCTGGAGATGACGAAGGTGAAGAATGAGGCAGAGAATCTGCAGACTGTCCTGATGGCTCTGCTCAACACCACTACGCCTGTGGTGCCTGATGGGAATCTTCTCATCTCGCAGCGTTCGCCAGTGAATGCAGCCTTCAACTATCAGCAGACTGCCGATGCGCAATATCAGAAAGATCTCATCACAGCACTCGACAAAGAAGTGAAGTGTGCCAAGACGGGCTATGCGCCATCGCTCTCGCTCGCCCTGCGTTCGCAGCTCCTCATCGATAGCTGGGACCCTTATCACATCAACCGCCAACGCTTCACCGAGGGCAATTTCTTCGGTTTCGAGGTAACCGTGGGCGTTCCTATCTTCTTCGGAGCCACCAAGGCGAAGGTGAAGGCCGCACAGAAAGACCGCGAGATGGCGCAGATGGCGATGCAGCAGGAGCAGCGTGAGAAGGAGCGCGACTACCAGCAGGGATATCGCCGACTGCAGAATGCCAGCCAGCGCATGGAGTATTACAGCGGCGAGAATATGGCGAAGGCGAAGGACATAGAACGTCTCAGCACCCTGGAGTATGAGAATGGTGAAATCAGTTATGTGGAATACGCCAGCGCCTTGCAGGAGGCGATAGATATGCGGTTGAAGCAGGCTGAGGTGGTCAACGAATATAATGAGGCTGTTCTTGCCTTAATGGCACTCAATAATAGCCTGTAAAAATAGTCAATAAAGGAATAAATAGCATGCATCGGTACTTTTTTTGGTGTTTTTTCCAAAAAATGTACCGATGCTTTCGTTTTTTTTTGTATCTTTGCAAAAAATATAGCTATAATTATGGGATTATTCGGATTATTCAGCAACAAAAAGAAAGAAACTCTCGATAAGGGACTTGAAAAAACAAAAGAGAGTGTGTTTAGCAAATTAGCTCGTGCGGTGGCTGGTAAGTCAACCGTAGATGACGATGTGCTCGACGACCTCGAAGAGGTGCTCATCACATCGGATGTGGGTGTAGAGACTACGGTGAAGATTATTCATCGTATCGAGGAGCGTGTGGCTCGCGATAAGTATGTTTCTACCTCAGAGCTCGATAGAATCTTGCGAGAGGAAATCGCCAGTCTCCTGGAAGAGAACCATAGCAATGACAATGAGAATTGGGATTTGCCTTCCGACCACAAGCCATACGTTATCCTGGTAGTGGGTGTAAATGGAGTAGGCAAGACTACCACCATCGGTAAGTTGGCTTACCAGTTCAAGAAGGCTGGCAAGAAGGTGTATCTTGGTGCAGCCGATACCTTCCGTGCTGCTGCCGTAGAGCAGATTTCCATCTGGGGCGAGCGCGTGGGTGTGCCGGTAGTGAAGCAGCAGATGGGTTCCGACCCAGCGAGCGTGGCTTTCGATACTCTCCAGAGTGCCAAGGCGAATGGTGCTGATGTGGTACTTATCGATACCGCAGGTAGATTGCACAACAAGGTGAACCTGATGAACGAGTTGAAAAAAATCAAGGAAGTGATGAAGAAGGTGATGCCTGAGGCACCAGACGAGGTGATGCTCGTGTTGGATGGCAGTACGGGTCAGAACGCCTTCGAGCAGGCTAAGCAGTTTGCTGCTGTTACCAACATTACTTCTTTGGCTATTACCAAACTCGATGGTACAGCCAAGGGTGGCGTGGTTATCGGTATCTCCGACCAGCTCAAGGTGCCAGTGAAGTACATCGGATTGGGCGAGGGCATGGAGGATATGCAGCTCTTCAACAAGAAGGAGTTCGTAGATTCTCTCTTCAAGAAATCAAAGTAGATCTCTTTAAGAAATCAAAATAGATCTCTTCAAGAAATCAAAATAGAAACCGGAAAATTATAATCGGGAATTAGATTAGTATATACATATATAATAAGGTATAGGTGAATGAAAAAGAACCAGATAGATATCATAACGTTGGGTTGTTCAAAGAACCTGGTCGATAGTGAACTGTTGATGAAGCAGTTTGAGGCAAACGGCTACCATTGTGTGCACGATTCAAAGCGCCCACAGGGCGAGATAGCCGTGATTAACACTTGCGGCTTCATCGAGGATGCCAAGCAGGAAAGCATTGACACCATCCTTGAGTTTATTCAGGCGAAGGAAGAAGGACGTTTGCGCAAGCTCTATGTGATGGGCTGCCTCTCCCAGCGCTATCAGAAGGAATTGGAGGCAGAGATGCCTGAGGTGGATAAGTTCTATGGCAAGTTCAACTACAAAGAACTGCTCAAGGAATTGGGTAAGGCAGAAGTGCCTGCCTGCAACGAGCGCCGCCATCTTACCACCCCTCACCACTATGCTTACATCAAGATTTCTGAGGGTTGCGACCGCCGCTGCGCATATTGCGCCATTCCGCTTATCACCGGCAAGCACATTTCCCGTCCTAAGGAAGATGTTCTGAACGAGGTTCGTGAACTGGTGGCTGATGGCGTGAAGGAGTTTCAGATTATAGCTCAGGAGTTGACCTATTATGGCATGGATATCGATGGCAAGCATCATATCACAGATTTAGTCAGCGATATGGCCGACATTCCGGGTGTCAAGTGGATTCGTCTGCATTATGCTTACCCAAATCAGTTCCCACTCGATTTGCTCGATGTGATGCGCGAGAAGCCAAACGTCTGCAAGTATCTCGATATTGCCTTGCAGCATATCAGCGATCACATGCTTACCCGCATGCATCGCCATGTAACCAAGCAGGAAACTCTCGATTTGCTCACCATCATCCGCAACCGTGTGCCGGGCATTCATATCCGTACCACTTTGATGGTAGGTTTCCCAGGCGAGACAGATGAGGATTTCCACGAATTGCTCGATTTTGTGCGTGAGCAGCGTTTCGAGCGCATGGGTGCCTTTGCTTATTCTGAGGAAGAGGGAACTTATAGTGCCAAGAACTATGAGGATGATGTTCCTGCCGATGTTAAGCAGCACCGCCTGGATGAGCTGATGATTCTGCAGCAGGATATCAGTGCAGAAATTGAGGCAAACAAGGTGGGACTCACCCTGCCTGTGGTTATCGACCGGAAGGAAGGCGACTACTATATCGGAAGAACAGAATTCTGCTCACCAGAGGTTGACCCAGAGGTTCTTATCAAGGCAGACCAGCGCTTGCGTGTAGGTACTTTTTACAAAGTTAAGATTACCAGCAGCGAGGAGTTTGACTTGTATGGAGAAGTCGTGAAATAAAGATAGGATTATAAAAATATCAAGATGAACAACAAAGACTATATTGCAGAACTGGCTCAGCAGACGGGTTATTCGCAAGACGACACTCAGAAGATGGTGCGTAGGGTGATAGATGCCATGATTGCTGAGTTTGAGGATGGGGAGATTGTCTCTATCCCCAATTTTGGTGCGTTCGAGGTAAAGAAGCGTTTAGAGCGTGTGGTGGTGAATCCTACAACCAAGAAGCGCCAACTGGTTCCGCCGAAACTTGTACTTGGTTTCCGTCCTGTTGCTGCTGTCAAGGAAAAGCTGAAGAATGGAGGTGAAGCTTATGAGTAAGAATAGTTTGAACGTCTTAGGCAAGAAGTTGGCTGAGAAAACAGGACTCAGTCAGCAAGAGGCTGAGTTGTTCATCAAAAAGATGTTTGATGTAGTCAACGAAGGACTCCAGGATGATAAGCAGGTAAAGGTGAAGTGGCTTGGTACCTTTAAGGTTACCTCTGTTAAGGATCGTGAGAGCGTGGATGTGAACACGGGCGAACGTATCGTTATCGATGGAAGAGATAAAATATCCTTTACTCCTGATAATATCTTGAAAGAGATTGTTAACAAGCCATTTGCGCAGTTCGAGACGGTGGTGGTGAACGACGGAGTGGAGTTTGATGAAATCGACAAGAAATTTGAGGCTGAGGAACAGATGAATGAGAACCAGCAGGTTAAAGAATCAAAGGAACAGATGGTTGAGAATCAGCAGACTGAAGAATCTGAGGAACAGATGAATGAGAATCAGCAGACTGCTGAGGCTGAGAAACCATTGAATGCGAATCCGCAGGTTGCTGAGGCTGAGGCTTCTGATGTTATCGATTTCTTGGATGAATCTGATACTTCAGCAGTAACCGATAAGACTGAAACTCTATCAGTAAGCAATGAAGTGGTTGTTATCGGTGATTCAGAAACCAGCAATGAAGCTTCTTCCCAAATCAGCAATGAAGCTTCTTCCCAAATCAGCAATGAAGCTTCCTCTCAAATCAGCAATGAAGCTTCTTCTCAAACCAGCAATGAAGCTTTTCCTGAAATCATAACGGAGACGATAGTTCAAAATTCTGTTGATGTAATGAAACCAGCAGTTAATGAGCCGGAAGAAGTTCAGAAAGAGCAGGAACAAGTTCAGAAAGAGCAGGAACAAGTTCAAGCTCCGGAAGTTCAGCTTAAGGAGGATGCTCAGAACGAGCCAGAAGTTCAAGATAAGGTGAATGTTCAGGACGAGCCAGAAGAGTCTGTACAGGATGAATCAGAAGCTGATGCTGAAATAGAACCAGAATCTTATGATACTTTCGAATCTACCAAGAAGGGAATCGTGATTCCTCGCTATTTAGTGATAGTAGCTTGTTTCCTCATGGTTGCCCTGATCGGTGGCATCGGCTGGTTTGCCTTCAATTATGGTAAGATGGCAGCGCAGCGTGACCATCTTGCTTTGCAGTTGGATAGTTATCATCAGGATGCTAACAAGCCAAAGGCAGCATCGGCATCTCCTTCGCAAGAAGAAATCATGCGTAAGAAGGCGATAGAGGATAGCATCAGAATGGTGCAGGCCAGCGAAGCCGTGAAAATGGCTGAGGCTGAAGGCAAGCAAATTGATGAGAATGCTTCGCTTGATGTTGATAAGAACAAATCTGAAGCTGGCACCAAGAAGCAGCTCGAAACACAAAAACAGGCTGCTGCCCAAAAAGCAGCGGAAGCTAAGAAGGCTGCTGAAGCTAAGAAGCATGCGGAAGACATGAAAGCTGCTGCTGCTAAAAAGCAGGCAGAAAATGCTTCGGCGAAAGCAGCCAGCAAATACAGCCAGGATGCCCGTGTTAGAACGGGTGCCTATCGCATTGTGGGTGTAGCAGAGGTGGTTACTGCCCGAGAAGGTCAAACCATAGAAGCTATCAGCAAACGATATTTCGGCCCTGGCATGGAATGTTACGTTGAGGCTCTGAATGGCTCCGGAAAGTTGAAAGCCGGACAGAAAGTCAAGATTCCTAAGTTGGAACTGAAAAAGAAGAAATAAAGATTTCTTTCAAATAAGTAAAGAAAAGAGGGTGTGTCATGGACTTATGACACACCCTCTTTTAATTTTTTTAGGCTCTGCGGATTTGCAATCCGCAGCAAAGGAGTATGCCTTTCCTTCAATTATGCATGTCTCTTCAAGAAGATACTGTGGTCGATGCACGCAGGCAATTCCTCCTTATAATGCGTCACCATAATCATGGTCTTGTTGTTGCGCTTGCAGAAAGCCTCGATGATATCCTTTACCAAACGGCGGTTGTGATTGTCGAGACCATGCAATGGCTCATCCAGAATCAAAAGCTCAGGATCCTTAACGAAAGCACGGGCCAGGAGAACCAGGCGCTGTTCGCCACTTGATAACTTCAGGAAGCCACGCTCCTCCAATCCTTCCAAACCGAATACCTTCATCCAGAAACGGCACTTGCCCATATCTTCCTCCTTTGGCTTTACATAAAGACCTACGGAATCCATCAAACCGCTAGCCACGATGCGGATGGCCGGAAGATCGCGCTGGTAAGAACGGTGAAGCTCTGGCGATACATAACCGATGTGCTTCTTGATATCCCAGATACTCTCGCCGCTGCCACGGGGATTGCCGAAGAGGGCAATGTCGCAGGCATAACTCTGAGGGTTGTCTGCGCAAACCAGACTCAACAAAGTACTCTTGCCCGCTCCGTTCTGTCCGCTCAGTGCCCAGTGCTCACCATTGTTCACGGTCCAGTCTAAATCCTTCAGGATGATGCGCTCGCCATATTGAATGCGAACCTTGTTCATCTTTACCACTTCCTGACTCTTATATTCTCGGTCGCTATAAGGCAGGTTGATGATGTCCTGTTCCAGTTCGTCGCTCAACATTCTGCTTGGGATAGGGGTGCGCTGAGCCAGATATACCTCCTTGCTCAATTTTGGCATCACCTTCATGTCCTTTACCTCCACCACATGGGTGATGAAATCAGGAATGTCATCGCTCTTGCTCAATACGAGGATAATCTGCAGGGCATGCTCCTGGGCAAGCGTCT
>ERZ1026892.1466-NODE-1466-length-10195-cov-5.239053_pt1 | contig 10195 bp, 6 predicted proteins | sample MGYA00380176_ERZ1026892 | MGnify/ENA primary metagenome ERZ1026892 (study PRJEB33269, sample SAMEA4719812) | human gut metagenome | biome: human-associated habitat; feature: organic feature; material: feces | place: Cameroon | collected 2013-10 ... | reverse complement strand
CCAGCGCTTGGAGGAGTTTGATTATCTCCTACTGTGCATTTTACATCTGATGTGGTGCAATATTTTTCCATATCGTGATGATATCTTATCAAAGACTTGACTTGATACGCAGACACAAAAAAAGCGTGGAGAACCTACCTGTTGTCCATTCCACGTAACGAGGCTCTAGCAATTGCCTATCAAAGTTGAACAGACAACGTCAGAGCCCACGCCGATATGATAATCCTACCCGTGAGGTGTATGTATGCGGAAACACACTGCATCCGTAAGGATACAATGATGGCTAACATATAACCACACAGGAATGAAAAAATCACACCCGGGGCATCTACCGTTGCTAAGTTCAAGACTTTGATTATTGTGAATTTGCTAGATTCGTTACGTCTCAAACAGAGCGTCAAGTAAACGCCTTTATTATGTCGTGCCTCTTTACCCACCCTTTCTCCTTTGTCATGCAGATGTGATAACCCGCAAAAAGGCTCGGCGTGGATCGAGGCATGGACGCATTAAGACTAAGCATACGAATACACGAAGCCAATTTGTCCACTCCAAAATTACTATATTTTTTGCGAACAAAAGAAAGGAAGCTAAAGAAAATGCACAAACTGGCTAAAAAGAAGTTCTAAACAGCTTGTTGTTGAACTTAAAACCGTCACTTTCGCCGACGCTCCACAATTGGAACGAGAGACTACGTGACGGTTGAAACGAGACTGCGCACCATTTGGGATAAGAGCTCGTACCAATATATGCTTCTTTAGACTGAGTGATACGGCTTCAAGCTGTACCTCCTATAGTTACTCAAAAACAACATGTCTTCTTGTCTTCCAGCCAAGACAATATTTGCATTTCTAACGCTCAATACTCCTCGTTCAGCGCACTAAGAAATCTTTGGTGCGAAATTCTTGAGTTTTGAGCGTACAGCGTTAGTATACTGACGCACAGACGATTATGCTGCCAAGAAGAGAATTGTGCAATGGATGATGAAGCAAAACAAGCATCTTTGGGTTGCTATAGAGCCACTTTTACACTCCAATACAGCCTCTCTTGTCATGCAATACAGCCTCTATTGCACTCTTATAGCGTTACTATTGGAGTGGAAGAGAGGCTGTATTGATAAATCAGGGTGTCAGAAGCGCAACATAAACCATAAAAAACGGCTCTCAAAAACTCTAGAATCAATTTTTATTTTGTAACATGTTTTTACTCTTTGTACAATATTTGCATGGGAGGGAGTCAAAACTAAAAAAATAGCGAGAAAAGGCAAATCGTAGGAGCTGCGGGCATTCCTGCCCGCAGCACTGCAAGCAGCCGTAACTTACTGAGTGTCTTGCTGCAATGCCGCAGGCAGGAATGCCCGCGGCAGTTTGCTTTGTCAATCATTGACTTTAGCTCAAATTCTTACTTTTGACACCCTCAATTAGGAATTAGGAGTTGAATTAATAGAACAATCTGCCTGGAACAACGAGGGGATGCAGTCTATACACTGCATCTTTATGAAGATTTATGCAGTGTACGGACTGCATCTTTTAACGGAATTATGCAGTGTACGGACTGCATCTTTACGGAAAAGATCAGCTCTTGCCTATGTTTTAGGAAGATTTCATCTCAGTTTTGCCTATGCTTTAGGAAAGTTTCGCTTTGATTTTGCCTATGTTTTAGGAAAATAACAGTAATTTCGCGATAGAAAAATACGACTCTATGACCATAACTGAACAATTCATTTGCGGCAAGCATACTGCTGCTGACTGTGAGGACGGCATTGTTATTACGCCTCACTTTGCTGCTGTCATTGACGGCAGCACGAGCAAGACGCCAGTGCGACTGGACGCTTCAATGAAGAACGGACGCTTCGCCATGCTGCTTATCTGCGACTATATCAGGCAGATGGCGGCTGACTCTACGATGGACCACTTCTGCCAAGGCATAACGCATCGCATTGCGGAGGAATATGCAGGGCGTAGCATCGCTGAGCGAATGGCGGAGCATCCTGAGGAACGCCTCACGGCTTCTGCCATTGTCTATAGCGAGAAGAGGAAGGAAGTGTGGATGGTGGGCGACTGCCAAGCTATCATTGACGGCAAATACTATGACAACTCGAAGCCTTACGAACAGGAGATTGCCATGCAGCGTGCCACGCTCATAAAGAACGGCATGGCACCTAAAGAGGCACGACGCGCCATTGAACCTCAACTGATTAAGGCTATGCTTGAAGGTCAGAACCGTCAGTATGCGGTCATTGACGGAACGCCAATCTATATGCCTGGCACCCGCATCATCACGGCTGCTCATTCCGTGGTGCTCGCCTCCGACGGCTACCCCACCCTGCTCCCTACACTGCGTGAGAGCGAGGAGGCTCTTGCCAAGCATCTCGCCACAGACCCGCAGAACATCAACGACTTCGTTGCCACCAAGGGATTAGTGGAGGGCAACGTCAGCTTCGACGACCGTGCTTACGTCAGCCTGAACATCCTGTAAGGCATTTAACACGGTTTTCTCATTATACGACAAAGGTGAATTCCAACAGCAAATGTAGTATATTTCTTTCAAACCATATATTTTTTAGACAAAAAATACAGCAATAATAATCTGGTTTTAAATATATTCAGTTACCTTTGCGTCGAACGCAATAAAAACTATCAAATAAAAAAGCATGGCAAAAATAATAGTAAAAGACCAAACCATTAAGACCATCAATAAAGATGGAATTGATTATATATGCATAACTGACATTGCTAAACAAAAAAACGGTGAAGACCCTAATGGCGTCATAGGAAATTGGATACGCAATCGTAACACAATAGAATTTCTTGGTATATGGGAAAGCTTATATAACCCCAATTTTAATCCCCTCGAATTCGAAGGGTTTAGAAAGGAGGCTGGACTAAATGCCTTCACGATGTCGCCAACTAAATGGGTGGAGTACACTAATGCAATCGGAATAAAAGCCATATCAGGACGATATGGTGGAACATATGCTATTTCTGATATAGCATTTGAATTTGCTTCATGGGTTTCTGTAGAATTCAAACTATATCTTGTTCGTGAATTTCAACGCCTTAAAGCCGACGAACAGAAACAGCTTGCTTGGTCTGCCAAGCGTGAATTATCAAAAATCAACTACAGAATACATACAGATGCTATCAAGGCAAACCTTATCCCTGTAGAAGTAACTCGAGAGCAAGCAGCCATAAAGTATGCTGACGAAGCGGATGTACTCAATATCGCCATGTTTGGCCTGACTGCCAAACAATGGCGTGAGCTGAATCCAGACAAAAAGGGGAACATCCGTGATTATGCCAGCATCAACGAACTTATTTGTCTCTCTAATATGGAAAATCTCAATGCCGTGTTTATCAACGACGGGATGCCTCAATCCGAAAGACTTGTCAAACTCAACCAAATAGCCATTCAGCAGATGAAGATACTTGAAGATAATAATGGAAGAATTCTACTTAAGTAAAGATAAAAAAACAGGATTTCTATTCCCTTCACTTCACAAACCGCAGTCTTATCCATAGCCAGCGTGGTATCATTGCCCATGCTGCAACAAGCAGACGGTAGCGCCAGTCTATTGTTACTGTCTCCTTGCCTCGCATCACAGCCTTGACGATGGTGTCTGCCACGCGTTCTGCTGACAACTGAAAGGGGAAGTTGCTGCCGGCTATCAGGTCGGTGGCAACGAAGCCGGGGCGGATGTCGGTGGTGCGGATGCCGAGGCGGCGCATGCGCGACTGCTGCGAAAGACACTCAAGGTAATGCGACTGGAAGCGCTTCGTGGCAGAATAAGCTGGGGCTGCTCCCAGTCCGCGCGTGCGGGCTATGGAGGTGATGCAGGCTATCTGACCTCTCACGTTGTTGTCCGCAAACCATCTGTACGCTGCCGTAACCATACGGGTGAAGCCGACGCCATTTGTTTCGACGGTCTTCATCTCGCGCTCTACATCAAGCCCGACGTTCTCCCACCCTATTCCCGAACTATGAAAATAGAGGTCGATGCCGCCAAGTTCTGCTATAAGGTCGTTCAGCAGCTCCGGCGCAGCCTCGTCGTTAACGTCAATCTGACGATACGCCACGATGCCGTCCGTCTTACGCACAGCCTCCACGAGACGCTCCACACGTCGTCCTGCCACGCCAACCTTATATCCTCGCTCCGCAAGGAGACGCGCCACCTCCAGTCCGATGCCGGACGTGGCTCCCATTACTATTGCTTTCTTCATTGCCGTGTCTGCCTACATTATATTATAAGGGAACCCTGACCACATCCACCACATGACTGCCGGCTCCTATCAGGTCGGCACGCTCCGAGATTGTCTTCTGATACTCTATGAAGTGTGCGAATGTCTCGTCACTCATACGGTTGAGTCGGGTGCGCATATAATCGGACGCTCCGTCGGGCGAGAAGATGGTGACGCGCTCCAACCCTGCACTTTCGTCCAGACGGTTTATGTCGTCCAAACGGACATAGTCGTAAAGTTCGTCTGCCGATGCCTGTATATGGAAGTTCTTGTCCACGGCTCCACGCTCCAGCAGTCCGCCAATGCGGTCTTCGTCGAAGCAATACGACAGGATGCTGTATTCGTTCATGAGATAAGCCACGAAAATCAGTCCGCCGGGTTTGGTCACACGTTTCGCCTCGTTCAGCGCCTTGAGCTTCTCCTCGTCGCCGATGAGATGATAGAGCGGACCGAGCAGCAGCGTCACGTCTGCCGTTGCCGTAGGGATGAACGGCATGTCGCGTGCGTCGCCCTGCACCACGTCGGCTCCCGGTTCGCGCTTGAGGAACACCTCGATGTTGCGGCGCACCAGCTCCACAGCCCTCACCCGATAGCCTTCAGCCATAAGCGCAGAGGTATAGCGACCGGTTCCTGCTCCGATGTCGAGCAGGAACGAGCCTGGATGGATGAAGCGGCGCAAGTGATGCATTGTGGTTTCAAACTCCACGATGCCATGTCTGCGCTGCAAACGAAGGTCTTCAGGATGCTTGTTATAATGTTTCTCTATGTTGGATAATGCCATATATATGAATTTTCCAGACAAAGGTAATCATAACTTTCAACTTTCAACCCTCAACTCCCAACTTTTTCTTCTCTCAACTCCTAACTCAAAATTCCTAATTCAAAATTCGAGCTACGTCCTCTACAATCTGCTCGTCAAGCAGACGGTTGTCCGAAAGCAACTGCTCCACGTCGTATCGGTCGTACAGTCCCTTCTTCACTCCACCCACAAGCACCTTCATGTCCGACGTGCCGTAATATGAGGCTATGCGCTCTCCGAAGCCGCCGTCCTTGCTGCCGTCCTCCAGCGTCACCACCAGCTGATGGTCTGCCTTCAGCGCTTCCAGCGTCTCAGCATCCACCTCGTTCAGGTAGCGAGGATTGACGAGCGTGGCGTCTATGCCCTTGTCGGCAAGCAGTCGCACCACGTTCTCACCCTTCTGATAGAACGATCCGGCTGCGATAATCGCCACCTTCTCGCCCTTGTGCATTACCTTATATTTAGCCTCGTAGCCATACTCCGTATCCACGGGTTCTGTCGTGTGCACCACGCCGTTGCTCGGCATGCGGATGGCTATCGGCTTCTTGTTCTGAAGTATAGCCCAACGCATCATGGCGAAGTATTCCTCGCAGGTGGTCGGAGCCAGATATATGAGACCCGGGATGCTGCAGAGCATCGGGATGTCGAAGAGGCAGATGTGCGTGATGTCGTTCATTGAGTTTACACCGCCTCCAACTACATTGATGACAGCCGGATTGCTGTTGATGCAGAGGTCCTGCGCTATCTGATCGTAGGTGCGCTGCAAGAAGGTGCTATATACGGACCAGACGGGGTGAAGTCCGCCCTTTGCCATTCCCGAAATCATAGCCACAGCCTGTTCCTCGGCTATGCCCATGTCAATGTGCTGTGAGCCAGCCTCCTTGCGCTTGTCGGCTGTGAAGCCCGCTGCTGTCGGCGTTCCTGCTGTTACGGCGATGAGCGTCTTGTCCTGCTTCATCTCACGGAGCATCCAGTCGCTGAACAGGTCCTGATATGTCTCGCATGGCTTCACCTCCGGCATCGTGCCGTCAGCATTGCGAACCGGACGGCTACCGTCATCCAGATTGAACGGGAGTCCCCAATGCCATGCCTCCTTGTTCTTCACAGCGGGAGCATAACCGTGACCCTTCTCCGTATGGATATGCACTACTGTGGGACGGTCGGTGTCCTTCACGCTACGGAACACCTCTATGAGCTTAGCGATGTCGTTGCCCTGCTCCAGGTATTTATAGTCGAAGCCCCACGCCTTAAACCAGTTGTGCTCGCATTCGCCGTTGCTCTCGCGCAGCGCACGAAGGTTCTTGTATATTCCGCCGTGGTTCTCAGCTATCGACATCTCGTTGTCGTTCACAACGATGATGATGCCCGTGCCAAGCTCCGACGCCTCGTCCAGTCCTTCAAAAGCCTCGCCGCCCGACAACGATCCGTCGCCGATAACGGCAATGATGTTCTCCTTCGTGCCCTTCACGTCGCGTGCTTTCTGCAGTCCAGTGGCAAGGCTGATGGATGTTGAGGTATGTCCCACCTCAAAGTTGTCGTACTCAGGACACTCTGCCGGAGACGAATATCCCGATATGGCGTTCATGTCGTCCACGTCGCCGAGGAATCCCGCAGCACGTCCTGTCAGCACCTTATGCGGATAGCACTGGTGGCTGACGTCGAACACCAGCTTGTCCTTCGGCGCATCAAACACGTAATGCAATGCCACCGTAGCCTCCACGAATCCGAGGTTTGGTCCCACATGACCGCCATGCTTGCTCACACGATTGAGCACAGCCTGACGTGTCTCGTCAGCCACAATGTTAAGTGTCTCGATGTCCATGCCCTTAAGGTCGGCAGGTGTCTTTAGCTTCTCTATATACATATCTTATAGCTGTTATTTGGTTATCAAAAAAAAATTTCACGCTGCAAAGTTAAGCATTTTACCAAATAACAGCCATACCTCAATTTCAGAATTTATTACCAATTGGGCGGCTGAGATGCATATCAAACCGTCAGCTTTCGCCAGATCTTACCAATTGATGCGAGGCTTTATCCCAAACGAGACGAGCCTTCGTCCCAGTTGGTACGAAGGCTCGTTACATTTTGTGCACGCGATGCTTACTCCAGCGTCAGCACATGGCTGGTGCCGTCCTGCGCCGTGAATACGTTCAGACCCACCTTCATCAGATAGTCGCCGCTATACTGCTTGCCGTCGCACTCCAGCTCCGACTGCTTGCCCGGCATCAGATTGGTCTCCTTTACGGTGTATGTCTTGCTGGCATCCAAGCCCTGCAGCTTCACGTTCTGCTGCGGCTCCTTATAGCGAGGATGCAGGTCGTAGGCGAAGAGCACGGCACGCTGCTTGTCCTTGCTGACATAATTGATAGCGCAATGGCTGCCCTCGTAGGGCGACACAAGGCGATACTGGTCGCCCTCCAGAATCATCGGCTTCATGCTGTTGTAGTTCTTTACTGCCTGCTGCACAAACTTATAGTCGTCAGCAGAGAGCGACTTGAGGTCGATGTCGAAGCCAAGCTTGCATGAGCTGCATACGTCGGTGCGGAACTTCACGGACGTGTTCTTGTTCCAGTTTGTCACATGCGATCCCATTGTCTTTGCAGGGAAGAACTTCGACAGGCTCCACTGGATGTAGAGGCGCTCGTACGGGTCGGTGTCGTCTGAGCACCAGAACTCGGTGAAGTACTTCAGCATCTCGTAGTCCATTCTGCCACCACCGCCTGAGCAGAGCATCATAGGCAGCTTCGGATACTTCTTGTGAATGCGTGTGAGCACATTGTAGATGCCACGCACGTGGTCGATGTAGAAGTTGCCCTGATTCTGCTTGTGGTAGGGCGAATAGATGTTCGTGATGACGCTGTTGCAGTCCCACTTAAAGTAAGCCACGTCGGGATTCTCGGTCATGATGCGGTCCACGATGCCGAACACATAGTCCTGCACCTTAGGATTGCTGATGTCGAGCACCAGCTGGTTGCGATAATAATATGTGTCGCGCTGTGGCTGCGTTATCACCCAGTCGGGATGTTTCTCGAAGAGTTCGCTCTTGGGATTGACCATCTCCGGCTCTATCCATATTCCGAACTTCACTCCAGCCTTCTTTGCGTCTCTCACCAGTCCAGGTATGCCTTCGGGCAGCTTGCTCTTCGTGGCGTCCCAGTCGCCCAGTCCGGCATGGTCGTCCTTGCGCGGATACTTGTTGGCGAACCATCCATCGTCCAGCAAGAACATGTCCACGCCCAGATCCTTGGCGTCCTTCATCAGCTCGGCGAGGCTCTGCTGATTAAAGTCGAAGCCCGTGTTCTCCCAGTTGTTGAGGAGTGTGAGGCGGTCGTCCATGCCCATGTTCACCTGATACTGGCGTGCCCAGTTGTGCAGGTTGCGTGATGCCTCTCCCATGCCGTTGTCGCTCATGGCGAAGATAAATTCAGGCGTCGTGAACACCTCGCCAGCTTTCAGCTTATAGTCTGATGCGTAAGGATTGATGGCGGGGATAACACGGAGCGCACCCACATTGTCCACCTCGAAGGTGAAGCGGAAATTGCCGGGCCATCCTATCGTGCCGAGCATCACCTTGCCCTCGTTCTCCTTGGCAGGCTCGTCGAAGCCAAGCTCGAAGAAGGGCTCGGCGTGCATGGCTGCACGTGTGCCGAGCTTGGTGTCGATGATTTTCTTGCCGGTGCTCAGCTGCGTGGTCTCGGGCTGACCCTCCTTTGCCCAGTCGCTATGATAGTTGGTGAGGAAATACTTGTTGGCGTTAAAGTAGAGCATCGTCGAGCTATAGCGCCACAATGTGATGGGCGACTTCTCCTTGTGTGATATCTCGCTCCAAGCCTTTATGACGTTCTCCTTGGCGTAAGCCACGTAATGGAGCTTCACGGTCAGAGGATAAACCTTGTCCTGAAGAGTGATTATGGTCTCCGTGCCACCCTTGACGGCTCTCTGCTCAGACGACTGATAATACAGATAGGTGGTCATATTGCCGTCGGCGTGCGTTACGGCTACGGCTGGCTCGAAGTAGTCCTCGGCGCCTGATGTGGCATACACCTCGTGTCCGCGCTGGCTGACGGCTCCGTCCGAAGCCGCATACACGTCCCACTTGAGGTTGTCATAGTCAGACGGATTAAGCATCTTGTCGCCGAGATAAACCTGATAGAGGCGGCCCTTCGGCGAAACTTTCATCACAAGGTCAGTCTTGTCCGTCGACACACGGATGGTCTTTTGGGCAAATGTCATGACCGAGGTCATACACATTGCCGCAATCAGCATTAATGATTTTCTCATTGTTGTATGGTTTTTATTATTGGTAGATAATTCTTGTTCTTGCTCTTTCTCACATCATCAGAACTTGATGCCTGCACTGAACTCCACTGTGAACGGACGCAGATAGTTGCCGCTCATATACTTGCCGGCATACTTGCCAGCCTCTTCCTTCGTGATAAGCTCCGAGCCGCTGATGGTTCCCTTGGCTCCCTTCTCATTCAAGAAGTTGACGACGCTCACGCCGAGGCTGAGATTCTTGTTGACATTCCAGTTGATTCCGCCGAAAGTCTCCCAGTGGCCGTTGAAGTAGAGTGCCTCCTGAAGGTTGGCGTAGGTCTTGCCGAAGTAGCGGAAGCTGAGCCATGCGTTGAGGTTCTTGGTGATGTCATACTTGGGATCCAGCTCGATGAGCACCTGCGGTATCTCCTTCACAATCTTGTTGTTGGCATTGACGCTCATGGTCTGACCGTCGCTGAACGTCACGCTGGCGTTATAGTTCTTATACACCGGCTTCTGATAAGTGAAGAGGGCGTGCATGTGGAAGTTCTTGAACGGAGTGATCTCGGCTGACGTTGTCCATCCCAAAGTCTGGATGTTGTAGATGAGCAGCACGGTCTTGCCCTCTGATGTGCCGGGCTTCGTGAGGTTCTGCTGGTCGATGTTGTTGCTCTTCGATATGTATGTCACCATCGATGAGAGGTCAATCCAGTTGTTTCTGTAGAATATTCCTCCACGAATCAACGGGATGGTCACACGCTTATACTGCTCCTCTGTAGGGCCGGTTCCGGCATACTCGCTGATGCGCGGGAAGCGGGTAGCTACGGTGGCGTCGGCTGTAAGACCGAACTGATTGGTGACGTTATATGTCATCTGCAATGTCGCAGCATAGTTGAGCTTGTCC
>ERZ1026892.1461-NODE-1461-length-10207-cov-109.743400_pt1 | contig 10207 bp, 7 predicted proteins | sample MGYA00380176_ERZ1026892 | MGnify/ENA primary metagenome ERZ1026892 (study PRJEB33269, sample SAMEA4719812) | human gut metagenome | biome: human-associated habitat; feature: organic feature; material: feces | place: Cameroon | collected 2013-10 ... | reverse complement strand
TGCTTACCTTCTTCATGCTCACCTCTACTTTCGTAAAGAATGAGCCTGTAAAGGTAAATACTCCAGGATCTGTGTCTGAGATTAAGGTGCCAGAAAACGGCGTCTTGACCATCTTGGTAAGTCCTGAAAAGGACAAGGCCGGTAAGCCTACCGGCGAGGGCCAAGTATTTATGAGTATTGATAATACCGATCAGTTGGGAGCTACACTGAGTACAATGACAGGCAATTTCGGTGTGTCATTGAATCCAAAGCAGATTGAGACATTCAAGAGCGAGGGTACATTCGGTGTTCCAATGAGTGACTTGGGCACTTATTTGACTATGAACGCTGCAAAGCGTCCACAGTATCTCCAGACTAAGGGTATTCCTCTCGACAGTATCAAGGGTGGTATGAGCGAGTTCCAGCAGTGGGTTGACGCTGCTCGTAACGTGAATGAGGACATCAAGATTGCCCTCAAGGCAGACGCTTCTACACCTTACAAGACAGTTAAGAGAGTGATGAGCGAACTCCAGGATATGGACGAGAGTCATTACTATATGATTACACAGTTAAAACAACAGGGGGACGAATAAATGGCAAAGAAAGAAAGCAAACAAAAGAAAATGAATGTCCGCGTAGACTTTACGCCTATGGTGGATATGCTCATGCTTCTTATCACGTTCTTCATGCTGTGTACATCATTGAGCAAACCTCAGACAATGGAGCTGACTATGCCAAGTAATGATGACAACCAACCAGAGGACAAGAAGAACGAAGCAAAGGAATCTGGTACCGTAACTCTTTACGTAACTGCAGACAACAAGATTTATTATGGTGCTGGTATCCCTAAGTACGATGATCCTACATGGATCAAGGAGACTACATGGGGTAGCAATGGTATCCGTAAGGTCTTGCGCGAGCACACTACCGGAGAGGGTTTACGTCCAGTTGAGCAGATTATGATTGCTGTTAGATCTTTGAACGCTGAGCGTCAGAAGAACCCAGCAATGCCTGACAGCGTATATCAGAAGAAGTTGAGCAAGATTAAGGGTGGTGAGTTGGATGGTCGCAAGATCGAGACTCTTACTATCGTAATCAAGCCTACCGACAATGCTTCTTACAAGAACATGGTTGACGCTCTCGATGAAATGCAGATTTTGAACATTGGTACATACGTCATCGACAAGATTAACGCAGACGACGAGAAGCTTCTCAAGTCTAGAAACGTTAAGATGTAATGATGAATACCAACAAATAAAACAAGAAAGAAATGGCAAAAATTGATCTTTACGATCCTAAATGGGTCGATATGGTTTTCGCCGGAAAGAACAAGGAGTATGGTGCATACCAGCTCCGTAAGGGTACTTCCGGTCGAAACATCAAGTCTCTTCTGATCTTGGTCATTGCTGCAGCTCTCGTGGGTGGATTCTTGGCTTGGAAAGTTATCGAACAGAAACAAGCTGAAGAACAGCAGGCATATATGGAAGCTATGGAGTTGGCTAAACTCCAGCAGCAGGCTAAGAAGGAAGAAAAGAAGAAGGAGCCAGTGAAGCCAAAGGTTGAAATGAAAAAGGAGATTCCTGTGGCTCGCGAAACTCAGAAGTTTACCGCACCTGTCATTAAGAAGGATGAACTCGTAAAAGAGGAAAACCAGGTTAAGCAGATGGATAAACTGGACGAAAAGGTTGCTGTCGGTACAGAAAACAAGGAAGGTGTGAAGGACCGTACAGTGGAAGCAGTGAGAAGTGAGATTGCGGTAGCAGCTCCACCTCCACCACCAGCTCCAAAACCTGAGGTTGCAACTAAGGTCTTCGATGTTGTAGAGGAGATGCCTTCATTCCCTGGTGGACAAGGCGCTTTGATGCAGTATCTGGCTAGCAACATCAAGTATCCTGTCGTAGCACAGGAGAACGGCGTACAGGGTCGTGTTATCGTTTCATTCGTGGTAGAGCGTGATGGTTCTATCTCTGATGTAAAGGTAGCTCGTTCTGTGGACCCTTCACTTGACCGTGAGGCACAGCGTGTCGTTAAGAGCATGCCTAGATGGTCTCCAGGTAAGCAGAATGGTTCTACTGTACGTGTTAAGTATACTGTACCAGTTGTATTTAGATTGCAGTAATAGAATGAAAAGAACATCTTATATTTTTTTAGGTATAGGATTAACAGTACTATCAATGGCTTTCTTCTCGTCTTGCGGCGAGAAGAAAGCCAAAGATGGTAGAACTGATACTCCTACTTCAGGCACAATTGAATTTGTGGCTGACGAGAGTTTGAGTCCTATCATTGACGAAGAAAGAAGTCAGTTTGAGTATGAATACCCTAAGGCTAAGCTCAAACCAAAATACACAGATGAAGTCACAGGACTTCAGATGATCAAGGATTTCAAGACAGCACTCCTCTTCACTACCCGTAACCTAAAGGATAGTGAGATTGCCTACTTGAAGTCGAAAAGCAATGTGATTCCTTCAGTTTTCCCTATCGGATATGACGGCTTGGCGTTCATTGTCAACAAGAGCAACAATGATACTTGCATCACCGTGAACGATATCAAGCGAATTCTTACAGGAAAGGCTACCAAATGGAGTGATGTTGTGCCAGGTTCCAAGAGAGGTGACATCGAGGTAATCTTCGACAACACCCGCTCGGCTACTACCAACTTCGTGGTAGATTCAGTTCTGCACGGAGAGAAGATGGGTGCCAAGATCATGGCGGCAAAGACCAGTAAACAGGTCATTGACTTCGTTGATCAGAACCCAGGTTCCATTGGTGTTATCGGATCCAACTGGTTGAACGACCGACGCGATTCCACCAATACTACATTCAAGAAGAATATTCATGTCATGCGAGTATCCATCAAGGATAAGGCTACTCCATCCAACAGTTGGCAGCCATATCAGGCATACTTGCTGGATGGAAGATATCCATTCGTAAGAACTATATACGCTATCGTGGTAGATCCTCACAAGGCTTTGCCTTGGAGTTTTGCCAACTACATCTCTAACCCTAAAGGTCAGCTCATCCTGTTCAAGACAGGATTGCTCCCATATCGTGGAGACATCACAATCAGAACAGTAAATGTGAAACGCTAAGAGGCGGAAACGCCAAAGAGCTGATACACTGAAAGTTGAAACGTAATTAAAGTAGAATTATGAAAGCAGTTAAATATTTAGTAGCAGGTTTGCTCGTCATGGGTTTGGCAGCTCCTGCAATGGCTCAGGACGTTAACTACAAGGACGCTCTTAAGCCAATAGAGACAACTTTGAAGGCTGGCAATGTAGATGCCAAGGCATTTGCCAAGACCCTCAAGGAGTACCAGAAGGAGTATAAGAAGGATCCTAAGGCACTCGTTGCATTGGGTAATGCCCTTGTTATCAACAAAGACTACACCAACGCTCTGGCTGTAGCTGATGCTGTCATCGCAAAGTACAAGAATTATGGTGATGCCTACATCCTGAAGGGTGACATCTACGCTATGCAGGACAATGGTGGTGAGGCAGCTACATGGTATGGTCAGTGTATGACTATGGACCCTAAGAATCCTCAGGGTTACATCAGCTACGCTAACGTATACCGCAAGATTGACCCACAGGCTTCTGCAGAGGCACTGAACAAGTTGAGAGAGGTAGATCCTAACTACCCTATCGAGGCAGAGACAGGTCACAACTACTACTCTATCGGTAACTACGAGAAGGCCTACGAGAACTTCACAAAGGCTAATCTCAATACCATGGAAGAGTACATCTACTACGAGTACTGCTTCACTGCATACGTATTGAACAAGAAGGAAGATGCTCTCAAGTTGTGCAAGCAGGGTATCCAGAAGTATCCTAAGGATACAGCATTCCAGATTCTGGCTATGCGTGCTGCTGTAGATACTCAGCAGTTTGAGGACGCTCTCAACTATGCCAACGCTGTGATGAACAACGCTGACATCAAGAAGAACTCTAGTATCTATGCATACTATGGTTTGGCTCTGGCTGGCAACAAGCAGTATGATCAGGCTTTGGCACAGTATAACAAGGCATTGGAGATTAACAAGGAAGACTTCAAGCCATACCAGTATATCTCTGAAACCTACAAGCAGATGGGCGAAGAGGATAAGGCTATCGAGTACGCTCAGCTCTATATGGACAAGAACCCTAATGTTGCTCCATCAGACTATGTGAAGATGGCTGAGATTTACAATGCAAAGGCACAGAAGGGTGGCGACGCTAAGGCTGCTAACGTAGACAAGGCAATCGCTGTATATAACTCATTCGCAGCTAAGTATCCACAGTTAAAGGCATACGCTGATTTGCAGGCTGCAAACATCGCATTCCAGAACGAGTTGGACGACAAGGCTCTTGAGAACTACCAGAAGGTTATCACCGAGGTAGAGAACAAGCAGTATGATGAGGATGAGAAGGGCTATCTGATGCAGGCATACAAGAACGCCGGTTACATCTACTGGAGTTCTAAGAACGACTTGGAGACAGCTAAGCCATACTTCGAGAAGTTGATTCGTCTCGATCCTAACAATGCTCTTGCCAAGAAGGCTTTGGGCTTGGAGGAAGAGACAGCTAAGTAATGAGGTTGCTTTTTCGAAAGCGACATCAATATAATGAAATCAAGTAATAAGCAAATTTGGGCGGTGAAGATTCATTTCTTCACCGCTTTTTTATGGTCATAACTTGTCTATTTTTTGCAAGCTTAAACAAGCCCAAATTTTGCAGGCACAAACATACCTAGTTTTCTATAGGCTTAAACAAGCCTATATTTTCCCTTAAGGGAAAATATTTGTTCCCTTAAGTGAAACTGTATGTTCCCTTAAGAAAACATATTCCTACTATTTTCCACAAAAAGAAAAGAGCGACTCCCCGGAAGGAACCGCTCTCAATGTTTTATGTAACTAAAAGTATCTATCCTTATAATTAAGGAAGACTGATTGCCTCGTTAGGGCAAACATCTGCGCAAGTACCACACTCTGTGCAGAGGTCTGGGTTGATAGAATACTTCTCGCCCTCAGAAATAGCGCCTGATGGGCACTCATCGATACATGTACCGCATGCGATACAATCGTCACCAATTACGTATGCCATAATTCTTAATGTTTTTATAATGTTAATAATATTGTTTCTACCTACTTTTGATGGTGCAAAGATAATAATTATTTTTGGAATACCTACATTTAGGTATGCTTTTTTTTAGTTTTTTGCTCAATTTATACATTATCGAAATAAAATACAAAACAATAAGATGCAAATACTCACGTTAATATTATATGAATAAGAAACTTATAGCAATATGGATAGGCATCATCATCGCTATACAGGCGATGGCTCAGGAAAGGACGGTGGAGAACCGCCCTTATACCGACCTGCGTCCATTCCACTTCGGAGTGGTGGTGGGTACCCACTTCCAGGATATTGAATTTCAGAATATAGGTCCAATTACCTATACCGATAACGACGGTGTAGAGCAGCATTCTACGGTCACAGTAGACCAGGATAAGTACGACCTGGGCTTCACTGTCGGCGTATTGGGAGAATTCCGCCTCAACAAGAGCTTCCAGTTCCGTGTAGCCCCAGCCATGTACTTCGGAACCCGCCATCTCACCTTCCATAATCTCACAGAGAAAGATGGACAGGAGAAGCCTACAGAACAGCGCCAGGAGATGAAGACAGCCTATATAGCCAGTGCCTTCGACCTTATCTTTGCCGCAGAACGCTTCAACAACCATCGTCCTTACGTGATGGCAGGTATCACCCCGATGATGAATCTGAGCGGAAATACATCCGGTTTCATCAAACTGAAGAAATCAGAAGTGTTCCTCGAACTGGGTCTAGGATGTGATTTCTATCTGCCCTACTTTAAACTGCGCCCTGAGCTCAAGTTTATGTATGGCATAACAGATACATTCGACAGTAATCAGGTAAAAAACGTCCGAGACGACAGCAAGAAGCCTTATGCCCTTGCCGCCAAAGCGGCACACAGCAAGATCATCGCCCTGACCTTCTATTTCGAATAAGCTAACACTATTTCGAATAAACTAACACTATTTCGAATAAACTAACACTATTCCGAATAAGCTAACAGGTTTAAAAAAAAACGATAAAACAAGAAGAGCTTGATTCCAATACAAGGGAACCAAGCTCTTTTCATATATAACATAACGAGAATGTGCCTATTCCACTATTTCCCAAGCAAAGACACATCCATTCTTCATGCCCGCATCAGCACCCTGGAAATCAGCAGAATATGGGCTTCCATCAGCTGTATGCTTACCCACATAGCGCTGCATCTTCAAGGAAAGAAGCATGCAATGGTTATAGAGCATATCCTGCCATACAAACTCCTCTGCTTTGCTGGCATCCGATGTGAGTCGTACATCGCCCGACAGACCGGCACCTGCGATATAAACATATCTTCCGTCAGCCGTCTTCAAGGCAATCTTGCCCTGTCCTCTATCTTCCACCACAAACTTCACGCCATTGCTCATATTCTTCCGGTTTCTGGAACTATGCATCAACCCGTGGCGGGTAGCGTCCATCAAACTTCCATCAGCGAGGTTGAAAAATCTTACGGTCTTTCCGATAGGCAAATTGGCAGTTCTGTCTGCCATAGGCTCCTCCACCTTGAAATCATCAAAGTCAGCTACACCGCCATTCACATCCTTCTTGTTGAAGGCATAAAGTGCCACACGAACACCCTGGAAGGTCTTCAACTGATAAGGCGAAATCATCTGCTCGCCGATATTCTCCCAGTTCTTGCCATCCAAAGAATAGGAATATTGCAACTGGCTCTTGTCGTAGTCACCCCAAAGGCGTAACCACACCAATTTATTCTTACCCAACGATTTTATAACCTCCTTATTGGTATTCTGGTCATAGCATCTTAGGCTCATTCCCTTCTCGTCCTTCACTACACCCAGCGAAGCATACGGCATATTGATGGCACCCAGACCAGCCTCATCGCCCACTTTCAGTCGGGAAGCATCCAGTTTTACGGATGTATAGGATAACGGTCCGATGGCACGCTGCGTCAATGTATTCTTTGCCCAGAGCAGTTGCTTGGCAGGCATCGAATGCAAACGGAGCCATCCCTTTCGCTCCTTATTCAGCGACCACATCTTGTCGTTCGGATTATGATTCCATTGCCAAACCGGTTTGAAGGTCTTGCCAGAGAAATCATCACATCTTTCGTATGGTGCCTGAGGTGTCTTCACCACATCATTCGGCTTAAACCAGGTGCGAGGTGAACGGCCCAGGTTCTTCTCCAAGCCGAAATAAGGCCAGCCATCCACCCAAGTAACAGGTGATAGGCACACCGTTCTACCCACGGCATTGAAGTCCTGCATAGAAACGCCCCACCATTTGCCGTCAGGCGCCTGCACGATGCCACCTTGGTGAATGGTAGCACATCCCAGGTTCAGACCATTAGGCTTGTTGTTCTGGAATTTGAAACCATCTTCCGGCAAAGGCCGACCGATTCCCATGTTACCTACACTCCATCCTGCAGCATAACCATACGATTCGCGCTCGCTAATTACGCAGGTTTCGTAAGGTCCCCAGATGCTCTTGCTTCGGGCACACTGCATGCGGCCCATCGGCGAATAATCGGCAGAGAGGATGTAGTACATACCATTGATTTTATAAACATGATGTCCCTCACCCATCGCATTGCCTTCCGGAATCACCACCTTGCTGCTGCCCTCTACCGGACCGCTCAAATCGGGCTTCAACTCCGTAACGGTCACGTTGCCATACTTGTGCACGGCATAAATCTTGCCATCCTCATCGAAGAGCACAGAGAGGTCGTAGATATCGCCATTAACTTTATGATGCGTCCAAGGTCCCTTGGCACTATCCGAAATATACACCTGCAAGCCATGTCCGTTGATGTTAGAGAAGATATAGAACTTTCCGTTGTGATAGCGGATGGCTGGCGCCCAGATACCCTGTCCGTAAGCCTCCTTACCGTTTCTGAGATTGAAGTCATCAGAATCATCCAATCGGTCGAAGCAATAAGAAGAGAACTCCCAGTTCACCAAATCCTTGGAATGCAGCACCACCAGTCCCGGCACACTGTGCATCGTAGTACCTGCCAGATAGTAATCCTCCCCCACTCTGATGATATCCGGATCAGAAAATTCATCATAAAACAAGGGGTTGGTAAAGGTACCATTCCCGTTATCAGCCGACCATGACTTGCCAGCCAAGGTCTGTGCCGAAACACTCAAGGAACCGCTCAGCAGAGCGATGCAGCAGGTTGCAATTAATACTTTCTTCATTGTAATTCTCGGTCTAAAATTTTATAGTTAATAATATAGCCGCAAAAGTACCACTTTTTATCCACTTATCGGTGGACAAAACGATACTTTTACGGCTTTTTTTGATATTTACCTATATAAAATACGATTATAGGGCTCAAAAGCACCTATTTAAAGCAACCGGAAAGCTGATAAGTCTTTCCTGGCTCTGTTTCCAAATCATATTCATACACCGCTGGGATATTCGCCTTGACGCCTTCTTCCATTCTCTGCTGCTCCATCGCTGTTTTTACCACAGCAGGTGCCAGCAAGGCATTCGGACAGCCACCTTCCGCCTTCTTCAGATTCTTCGCCTTCAGCGGAACGTAGGAGCGGAGACGCAGCACGCCTCCGATGGTGGAGCGAATCTTCGCCTTCATCAGTCTGCCATTCTTCCAGTCCATATCCACCACAAAGCCGCCACGGGCACGAAGTCCCTTTACGCTTCCCATGTTCCAGGCATCAGGCAATGCCGGCAAGAGATGCACGGCTCCATCATGACTCTGCAGGAGCATCTCTGCGATGCCGGCTGTTACTCCGAAGTTGCCGTCTATCTGGAATGGCGGATGGGCATCGAAGAGATTCGGATAGGTTCTGCCCTCAGGATACTCCTTTACCTGCGCATCAGATGGCAACAGGCGAAGCATATTGCTGATGATTCTGAAAGCATGATTGCCATCGAGCATGCGTGCCCAGAAGTTCGTCTTCCAACCCAGACTCCAGCCCGTAGCCTGGTCGCCACGATGCTTCAGAGTGGTGGCTGCGGCATGGAACAGTTCCGGATGAGAGAAAGGAGAAATCTGATTGGATGGATACAATCCATAGAGATGCGAGATATGGCGATGCTCATTCTTCGGATCATCCGCATCCACAAGCCACTCCTGCAACTGTCCGTACTTTCCTATCTGCATCGGCGGAATCTGAGAAATCAGCTGCTGCATCGCCTTGCGCTCAGGCTCATCAACCCCCAATATTTCAGAAGCCTTCACGGCACTGGTCAGGGCATCGAAGGCTATCTGGTTATCCATTGTACATCCCGCCGTTACGGCAGTTCTCTTACCCATAGGTCCCTGTTCCGGACTCACCGACGGCACGGTTACCTTCCATTCGGTGCCCGGCAACTTCTGCATATAGTCAAGATAGAACTCAGCAGCACCTTTTATTACCGGATACCACTGCTTGAGGAAAGCCTTGTCACCCGTATAGAGATAATGCTGCCAGAGATGGGTGGTGAGCCAGGCTCCGCCATTCGGGAACATGCCCCACTGCGCACCGTCCACCGGACCTGCTATGCGCCAGATATCGGTGTTATGATGTGCCATCCAGCCACGACAGCCATACATTTCCCTAGCCGTCTGTGCTCCCGTTACACTCAAATCCTTAATCAGCGAATACAGAGGCTCCGTGGTGTTACCGAGATTCGTTACCTCGGCAGGCCAGTAATTCATCTCCGTATTGATGTTGATGGTATATTTACTGTCCCAAGGCGCATTTTTGCTGTCGTTCCAAACGCCCTGCAGGTTTGCCGCCTGTCCACCAGGCTGGGAAGAGGAAATGAGCAGATAGCGACCATAGTTATACATCAGTGCTACCATCGCCATATCCTTGCTGCCCGCAAATTTCTCCAGGCGCTGGTTGGTAGGCAACGAAGCATTGATATCGGTTGGCAGAACCAGAGAAGAAGTAGCGAACTGCTTCTGGTAAGCCTCCACATGGCGTTTCTCCAACTGTGCATAGCTCATCAGTTTCACCTTATTTATATAGTCAGCATTGCGCTGGGCTGCATTGCCCGACACATCGTGATAGTTCACAAAATTGGTGGCAGCACTCACGAGGATGGTTGCCTCGGTGCCATCTGTCTTTACATCTGCCACGCATTCAGCAGCGAGAGCCGCCTTGATGCCTTCCTGGTCTTGTCCCTTCACCTTCAGCATAACCCCT
>ERZ1026892.1460-NODE-1460-length-10208-cov-37.161824_pt1 | contig 10208 bp, 8 predicted proteins | sample MGYA00380176_ERZ1026892 | MGnify/ENA primary metagenome ERZ1026892 (study PRJEB33269, sample SAMEA4719812) | human gut metagenome | biome: human-associated habitat; feature: organic feature; material: feces | place: Cameroon | collected 2013-10 ... | reverse complement strand
GTCAAAATAAAACTGTAATAACTGAAATTGTAATTTGTAATCGATTTTTTAGCGGTATCGAGATGCATACATTCATTGCCCCTAAAACTATGACTATCTCATCACAAAGCTATGAGTTATGACCCGCAAAACGATGAGTTGTTTTCTTTAACACAATATGGCAGAAATGTTAATGGAATTTCACATAACTCTGCAAGGTGATTTTTGGTGGTGTAGGAAAAATGTAGTACCTTTGCACCTGTAATCAAGAACATTATTAATCACTAAAAAAACCAGAAAATTATGAAGAAAGAAACTTGGAAACAGATTTTTCAGATTGTACTCACAATCTTGACGGCGCTCGGCACTACCCTCGGAGTAACATCATGCATGGGGGCGTAACAGGGCATTCTTGCTTATGAGGGTGTGTCATAAGTCCATGACGCACCCTCTCTTTTCTTATCATCTGACAGGAAGCCCTATCTTGTTACACACATAACAAAGCGAGAAAAATGATATATATAAATTATTGCCACAAAAACAACATATCCGATAGCAAAATGTCATTTTCAAGGCTAAAAACAAGTGGTTGACCCATATCAAGAAAAACATATTGCAATGTTATTTCTCGGCAAAAGATGCCATTATTCGATAAAAAAGTGTTAACTTTGCACTCGTATTTAAGGAATAACAAACAATAAATTTTAAAAAGGTTAATAATTATGATGACTATTTTTACAATGGCTTTCGCCGCAGTTATGTTTTCAGGTATGGTTCTTTGCATGGGCATGTTCTTGAAACACGTAGTAAACTCAATTCCAGAAATGACTAACATGAGCCATTCTGTTAGCTTGAGCAAGTAAGAATAGAACACTACGATATACATAATATATATATATGAATCACTTTAGAAATAGAGAGAGATTTATATAAAGATGAGGGTGCGTCACAGACTTATGACACACCCTCTTTTTGTTATCTTCATCCTTCTATCTGCGTATTTGGCCAATTTACCAGATACAGCATTTCTGTGGCTCGTGTGAAAGCGGTATAGAGCCAGTGGATATAATCGGGAGTAAGCATATCATCCGTCATATAGCCCTGATCTACATAGACATGCGACCACTGTCCGCCCTGCGCTTTATGACAGGTAACGGCATAGGCAAACTTCACTTGCAGAGCATTGAAATACGGGTCTTGCCGGATTGCCTTCATACGGTCTGCCTTCAGTGGTATGTCCTGATAATCTTCCTCTATCTTATGGAAAAGCTGTTCTTGCTGATCATGAGTCAAAGCAGGAGCCTCACTCGTCAATGTGTCCAGTAATACCGTAGCCTCCAGTTCATAATTGTCATAATCGGGAAATTTCAACAGAAGGGTGGCAAAATGGAAACCATAGAGGTCGATGCGACGGCTCACCTTCATCACCTTCGCCCTATCACCATTCGCCAGGAAAGCAGGAAGTTCGTTACTTTGAACTTTGAGATTTGAACTTTGAACTTTATGATTACTTAAGCTATTGATTTGGCTTTCCCTTCGGCCGCCGAATGCAGTTTCTTCACTCTTCACTCTTCGTTCTTCACTTTCCTTTATCTTCTTTCTTTCTTCCTCCATCCAATAATAATTGTTCTTCACAATCATCAGCATGTCGCCACTCTCCAGTTCCTCTTCCCTATCAAGCACCATGTTGCGGATGCCCTGGTTGAAGATATTGGCGCGCTTGTTGCTACGAGTCACCACAATGGTACCGTCCAGTCCTACATGATGATAACTGTCGCCAAGTGACTCGATGAGTTCTGCACCCGGCATCTCCCTGATATCCGAGAAACCAGAGAAACGGATTTTAGGCAGTTGGGTAATGTCATCGTGGGTAATCATCTGACGGATGCGGGTAGCATTAAAGAGGATGCCCGACTGCTGACTCTGACGGACTACCTCGTTCAAATCGCACTCATAAACCGACAGTCCATATCCCTGGAGCATCGCAGCAGAAAGGGCTGGTGATTCTTCTTCGCCAACAGGAGGCAACTGAGCCTTATCGCCTATCAGCAAAAGTCGGTCGTTATGTCCCTGATACACAAAATGAACCAGATCATCCAGCAGACAACCACTGCCAAAGGTGGTTCCGCCCAATCCCAGATTAGCTATCATCGAAGCCTCATCCACCATAAAAAGCGTATCAGCATAGAGATTATCATTGAGATTGAACTGGCCATCCACTCCGGCAAACGCCTTTTCGCGATAAATGCGGCGATGGATGGTATAGGCAGGCATCCCGCTGTTCAGAGAGAAGACCTTAGCCGCCCTACCCGTAGGGGCAAGGAGCATCACCTTCTGACGAACGGCACGGAGCGTACGGACAATTGCACCCGAAAGCGATGTCTTACCGGTACCCGCACTACCTCGTAGAATCATGACAGCATGAGGATTGCTATCCGTCATAAACTGCACGAAAACATCGAGTGCCTGAGCCTGTTCAGGGGTTGGCGGAAAGCCAAATTGCTGTAATATCTGATATTTTAACTCTTCAATGTTCATATTTCGAAAACTTTTAGTATCTTTGCAGAAAATTTACTGCACCTATTTGCAGTGCAAAAGTAATAATACTTTTTGAAATGAGAAAAAGAATAAAGAATAATTATATTTTGGGAGCATGCGTCATCGTCATGATGCTACTCTGTATTCTGAGTGTGAGCCAGCCCATCCGCTTCCAGAAAGCCATGGCTAGCAGAGAAGCTGAGGTGAAGGAGAAACTGATGCAGATACGTCAGGCTGAAGAGAAATACAAGGCGAAACACGGCGTATATACAGGCGATTTTCCGACACTGGTAAAAGGCAAGTTCTTACAGGAAGATGCCCAATACATTCCCTATGCCGATGGTAAGAAGTTTACACTCGCTGCCACGGTTATCGTAGGAAAAAGCGGTAAGCAGATTCCGGTGATGGAATGTGGGGCCGGTTATGAAACCTTCCTCGACGGACTCGATGAAGGATCCATCCAGCAGAAGATAGAGGAGGCTAACTATGCCGGCAACTATCCCGGACTCAAGATAGGCGATTTAACGACAGATAATAACAACGCAGGTAATTGGTAACAGATATGCAAATAAAAGGTAACAACATTCAGCAAGCACGACTCACCATCCGCGTGAGCAGAAACACCCTCAGCTTTTCGGTAGTTGACCGTGAAGCTGAGCATCAGCTCATCTATGAACCTTATACGGTAAAGAGTGGTGTGTCGATGGCAGCCAACTTGCGCCAGGCTTTCAAGGAGAGTACTCTCCTGCAGCGGGGATACCAGAAGGTGCGCGTATATCTCGATTCGCCTATCCTGCTGGTCCCTATCGAGGAATTTCATGAAGAGGATATCGATGTGCTCTATCAGCATGCCTTCAACAGTCATAACAGCGATGCCATTCTCTACAGAGTGCAGCCGGAACTGAATGCGGTAGCAGTGTTCCCTATCAACAAGGATTTGAAGATGGTGGTAGAAGACAACTTCAAGGATGTCCGCTTCACACCTATCATGCAACCGATGTGGCACTATCTGCATCATCGCAGTTTCACCGGCATTCACCGCAAGCTCTATGTTTATTTCCACGACAAGAAGCTGGATGTTTTCGGTTTCGAGAAGAACCGTTTCAAATTCTTCAACTCGTTTAATGCCGAGCATGCCAAGGATGCCCTCTATTTCATTCTCTATGTATGGAAGCAGTTAGGATTCAACCAGATGCAGGATGAGTTGCATGTATCAGGCAATGTGCCGGATAAGGATTGGTTCCTCTACAACACGAAACTCTATATTAAGAAGACCTTCATTCTGAATCCTGCCGCCGAATTCAACCGTGCGCCCATCACAGAGATTAAAGGTCTGCCATTCGATTTGATGGCGCTGTACCTAAGTAAGTAAAGTGCGTTGACAAAAAGGCGCTAGCCCCACTCAACATTCAACATTTAACATTCAACATTAAAACAAATGAGAATCATAACAGGACAATATAAGGGACGCCATTTCGACATTCCACGTTCGTTTAAGGCGCGTCCGACAACAGATTTTGCAAAGGAGAACATCTTTAATGTTCTGCAGGGATATATTGATTTTGAAGATACCTCTGCCCTCGACCTTTTTGCCGGTACGGGCAGCATTTCGCTCGAACTGGTATCACGAGGCTGCAGCCGGGTAATCAGCGTAGAGGCAGACCGCGACCATGCCAACTTCATCCGCCAATGTTTTCAGAAGTTAGGCGAAGACAAGGATATTCTGATTCGTGGTGATGTATTCCGCTTTCTGAAGACCTGCAAGCAGAAGTTTGACTTTATCTTTGCCGATCCTCCATACGCTCTGAAGGAGTTGCCGCAGATTCCAGACCTCGTTCTGAATGGCGACTATCTCAACGAAGGAGGGATCTTCGTCTTTGAGCATGGCAAAGACTATGATTTCTCCGAGCATCCACGATTTCTGGAGCACAGAAGTTACGGAAGCGTAAACTTCTCGATATTCAGATAAAACAAGTTTTAGGCACGGATTACACGGATTACACGGATTATTTATGAGATTTAAATTCGGGATATAAGAATTTAGCTCATAACTCCGTGTTATCCGTGTAATCCGTGCCTAAATAAATCCATACTTAAATAAAAATCCGTGCCTAATCACAGCAGCGGCGAAAGTAATCTTACCGTACTCTCGAAAAGACGCTGCAGGAACGGACGTTTTACGAAATAAGATACATCATCTACCAGGATGCTCTTCGCCTCATCCCGCAGATAGACAGCCTTCACACGCTGCGCCATCCCCTCATCAAAGAAGAACGCATTCGCTTCGAAATTATTCTCAAAACTTCGGAAGTCGATATTCGTACTGCCTATCGTACAGAGATTATCATCACTCACCAACAATTTACTATGATTAAAGCCTGCCGTATAGAGATAAACCTTTACGCCAGCCTCTATCGCCTCCATCACATACGAACGTGATGCCCACTCAACCAGTTTGGCATCAGCATGACGAGGCAACATCAGACGGATATCCACACCCGCCAGAGCTGCTGTTCGCATGGCAAACAATACAGGTTCAGTTGGCAGGAAATAAGGCGTTTCCATATACACATACTTCCGTGCCTGAAGCAGGATGCGGACATAACCCTGCATGATGTCAGGCCAAGGACTGATAGGACTGCTCGTAACAATCTGTACGAGACAATTGTTGCGGATATGCGCACTGACCGGCGGATAATACTGGCGATTGGTAACCAACGTACGGTCTACAAAATACCAGTCTACCAGAAAGGCTCGCTGGATGGCATAAACACCACCGCCCTCAATACGGAGATGCGTATCGCGCCATGCCTGTTTCTTATCACCCTTCACATAACGCAGAGCGATATTCATGCCGCCGATAAAGCCCACCTTACCATCTATGACACAGAGTTTGCGGTGGTTACGATAGTTTACCTTACTCGTAAAAGCCGGAAAGCGTACTGGCATGAACGAATGTACATCAATGCCTGCATCGCGCATACGTTCGAAGAATTCATCCTTCACCTTCCAGCAGCCTACATCATCATAAATCAGTCGCACCTCTACTCCCTGCTCCGCCTTATCTATCAAAGCATCGGCTATCAGATACCCCAAAGCATCAGCTTCGAAGATATAAGTATCGAGATGAATATGATGCTTTGCCTGTCCTATATTATATAATAAGGTAAGGAAGAAATCATAACCATCGGTATAAATATCCACCTGATTATCTTTAAAAGGCAGCGCCCAACTCTGGTTGGCAAAGAGATTCATCAGAGGTTTATTGCTGTCGGGCAGGTGAAGATTCTCCTGCTCTACGAATTCGAGCATGGAGCGCTTGGTGAGCTGGTCCATGCTGCGGTCGCTGATAAGCCGTTCCTTGCGGGTGTTCTGTCCGAAGAAGAAATAAAAGATAATGCCTATAAAAGGGATGAAGAAGAACACCAATATCCATGCCATCGTCTTGGCGGGCTGACGGTTGTCCATCAAGACGGTGATAATAGCCGGAACGGTTATCACGACATAAAGCAACAGATATATCCAGTGAAAATAAATCATATAGCGTTTCTCCTTTTTTATCTCTAATACTTCTTTACAGAGTTTCTCCCCACAGGACAGGAGCTCCGGTTAATTGAAGATATTGTTTGCCTGACTCGCCAGAAGCGTGTTCATCTGCTTGAGTTTCATAAACTCCTGCAGCAGTTCACGATTGGTCGGATTCTTGGCAAACTCCTGCTGTACCTCTATAATACGCTGAGCAATATAATGAGTGCGGAAGCTCAAGATGTCTTTAAAGACAAACTGGCGGAGTTTATCGGCACTCATCTTCATCTGCAGACTGGCTGTAGATACCTCCTGGGCACCTGTAGGCAAACCTGCCAACCTGCTGATTTCCGGATTCGGATGATTGGCAAAATAAGTTTCTGCCACAAAATCATCTTCTTTTTCAAGATGTTCCACAGCCTCCTGCATAATCTGATTATATAAATCATTATGAAACTTAAAGCCATCTCCACCCAAATCAAGACTGATATACTGGGCAACAGCTACCTCCACATCATTGCCGTCTACATCCTGTACCGTGATGGGCTGGTCGCCATGATGAATAATCAGCTGTACCAGAAGTCCTTCTACCTCCAGGAGTTTATCCAATGGGGTAACCGCTCTCATAGCCGATTGCGCCTGCTGCGCTGCCGCTACAGGCGAATCTTTCAATCCCGCAGCACGTCGCTCCGCCTTTACCTGCTCACTCATACCGTTGCGCACAAAATTGTTCAAGGCATTCACGATAATTGCCTCGTTCACGCCCAAACGGTGAGAACAGTCGGTGATATAAGAAGCGCGCGTTATCTGATTCTTGATTTTCGAGATGCTCTCTACAATCGAGTTGATAGCCTGGCTTCGCTTTACAGGGTCTGTCACACCACGCAGCAGAACATCGGTCTTAAACTGTATGAAGTCGGTCTGATTCTCCTGAATATATCTTCTGAATTCCTCTGCCGAATGACTGCGGGCGAAACTGTCAGGGTCATTGCCGTCAGGAAGAAAAAGCACCTTTACGTTCATCTCTTCTTCGAGCAGCATATCGGTACCTCTCAGCGCAGCATGAATACCCGCATTATCGCCGTCATAGAGAAGAACGATATTACTGGTAAAGCGGTGCAGCAGTCTGATCTGATGCACGCTCAGCGCCGTACCCGAGTTGGCCACTACATTTTCGATGCCACACTGATGCATCGAGATAACATCGGTATATCCTTCCACCATAAATACACAATCCTCCTTGGCTATCGCCTTCTTGGCCTGATAGAGTCCATAGAGTTCTCGTTCCTTATGATAGATAACGCTATCAGGTGAGTTGACATATTTCTGGCTGATGCCCTTGGTTCTGCTGTCAAGCACTCGTCCACCAAAAGCCACCACCTTGCCGCTTACGCTGAACCAAGGGAAGATGGCTCTGCCCGAGAAACGGTCAAGAATCTTATCCTCACCCGACTTATTGCCAGCTTCGTCCTTATCCACCTTGAAGCAGAGTCCCGTATCAACCAGATATTTCGGATTATAGCCAGCCGCCTTAGCCGCTTCAGCAAGAGCAGTACGCTTAGGGAGCGCAAAACCCAGCTGGAATTTCCTGATGATATCATCTCTGAAACCTCTTCCTCGGAAATAGGCTATACCGATAGCGATGCCATCCACATCATGCAGGAGAATATCCTGGAAATATTTCGCCGCCCAATCGTTGACGATAAACATGGATTCCCGTTCGCTCTCGCGCTGTTTCTCTTCGTTGGTCAGTTCCCGCTCCTGGATTTCTATTTTATATTTTTTGGCGAGCCAGCGAAGGGCATCGGGATAGGTCATCTGTTCCAGCTCCATCAGAAAGTTGATTGCATTGCCTCCCTTTCCGCAGGTAAAGCAATGACAGATACCTCTTGTTGGAGATACGGAGAAAGATGGATTGGAATCGTTATGAAAAGGACACAAGCCGACATAATTGATGCCACGCTTCTTGAGCGTAACAAACTCAGATACCACCTCTTCTATCTTGGTAGCATCCATAATTTTTGCTATCGTCGGTCTGTCTATCATTATATATATTCTTTTTTCTGTTTTTACTATGCAAAATTACTATTTTTCTTTGAAAACACAAAGAGAAACGGACAGAAAAGTAAAAATGAAACATATTAAAAACTAAAGGTTACATAAAATAAGGTACATTCGGATAGTTTTGGCTATCTTTGCAACCGGCAAAAACACATTGCTGACAATCGGAAAATAACAACAAAATAAATAAATATGAAACTAAACAACATCAAGCGCACATTCCTGGCAAGCGCTGCCCTGCTCACAACTATCAGCATGAGCGCAGCCGACAGATTTGTTAATTTCAAACAAGGAGACTTGCTGCTGAATGCCAACAACCGGGTAGAAATCTACATGGATACCAACGACTGCAAGGGAGTGAGCTATGCTGCTCATGCCCTGCTGAAAGATATCAAAAGTGTGAGTGGAGCCACAGCCACCCTCACCTCGGATGCCGGTTTTCTGAAAAAAGCCGACACAGCCCGACCAGCTATCCTCGTAGGCACCATCGGCCATTCAGCAGCCATCGACCAACTGGTGAAACAGAAGCGCATCAACGGAAATCTGCTGAAGGGCAAACGAGAAAAGTTTATCATCACGCTCACAGATGGTCAGCTCGTCATTGCTGGCAGCGACCGACGAGGCACCATCTACGGCATCTACGAACTCTCGCAGCAGATGGGCGTATCGCCTTGGTATGACTGGGCAGACGTGCCTGTAGAGCATCACGATTCCATTTTCGTAAACAAGGGTATCTATACAGATGGCGAACCAGCCGTACGTTATCGCGGCATCTTCCTCAACGATGAGGCCCCTTGCCTAACGTCATGGGTAAAGAACACCTACGGCACCGGATATGGCGACCACCGTTTCTATCAGCGCGTCTTCGAACTGGTATTACGACTGAGAGGTAATATGATGTGGCCTGCCATGTGGGGCTGGGCTTTCTATGCCGATGATCCGGAAAACGAGAAGACGGCAGATGAGATGGGCGTAGTGATGAGTACCTCGCACCATGAACCGATGGCACGCAACCACCAGGAATACGCCCGCAACCGAAAGGGATGGGGACCATGGAACTATCAGAAGAACAAGACAAACCTGCAGAAGTTCTTCCGTGAAGGCATTGAGCGAATGAAGGGAACTGAACAGATTGTAACCATCGGAATGCGCGGCGACGGCGATGAAGCGATGAGCGAAGAGGCAGATACGAAGCTGATGACCAACATCATCAACGACCAGCGTAAGATTATCGCTGACGTAACCGGCAGAAAGGCTAGCGAAACCCCACAGGTTTGGGCACTATATAAAGAGGTATTGGATTACTACGACAAGGGCATGAAGGTGCCTGATGACGTAACCCTCCTGCTCTGCGATGACAACTGGGGTAACGTGCGCCGTGTGCCGAATGCCAAGGAACGCAAGCACAAAGGCGGTTGGGGCTTATACTATCACGTAGATTACGTAGGTGCTCCAAGAAACTCAAAGATGCTCAACGTTACTCCTGTGCAGAATCCTTGGGAGCAGTTGACGCTTGCTTACGAGAATGGCATTGACCGTCTCTGGATTCTCAATGTTGGCGACCTCAAACCGATGGAATATCCTATCAGCCAGTTTATGGACATGGCTTGGAATCCACGTAAATACGATGTAAACAACATCACCCGTCATACCCGCGACTGGTGCGCACAGCAGTTTGGTGAATCGCAGGCCGATGAAGCAGCCCGCATTCTTAACCTCATCTGCAAGTACAACGGCCGCTGCACCCCAGAGATGCTAGACAAGAGCACCTACAGTCTGGAGAACGGCGAATGGCAGGAGGTGGTGAATCAGTATCTCCAGCTCGAGGCTGATGCGCTGCGCCAGTACAACAGTCTGCCGGCAGCCTATCACGATGCCTATCGCCAGATCATCCTCTTCCCTATCGAGCTGATGAGCAATCTGCACCAGATGTACTTTGCCCAGGCACAGAACCATGCCCTCTACAAGCAGGGCAATCCAAAGGCGAATGTATGGGCTGATGAATGCGAGCGCCTCTTCAAGCGCGATTCACTCATCTGCGACTATTACAACCATAAGATGGCTGGCGGCAAGTGGAACGGAATGATGACCCAGAAGCATATCGG
>ERZ1026892.1459-NODE-1459-length-10213-cov-8.203682_pt1 | contig 10213 bp, 8 predicted proteins | sample MGYA00380176_ERZ1026892 | MGnify/ENA primary metagenome ERZ1026892 (study PRJEB33269, sample SAMEA4719812) | human gut metagenome | biome: human-associated habitat; feature: organic feature; material: feces | place: Cameroon | collected 2013-10 ... | reverse complement strand
TGTTTATAATATTAATTTCTTGTTTCAAAACCGGTGCAAAGGAACAAATTTTTATTTATATAGACAAATATTTTAAGCCAAAAAGCCACTTTGTGTGCACAAACACCCTATATGTGTGCAAGTTTTTGGCTCAAATTCCGCCTTTTATGCCAACTTTTTTGTCTACAAAGTAACGCGGACGACGCTTTACTTCGTTGTAAATCTTGCCGATATACGTGCCTGTGATGCCCACTCCTGTGGTTATCACGCCGCCTATAAACCACATCGAAACCATCAGTGATGTCCATCCTTCTATGGTCTTGCCGATGAAGTGCTCGTACAGTCCGTAGATGATGATAAGCATGGATATCAGCGTCATCGTAAGACCGGCGAAAGTGATGAATTTCAGTGGTGCCGTAGAGAAAGACGTGATGCCGTCAATGGAGAAGGCGAGCATCTTGCTGAGCGGGTATTTCGACTCGCCTGCCGTGCGTGCCGTACGGTCATAATAGACGTAGCCTTCGCTGAATCCGAGCTGTCTTACCATACCGCGCAGAAACATATTGCGCTCCGGATATTCCATCAAGGCTCTCACGGCACGCTCACTCATAAGGCGGAAGTCGGCATGGTTGTATATTATCTCCTTGTCGGCTGTCTGCATAAGACGGTAGAATGCCTGCGCTGTGAACCTCTTGAACCATGTGTCGGTCTTGCGCTGCTTGCGCACACCATAGACAATGTCCTTGCCCTCGGCAAACTGGCGTGCCATATCAATGATAACCGTCTCGTCGTCCTGGAGGTCGGCGTCGATGGAGACAATGGCGTCGCACATGCCGAGACTTTCCTGCATGCCTGCCCAGAGAGCGTTCTGATGGCCCTCATTGTGCGACAGCTTTACGCCTGCCACATTGCTGTGCTCCGCAGCGAAGCCTTCTATAAGCTCCCAAGTGCGGTCGCGGCTACCGTCGTCCACAAGCACGAGACGTCCCTCGATGCCGGTCTCAGCCTTCATCTTGCCTATCATGGTCTGCAGTTTCCCCATTGCCCACGGCAGGACTTCCTCCTCGTTGTAGCAGGGAATGACAATGCAGATGGTTTGTTTGTCGTTAGGTTGTTGGTTCATATCAGCCTTATTTATGTTAGTTACGGACATTCTGCAAAAGTAAAATAAATATCTGAGATTCCGATAGACTACCTCTTTTTTATTTACTCTCTATAATATGTATATCTCTTTGCGGGAACGGTATTTCGATGTTGTGGGCGTTTAGGGTATTGTATATCGCTTCCTTTATCTGGCCTGTCTTGCCGAACTTCTCCTCCACAAGCACCCAGTAGGTGACGAAGAGGTTCACGGAGTTGTCGCCGAAATCGTCAAACACTACGCTGACGGGCTTGTCCAGGTCGATGATGTCACGACCGTCGGCACTCTTCTCCTCCATATCCATAACCGCCTTGATGAGCATCTTCCTCACCTCGTCCACATTAGAGCCGTAGGCGATGCCCACCGGAATCTTCACCATCTCGTACGAGTGGTTGCGCGTAATGTTCTTGAAGTTCTTGCTGAAGAGCGAACTGTTGAGAAAGGCGATGACACAGCCGTCCGCTGTCAGCACCTGCGTGCTCTGATACGTGATGCTGTCCACCTTTCCGCGTATGCCGTCACACTCGATGTAGTCGCCCACACGCACTCGTCCCGTCATAAGGGAGATGCCGTAGAAGAAGTTCTCGAGGAGGTCCTTCATGGCGAAACCCACACCGGTGGCAAGACCAGCCGATATAACGGACACTGCCGTTGACGGTATCTTGAGCATCTTCACGGAGATGATGGCGTACATACCCCAGCAGCAGATGGCTATGACGTTGTTGGCAAGGGTGAAGTTTGGCTTGCCGTTCACCACCACTCTCGACTTGTGATACTTATGATAGAGTGCCTTGATGAGATAGTTGAGATAGCGGAACACGAAGAACTGCGACGCCACCATCACGAGCTTGCCAATAGAGAGCTGCACCACGCCCGGTATGTTCAGGAAGTTGAACATGAATACTTTCCATACCGTCTCGGTAAGGTCGAAGACGTCTGCCGCCCACCATATCGACACAAGGATGGAGAATACGCTGAGCACGGGCAGGAGCGCCATGCAGACGAAGTCGTAGAACCACGTCACGTTGATGTGCTTCTCGTGGTTCTTTGTGATGATGCTCATCAGCGCACCGCGCTTCACTTTCGCCGTCTCCTTCTCCGTATGTATCTTCTTCGACAGCCAGCGGCGCTCGTAGGCGTCAAGGAAGTCGTACACGCAGGTGATGGTCTGTATGCAGCTCAGCTGGAACATCCACCATATAAGCAGCTGCACTGAGAGCAGCACGTAGCCGTACAGCGCAGAGGCTGTTGAGAAAGCCATGATGACAAGCGACACCCACGTATAGAAGATGTCCGATTTGGGGATGTTGTCGTTGTGCCTTGTGATGACGTTCCATTGCCATAGCGTGAACACCAGCAGGATGGGCGGGAAGATAAGGCTGACGAGATTATTGGGGATGAAGATGATGCGGAACGTGATGACGATGAACGACATCAGCATTATGGGCGTGTAAATCCTGAATCCGCTCTTTATCTGGTCTCCCGGCAGACGGACAAGCAGGGAGAAGAAGATGGCGCACAGCAGCCAGGCATACTCGATGAGCAGCTTCGACGCCATGAGGAAGAAGTTGTGATACATGAACATGCGGGCTATCATCACCGACACGGCGAAGATAAACATTGCCACGAACAGTATCAGGCACACCTTCTTCTTCATGAAGTTCTCGGTGCGGAAACGCTTCGGCACCAGCCATCTCACGAACACGTTGCTGAGCAAGGCTGCCAAAAGCACGTAGATGATGACGAAGATGCTCAGACCCATCACGATGGGACCGCGCCACTGCGAGTAGACCTGACGCTCGCCGTTGGCTGTACGCACCTTCTCCGTGTTATACTTCTCGTTGACGTCCGCCTTGGCGTTGTGATACGCCGTCGGCATGGAGGTGATGATCTCCAGATAGTTCTGGTCGCCGTTCACGAATATGTTGTGCTGTATGTCGTTATATCGCAGCAGGGCATAGTCGTTCACCTTCTTCAGCTTCTCCGACATGCGCTTGTAGTGCTGCGAGTCCTTCTCCACGGAAGCCCGCATCTTGACGAGATTGCCACGGAGCGTTTTGGCGTATATAAGGCAGGCGTTGCGATTGGCCTGTCCCACCTTGTCGAGCATAAACGGCAGTGGCATCTGCTTGCCGTCCTTGCCGGTCACGTATTTCTGCTGCTTCGAAGCGTCCTTGCCGTCCTTGGCAGGTTTGCGTCCGAGCGAGGGCGGGATGTTCTGCAGCGTCTCTATCAGGTAGTCGTAGCGCTTTATCTCCGACGACATACGTGTCATAATAATGTTGTACGGCACGCTACGCTGCGTAAACTCACGGTACATCTCCGTAGCTTCATGACAGGCGTATGTCATGTCAAAGGTGAAGTCCTGCTTCTGCGAGTAGAGCATGAGCGCCACCTGATCACTGCGCTGCATAAGCGAAATCATCTGCTTGTGCTGCGCCTGGTTGTAGATGTTATAACGCGCCATGTTCTGACGCTGTTCGTTAAATGCCGTTTCCAGTTCGGCGCACAGTACGGACAGTGTCGACTTCAGGTTCTTCTCTTTCAGGACGGCTCCTGCGCTGACTGACAGCGTGAGCATTATTATCAGGCATACGATGCGCCCAATGGCTTTTCTTGTCATATATGTTTGTAATATGTGTGATGTATATATATAAGGTTGTTTTTGCGATAGTGCTCTGCAAATATATATCTTTTTCGTCAAAAAAAGAGGTCAGCCAAGCTGTTTTTTGTCTTGCTCCCGAACAACGGGCGGCAAAAACAGCTCGACTGACCTCCTTAAGTGTCTATTGTCGTTGTTTCATCATCGGCGCTTATCCCACCATGCCCTGCACACCGAGTGTGCCAAGGATGGCTGAGGCGACGGCTACGATTATCTTCAATACTGTACTCCAGTTTATCTTTGTCATTTTGCTCATCTTATCGTATTATTTTATTGTGTTAATTGTTTTATGAGATTTCGTCGGTCTTTTCTATACATTCTCGGTGTTCTCATCCTTACCGCGCGGACTCTCGTAAGTATCGTCCTCCTTCACCCTTATGCCTGAAAGCATGTTGACGATGTGGCTACCGTCCGGATTGACGTTGGTCTCCGGGTGGAAGTTGATGCGGGTGCCGAGGATGTTCTCGCTGACGGTGAACTCCTTGGCAGTCTTCGCACCCTTGCTGCGGATGTTCACCTTGAAGGTGCCGAGTCCGTCGATGCGTACGCGGTTGCCACGCTGAAGCTCCTGCTTCATCACCTCTGAGAGCTCAGAGAGCACGGCCACGATGTCGGAGTGCTTCACGGTGCAGTTGTTCTGCATGACAGCAGCGAGCTCCTTGATGCTTACGGTGTCCTTGTGTGATGCACGAGCATAAAACTTGTCCTTGGTGCCGTTGTTGGCGTTGCTCTTGTAAATCTTGAAATTAAGTGCCATAATGTGTTTTTCCTTTCTTTTTTAATTAGTAATTAGATTTGTTAGTGTTTTTCATGGTTGTTATCAGTCTGACAAATTACTCATTCTTTTATTTTGAAGCGCTTCTGAGTGGTTGGGTTCTGATTACGGTTGCAAAGGTATAAACCAGCGGAAGCGATGTCAAGTGTTTTGTGCAGAATAAACATTGTTTAACAAAGAAAGATTCTATTTGAAATGTTGCTTCTATAAGTCTTCATAATTTTGCCGTCGAAACCTAAGAGAAGACACAAGAACTATAAAGAATATACATTATAATAATACGATACAGATTAATATATACTTGATTCTTTTACAGTTAACACTTAAAACACACAACCATGAAAAACACACATCAGGCTGCCACTGCGGTGGCAGCCACTTATTACGACTCGGTTCCTAACCGTCGTCTCAGCGCACATTTCTCTTTGCGTGAGTTCGTAATGTCGGCAGCAGCCGTACGACACAATCTGCCAAACCTTCCCGACGCCGACACGGAGCGCCGTCTGAAGGCGTTGTGCGACAACGTGCTGGAACCTCTGCGCCGCCGTTTCGGACGTATTCTCATCACGAGCGGCTATCGCTCGCCAAAGGTGAACGCCCTCGTGGGTGGCGTGCCCACCTCTCAGCACGTACGTGGCGAGGCTGCCGACCTCTTCATTCCCTCCAACGAAGTAGGCGAAAGGATGTTCGCATACATCCAAGCCAACCTGCCCTTCGACCAACTAATCTTCGAGCGCAACCGCAAGTCGGGCACCCGCTGGCTGCACGTCAGCTACTGCGAAGACCGCAAATGCCGACATCAGGCGTTCAGGATGGAGAAGTAAGTAATAAGGTTAGTAAAACAGGAATTTATCAGCGAGGTAACTGTGTTAGGCAGGGCTTTGACAAAAACCTTTCTCCACATGCCGCTTATGGGCGCAAATCCTATCGGATTTAAATAAAAGGCTTTACATTAGGTCTTACGAGAACCATGTTCTCGACAACCTAACGTAAAGCCTTTTATTAGAATCTTTAGTTACATTTGCAGGAACTCTCCGAGATGAATGTGCTTTATTCCGTCAACATTGCTTCCGCTTGTCCATTCGTCAAGACTAACCACATATTTCGGATAGTTGTCGGCAATACTCTGCAGATTGCCGAATTCGCGCTGACGTGTGGCTTCATCATTCATCAGATATGATGATTGGATGTATACCACTTCATCGTTCTTGCGAGCAACGAAGTCCACTTCACGTCCACCTGCCAGCTGCCCGGTGAACACCTCGTATTGTTTATTGGCAAGATGCAGGTAGATAGCATTCTCCATTAGTTTATGAATGTCACTCTGCATGTTGAATCCGAAATGACAGTTGCGCAGACCGAGATCTTCGAAATAATACTTGTCACCAATCTCAAATGTCTTCAGCCCGTTCACATCTATTCGGCGTACCTTATTGATAAGATACGCATTCTGCAGTGCTCTGAGGTAATTTATCACTTGCAGCGGAGAGATGTTCACGCGCTGCGACTTGAGATAACGGCTGATATTGTTGGCTGAGAAAAGATTACCCACGTTGTCAGCTGTATATAATGCGAGTGTTTCCAGAAAGTCCACATTGCGTATGTTCTCACGCCTTACCACATCCTTGAGCATAATGGTGGAGTAGACATTGCGCAGATATTCAAACACGATGTCGCGCTGCAATGGCAGGTTGCTCAGATAAGGCAGTCCGCCGAAAGTAAGAAAGTCGCGCAGAGTCTGTGTGGATGGTGTCAGACGGTTAAACTCCATAAACTCCTTATATGAAAGGCTGTGTATGTGAAATTCGATGTATCTGCCGGAAAGATACGTCGAGAGCTCGCTCGACAACATTGTGGCATTACTACCCGTGATGAAGATGTCGCAAGCGTCCTGGGCTTGAAGGCTGCGCAGCGTGTGCTCAAATCCATTGATGTCCTGCACCTCGTCAATGAAAAGATAGTTGGCACAGCCCTCTTTCAGGTGTTCCGTCACATAAGCGGTAAGTTCCTCATTAGTACGTATAAAGGCAAATTCCTCCAATTCTTTGTTTATACATATAGTATTGCAGTTGGTATGTGTATGCTCTATGTGCTCTTGTATCTGCCTAAGTATGCAACTCTTTCCGACACGTCGTTGACCTGTCAGCACCTTTATTATGTTCTTGTCGATGAACGGGGTTATCCGTTCCGTATAGTCTTGACGGTTAATAAGCTTTATCATAAGGCAGATTTTTATTAGTTATACTTAAAACTTTACGCAAATATACTAATTTTATTAAGTATACCAAACAAAAACACGCCAGAACAAGGTTTTATTAGTTATACTTAACAAAAACACGTCTTCGTGTCCGCCATGCAAATATGGATTCTTGAATTGTCCTTAACCCAAATCGGTCATTAGAAAAACCTCTTGTAATTTTTTTATGATCGATTCGGGTTTAAGCTTAATGATTATCAACTCTTTAGTAAAGATTGTCGTCAAATATTTTATGGCATCGAGGGCAACCTCGTCTCTTTTCACTATAGTGCTCATCCATAACAAAATCAATCGGGCCACCACAAATAGGGCAGAAATATTCTCCTTTATCATTATGACCGTGTCCTAACATCCTTGCGATTTGTTCCGGAACCGGACGATTAATAATTCTATATTTCTGTGCCTGACGCTCGTATTGTTCATCATCGCAACACGCCAAACAAGTTGGGCATATGTACCATCCATTTGGGCATCGTTTTGTATCTCTTGAGTCTATCAATCCTTTCTTGCATCTGTAGCAATAATTCAGATAAACGGGAATACGTGCTTCTGGGCAAATGGGATTTATACATGAATAGTAATTATGACTGTTAAATCTGCCACTCTTGTCTGCAAACATCAAATGTCCACATCCCCTACATTTCAATCTCTTGATTTTTTGCTTGACTCTATTGGTAACAGCAATGAATACTCTTACCACATTGTCTGGTTCATAGCCTCCTGGTGTCATGTGTAGTTTCGGAAAACCTATAATCTCCACCATGTGATACAATGAATAGTGATGCCAATCATTTTGTTCTGCAAGAGTTTGATTTGCGAGATTGTTATGAAAACATTCTTTTCCTCTACACCAAAAGAAAGGCAGATCAATGGCTGGATTGTTTGTTTCACTTAATGTTGGTGCACAATATGGCTCAAAATTGCCAGTGTATGATAATGTCAAGAAGTCACGCCTCGTGTCATCATCATCATCCTTGAGTGTTTCTTTGAAATAGTAACGACTTATCAATCTAACGAGTTGTGGTCTATTATATTTCAACTCAAAATACTCGCCGTTATACTCATTTGTCTTTAATTCCTTCTTCAATGAAGCGACTGTTCTTCGGTAAACTTCATTAGATTCTTTTTCCTTGAGAACAGACTGGGCTTTTTTATAAGCTTCTCCATTGACGTCTCGTTTTTCGCCTTCAGAAAGTGTTGCATAAATTTCTTTCCTATACCCAAAGACATCAAACCTTACCCCAACGCGTACTCCTTTTTGTGGAACAATCCTCATACGAAGTATTTCAGACAGAGCATTGATTAAGAACAAATCATAAGTTTCTTCCTTATATGAGGGCACAAGAAATTCATCCTCACCAACCATTTGAAATTTCTTAGGTAATGAGTTTACATACTTACGCAGTGTGTCGACAGATACGTCTTGAATGTCCACATAATACTGGGAGTCTGTTTTACGCAATGAGAAATCGGAAGAAATAAATGTCTTTAATATCTCCGTTATTTTGTCATCTACCTTGAGTATCCACTTATCCTCATATAATTTATATCCGATTCCTGGACATTGAATTCTGTTTGGTTGTGAAGAGCTATTAGTTGTCTTTTCCCTAAAAACGCTCTTACACTTTTCTAAGATTGTCGTCTCTAATTTTTTATCATTGTCATATCTGCATACTGGATAAGATAGTCTTTGACCATACTTATCAAGTATGCTTCTGATAGTAATGAGTAAGTTCTCATCACTCAGTTTTGAGGTGTCGAGTTTTCTTATAAGCTGATAGTCTATGAATCCTTTAAAATTTGTATTGTATACAGCACTATGCTCACAGGTGGGGATAATTTCTTTCAAGAAATCTTTTTTAATGCCTGGGTGTGCTTGGTCACAATGAGTAATAGCAAGATCAAGAATTCCGTCAAAAGTCTGGAATGCTCCTCCATTTGAGTTGTACAATGTTATTATGTTATCACACAAAAGAGGTACTACAATATTGACATCCTTTGATGGTGTCTCTGTACAATATCTATATCTGATAAAATCGTCAAACTTATTGTCGACGAACTGTTGCAATAACCGTACATCAAAAGTTGTATTTCCACACCTGACATCATGGAAATATCTCTTTACTATATCCAGTCTGGTCTTTTCAGACACTAAAGCAAACAGTGGAATTAATATGTTATAGTCAGCCAGTTTCTTCTCATTTGAAAACCAACAGACCAATTGTAACAATGGATTGTTGGTTTTACTAATCTTATCGGCATAAGTTACACCAAATCCATTTTCGAAGAACTCGTCTATTAGCTGGAATAAGTTCTTCTTGTCTGTCTCAGTCTCTTTCTGTAAGAATTGAATTGCTTCAGCGAGCATTTGGGGCATATATACATCATATTGTCCGTTCAGAGAAGTGCAAACATTCTTTAGAATATTTTGCTTCTTCACAGACAAACAATATCCTATATGGCGTAGGATGTTTATGATACAAGGAATAAACTTGGAATCATATTGGTTGATTGCTTCTGTCAGGTGGTTTACATCAATAAACGTCTTATCTAACAGCCAAAGTATCTCAAGAAAGTAATACTTGTCCTCTTTGTTTTGACTACGATTGATACAGCTGTTGAGGCAGATTATGTAATCTTGAACGGAATTAGAAACATCACGAAACACCATGTTTACCCGTTCCGTGTCTGTATACGTTTTTCCGTGTGAATCCTTTTTTTCAACGTAAGTTGCACTCTCAGCCAAACACAAACAATATCCATTTTCTCTGTTTCCGAAATTTTGAGCAGGAAAACTGATTGAATAATCAGAATTGACGGATTTCCACAAAGAGTAGTCGTACTCACGGCCATTTTTTTCGTCAGTACGAATATCTTTATGGAATTCCACAAAGAATAGAGGGGTCTTCCTCAATTCTTCGTAAACTTTCGTGCTCATTTCAATTGTTATTTGCATATGATAGATTCTTTGCTGTTTTTACTTACAAAAACGCTTGTTATACAGATTTTCGTTTATCTCATTCCACGTACTCTGTTGTCGTACACCTCATTAAACCATGTATTCTTGAACAGGGTATTGGCCCTATCCTCTGTCAACTTATTGTACAACTCTAACTTGGTGTTGATGAAATTGATCAGTTCTGAATCCACTTGCTCGTCAAACTTCGACTTAACGTCATCGCGTGAGTTCTGTGGATTGAAGAATGCCAACAACTCTTCATTACCCATGTTCTTTCGTTTTCCTACAAAGTTAATCTAAAATAAAAATATTGCCAAAAGAAATATTTAACTCTTATGGATTTTTATCTTTATAATCTGATGTCTGATAGAAAATCTGTACTTTACTTCCTGTCCACCATGCAAATATTGTCTAAAGAGTAAAAACATGTTACAAAATAA
>ERZ1026892.1458-NODE-1458-length-10215-cov-21.325197_pt1 | contig 10215 bp, 8 predicted proteins | sample MGYA00380176_ERZ1026892 | MGnify/ENA primary metagenome ERZ1026892 (study PRJEB33269, sample SAMEA4719812) | human gut metagenome | biome: human-associated habitat; feature: organic feature; material: feces | place: Cameroon | collected 2013-10 ... | reverse complement strand
TAAAATTAAACTCTACCATGAGACAGCTTAAAATAACAAAATCTATAACGAATCGCGAAAGCGCATCGTTAGAAAAATATCTCCAAGAGATTGGTCATGAAGAGCTTCTTACTACAGAACAAGAAGTAGAATTAGCTCAGAAAATAAGGAAAGGCGATAAAAAAGCGTTGGAAAGACTATGTAAGGCTAATCTGCGATTCGTAGTATCAGTAGCCAAGCAATATCAAAACCAAGGTTTGAGTTTACCAGACCTTATCAACGAAGGTAACCTTGGTCTCATTAAGGCTGCCGAGAAATTTGATGACACCCGCGGCTTCAAGTTCATATCTTATGCTGTATGGTGGATCAGACAGAGTATTCTGCAGGCCATTGCCGAGCAGAGCAGATTGGTGCGTCTGCCCCTCAATCAGGTGGGAAGCGTATCCAGAATCATGAGAGAGGCTTATAAATTCGAGCAAGAGCACGAACGTAAACCTAGCATAAACGAGATGGCTGAACGCATCGACATGCCGGAAGATAAGATTGCGGATGCCATGAATGCCAACAGCCACGAAGTCAGCGTGGATGCTCCTTTCGTCAATGGCGAAGAAGGCAGTATTGTTGACTCCATGACAAACCCAGACTATCCTACAACGGACAATGAGCTGGTCAAGGAATCACTCAGAACGGAAGTGGAGCGAATGATCAAGCTTCTCGGTGATAGGGAGCAGAAAGTCATAAAGGCCTTCTTTGGTATCGGTGAACCCGAACTGACACTGGAAGAAATAGGCGTAAAATATAACCTGACCCGAGAGCGCGTGCGCCAAATCAAGGAGAAGGCCATTCGCCGAATACGTCATAATACGAAAAATAAACTGCTGAAATCTTACTTGGGATAAGCATGAGAAAGGCTGAATTCTATAGAAGACAGCATCTGAAATAGGAATATGAAAATGAATATTAGAAAATTAGCTTTAGCAGCAATGGTAATGGCTGTGGGGGTTTCGTCCATGGCCAACGCTGCAAAAAATGATCCGAAAACCGCATATATCTTCGGTTTCGCATCATCATTCAATGATTCTACAGTATACATTACTGGAGTTCAGCAAGTAGACTCAGCCTACTTCGTAGGAAAAGCAAATTTCCTGGTAAGCAGAGACAACTATTCTTTCCAGCTGAGAGACTATCTGGAGCAGCAGGGTGCCGGATACAGAACCTGCGCAGTCATCTATGACATCAACCAGAAGAAGGCGGAAAAGAAATGGATGAAGCTTTACAGCAAATACACCCGCAAGCCTAAGGCTAAGCGTCTGAAGAGCGGTGAGAAACCAAAGGATCTCCCTACTCCTTGGTTGGTCAAGACCATCGACAATACGGATTTCCATTTCGTAGGTATCACCCCAACTTCCTTTGAAGAGCCAAAGACCAAGGCTGAAATCAAAGCAGAAAAACTGCAGGCAAAGGCAGAAGCTAAAAAACACAAGGAAGACATGAAAAAGCAGAAGCAGAAAATCAAGCAGGCTAATGCTGAATTGAAGAAAGCCAAAGCTGAAGCCAAATGGGAAAAGAAGATGCAGAAGAAAATGCAGAAAGAAAAGAAATAACTGTATATTATAGAACAAATATAATCGCCCTGAAAAGGTAAAAGCATTGATTTGGATGATGCTTTCCTTTTCAGGGCGATTTTCTTTTTAGAAGTAAAAGCCCTGGGCAAATTTCCCAGGCTTTTACTGACACCCTTACGGGCGATTACTTCTGCATATTCTGCTTGAACCAATTGCAAATCTGACGCAACAGATGATTGCGGGTATTACCACCAAAAATACCGTGGTTGCGGTTGGTATACCAGATTTCCTTGAAATCCTTATCTGCCTGAACCAAAGACTCAGCATACTCAAAAGTATTCTGAGGATGAACATTGTCATCTGCCAAACCATGACAAAGCAGCAAAGCTCCATGCTGCTGGGCAGCACGCTCCATCGGATTCACCTTATAGCCATCCTCATTCTCCTGAGGAGTGCGCATATAACGCTCGGTATAAACACTGTCATAGTAACGGTAACAGGTAGGAGGCGCTACAGCCACACCTGCCTTGAATACAGGGCGACCTTCACTCATGCTCATCAAGGTATTGAAACCACCATAACTCCAACCCCAGATACCGATATTATCCTTGTCTACGTATGGCAGACTGCCCATATAGAGAGCTGTCTCAACCTGGTCCTTTGACTCCAGATCACCCAAACGGAGATAAGTACACTTTTCAAATTCAGCACCACGGCCACCGGTACCACGACCGTCAACACATGCTACGATGAAGCCCTCCTGAGCCAGGTAATAATCAAAGGCGCCACCGCCACCCATACTACCGGTGCTCCAAGCATCAAGAACCTGCTGACTGCCTGGACCCGAATATTGGAAGAGGATTACAGGATACTTTTTGCTGGCATCAAAATCCACTGGCTTTACCATCCAACCATCAAGCTTCACACCCTCAGAAGTAGTGAATGAGAAAGTCTCACGCTTACCCCAGTTATATTGCTTGGTCTTCTCCAGAAGCTTCTTATTATCTTCCAGCATCTTGATTACCTTACCCTTATTGCTGCGAACAGTAAAGACATAAGGATGAGCATAAGAGCTCCAGGTATTCACGAAGTAACGGTAATCACCCGAGAAGATAGCAGCATTAGACCCCTCGGCATCAGTAAGACGCTCTACCTTGCCATTCTTATGCGCCACGTAAACCTGACGGTCGTGAGCATTCAACTTAGCAGCCTGGAAATAAATATCACCTGTCTTCTCATCCATACCATAGATACCGGTTACATCATAGTTACCCTTCTCTACCTGACGGATCAGCTTGCCGTTCATATCATAGAGATAGAGATGCATATAGCCATCGCGGTCGCTAGGAAGCAGAATATTCTTCTTGCCCACGATACTGTTCTCTACCACTTCTTCCTTCACAAACTTAGGTACACTTTCCTGAATCAGCTGCTTGCTCTTTCCAGTGAAAGGATTCACGGAATAGAGACGCATATCGTCCTGATGACGGTTCATGGTGTAAACAATCAGACTGTTGGCATCAGGAGATGTCTTGATACGTGGATAATAGCCATCTGAATCAACAGGAACATCGAGCGAAATCACCTTACCGCTCTTCAGATTATAGCTCCAGAGACTCACCTTGGAATTGTCCTGACCAGCCTTAGGATACTTGTAGGAATACTCACCAGGATAGGCATGATACTGGCTGTTGGTAGGATGACTGCCCTCGAAGAGCTGCAGGGAATAAGTCTTCACATGACTCTCATCAAAGCGGATCCATCCGATAGAAGTACCGTCAGCATTCCATGCAAAAGCACGGTTGAAGGCAAACTCTTCTTCGTAAACCCAATCAGGAATACCATTGATTACCTCGTTAAACTTACCGTCCTTGGTAACCTGAACTTCCTTCTCTCCATCCGAGATAAAGATGTTGTTATCCTTGACGAAAGCGATATGACGTGAATCAGGCGACCAGGTAGCCACCTGCTGCTCTGCACCCTCAGAGAGTTTCGTAAAGCTTTTTGCAGCCACATCATAGATAAAATATTCAGCCTTGAAAGAACGGCGATATACCGCCTTTCGGTTTGTCATCACAAGGATTTTCTTGCTATCAGGACTAATTACGTAGCCATCGATAGACTTGAAAGGAGCATTGGAAGCATCCAGGTCGAGCAATACAGCCACCTGCTTACCAGTCTTGAATGAATAACTTACCACCTGCTTGCCATTGCTGCTGATATTTGCATACAAGTCGGTGCCCTCAATAGGATTGATACCTGATACATAAGCAGGAGTAAATGCGCCGGAAGTAATTGACTTCAAATCTAATTTATCAGCTGCTTGTATGGAAGATACCATCATGATTGTTGCGATAAAAGTTGTTATTTTCTTCATTTTAATCTTTATGTAAAGCCTCGATTGGCGAGTAATCCTCGTCTTCGAGCAACTGTTTTACTGTTACCTTTGGATAACGTTTTGTATATGAATTTACCGTTCTTACGTATTTTGACTTAAACACCTTCTTACCCATTGCCTTATTCACTACCCACATGATCTTGCCCATGTGCAAGTCACGGTCCAGCTGCGGACGGTTATCAAAGTTTGCCATTGGATACAGACTGAGCAGATAGAACGTCAGACAGTCTGGCACGATATATTCTCTTGTCATCGTACTGCGCTGCTGCACAGTATAGTATTTCTTATAAAGCGGATAGTCACTTCCCATATACTTATCGAGCGAGATTCCAACCGAATGCTCACCCACGACGATGCTCTGGTCCAACGCACCTATCTGTGAATAGAAGATAGGTGGATGTAATTCGGGAATCCAATGTCTCAGACGCTCGAAAGAGGAAACCAGCTGCTTGTTGATATCATCCATATTGGCATAGGCAGCCTCGGCATCAGCTATCAGCGACTGAAGAGTGGAATCCTGATAGAACATCAGGAAACGGTTACTGATGTTGGCATCGGTAATGGTACCAAGCTGCAACATCTTCTCTATCAGGGTACGGGTCTCTATAGGATAGTCGGTATTCATCTGCTGGAGTGCAGAGAAATCACCGGTAGTCAGATAACGGCTTTGCAAACGGTCATAGCGTTGCACCGTCAATGGTGCACCGTCAACCTCATCATTCGACTTAAACTTATATTCACAAGCCGAATGAAGAAGCACAATTGCTAATATGACTATATAATTAAATATTCTTTTCACTTAAATTCACAGTTTTCTGGTTACGACTGCAAAAATACTAAAAAAAATGATAAAAACCAAGCGTTTTAGCTAAAAAAATAAAACGAAAAGCCAATAATAGGCAAAAGCACTTACATTTTTACCCATTATTGGCTATTTGTGCAACATTCTGGCTATCGGATGATACAAGATACAGAAACCTTGACAGGTTCTTCAATCTGCTTCTTCCAGTCTTTCAGCCACTGATACCATTCCTTTTCACCCTTGAAACCATAGGTTTCGTTGGCACTGGTATAGGCGAGTTTATAACTCAAACGGTTGCCGGTAGGCTTTACCACCTGGGTATAAACATCTTTGTTAGCTGGCTCCTGACTTACCAAAGCTGACTGAGGAACATAGATGCCCAAGCCTACAGTTTCCAACTTGTGCTTGCCATCGTCCTTGCCTGTTGGCCAGTCGCTTCCATAGCATCCACGCAAGCCCTTGTTATCTGAAAATTCACTGGACCCCTTCACATTGATTAATCCAGTAGCAAACTGATAGTCAGAAACATCCTTATTGAAGAATACATCTACATCGAAATCGCGATGACCTGCATAAATAGTATATCGGATAGTTGCATTCACCGGCTTCAGACCTGGAGCTGAAACCCAACCATTATCAACTACCTCTACGATGGCACGAAGCGGTCCCTCGGAGATGACACGCTGTTCCTGATACTTCACATCGTTCAACAATACCTGATTGGTTCCATCCCAACCACGCAAAGCACCAAGTCCATAGGTATTACCTACCCAGAGACAGTCGTCACCCGAACCGGCAGCCAACTGTTCATCAGTTGGATAGAACTGGGTATCATATACAACCAAGCCCTTATTGATCTTACCATAGAGGTCGATAGTCTGGCGGTTGTCGAAATAAACGCGCATAGCCACCAAGTCGCTCTCAAAGCAGACACCATGAGAATGAACATAGTGATAGCAATCCTTGGTTTTCTTGTCGAAGGAGATACTACGCAGATAGATGTCCTGCTTGTTCTTGGCAAGCTTCTTGTTCTTGCTAGGCAGACAGAGTTCTGCAAAGGTACGGGCTGGATACTTCGCCTGCACACCCTCCTGGAAGAGCTGCACCTGATAGGTCTTGGTCTCTTTCTTGCCGAGATCAACCAGGAAACAGAGTTCATCGTTGGTACAATCACGGTTGGTGTCGTCGAGCTGAGAAGGAATCTCCTTACCGTCAACGGTTACCACGGCACGCTGAATATCACCAATAGCTCCCAACTTACTGAGGTCGATAACCACCGGAGCATCGGTCTTAGCCGACTTGGAAGGATTGGATACCGACACTTCAAAATTCGCCTGTGCCTGGACTGATATGGCAAAGAACGATACCAGCGCCAGCATCATTTGTTTCTTCATTGTTTGTTTCTTCATCATAGATTCTTATTTTAAGTTTGTTTATAATTCCGTTTATAATTGCGAGAAGAACTTCTTGCCTCTGACATAGTACTGCCACAGAATAGAACAGTCCAGAATCTGAGGAATATTCTCCTCCACCCTGCTCTCCCGAATCTTCTTTCGGTCCTGGTCAAAGTCGTGCTTCCATGCCTGGAAAGCCTTTCGCGCCTTGAAGATTGCCTTGCAGTCACCCAGGTTACGATTCAGGATAAGCGTCTGGAATGCAGCGAGATAATCCAGAAACCAGCGCTTACGCATTACAGCCTTCAATTCCCTATCACTCAGGTTCTTATAAAGCATCGTTAAATTGTTCCTGAAATTCAGGTAGGTCTTCATCGGATTGCTTTTCGGCAAGGTTCCACCACCTACATGATACACCTCGCTCTCAGGAATACAGTATATCTTTCTGCCCATCAGGCGCAATCTCCAGCAGAGGTCAATCTCCTCGTTATGAGCAAAGAATCTGCCATCCAGTCCACCGGCATTCCAGTAATCTTCCGAACGGATCATCATACAAGCTCCCGTAGCCCAGAGTATCTCCTGTTGATAATCATACTGTCCGTTATCTCGCTCTACGGTATCAAAGATTCTACCCCTACAGAAAGGATAACCCAACTTATCAAGATAGCCACCGCATGCTCCAGCATACTCAAACATATCCTTGTCGTATTCAGCCAGCAACTTAGGCTGGCAAGCAGCTACCTGAGGATGAGCATCCATAAACTCGATGAGCGGAGTAAGCCAATGATGCGATACCTCCACATCACTGTTCAGGAGAACATAATAATCAGCCTCTATTTCTTTCAAGGCACGGTTATACCCCTCGGCAAAGCCGAAGTTCTGCTCCAGTACGATGGTTTTGACATGAGGAAACTGGGTCTCCAGAAGATGCATGGACTGATCTGAAGAACAGTTGTCGGCTACCCATATCTCAGCATCCTGCCGTGAATACTCCACGACATTAGGAAGATACTTTGCCAGCATCTTCTGCCCATTCCAATTTAATATAACGATTGCTACCTTTGCCATATTTTATTGTAAACTCTTTAATTTATTATTCAGGAGATTGGTAAACTCGTAGTTCTTGAGTCCCCATTTCGGTGCGATAAGCAGGTCTTTAGGCGATTGACTGACGAATCGCTCCAATACCAGGTCTTTGCGAAGCAGCCGGATATATTTTACGATGACATCAATGTATTCCTCCACCGTATACACGTGAAAAGGATGCTCAGCATACTCCTGTGCCAATCGGGTACCCTTGATGATCTGCATCTGATGAATCTTCAGGATATCAAGAGGCAGAGAAGAAATGACCGGTGCCTGCCTGAGACTTTCTTCCGCATCCTCTCCGGGCAGTCCGATGATGATATGCCCGCCCGTCAGAATACCCCTCGCATGAGTCCGCTCTACCGCATCACGGCAGCAGGCGAAATCATGACCGCGATTGATTCGCTTCAAAGTCTCATCATTGGCACTCTCGATACCATATTCCACAAGAACGAAAGTGCGCTGGTTCAACTCCTCGAGATAATCCAGGAGTTCATCGCTCACACAGTCAGGACGGGTACCAATCACAATGCCTACCACATCCTCTACCCGCAGCGCCTCCTCATACATTTCCCGCAGAAGTTCCACCTTGGCATAGGTATTGGTATAGGTCTGAAAATAAGCCAGATACTTCATATCAGGATATTTTCTACTGAAGAAGGCCTTGCCCTCCTCCAACTGTTCCGTTATCGACTTTCTACGGTCGCAATAGCTTGGATTGAACGTACGGTTGTCACAATACGTACATCCACCGCTAGAGATTTTTCCATCCCTGTTAGGACAGGAGAATCCTGCATCTATCGAAATCTTCTGAACCCGGAAGTCAGGAAACTGCTTCCGGATCCAGGAACCAAAATCATTGTAGTACATTGAACTTTGAAGTTTGAGCTTTGAACTTTATGATTAGCCCTATTAACTATAAACTATCAACAAGCTCTGCCTTCAACGCCGTCTTGTCGTGATTGAAATCACCCAGACGAACCTTGAGAAGCTGATTGTCGTATTCTTCCTTGGCAAGAGCTGGTGAAAGCTCCACACGTACATAGTTCTTGGTGAAACCATGCATAGCCTTGCCTCTTGAAGCCTTCTCGAAGAGCACCTCTGCCTCAGTACCGATATACTGGGCATAGAACTCCTGTGTTTTCTGGTCGCTCAGCTCCAGCAGACGCTTAGAGCGCTTCTTCTTTTCCTTCTCGTCTACCACATACGGAATCTTCAAAGCAGCTGTTCCCGGACGCTCAGAATATGGGAAGACATGAAGCTGCGTAACCGGCAGGCTCTTCAAGAACTCATAGCACTCCTCAAAACACTCTGGAGTTTCACCACGACAACCCACCATCACGTCTACACCGATGAAGGCATCCGGCATCTTCTCCTTGATAAGATTCACCTTATGGGCGAAGAGCGCCTTGTCATAACGACGATGCATCAGCTTCAGAACCTCATCGCTTCCACTCTGCAACGGAATGTGGAAATGAGGCATGAAGGCACGACTCTCTGCGCAATAGGCAATGAGATCATCATCACAGAGATCTGGTTCGAGACTGGAGATACGATAACGCTTGATACCCTCTACCTTATCCATCGCCTTGACGAGATCCAGAAATCGCTCATGAGTAGTCTGACCGAAATCACCGATGTTCACACCGGTGATGACAATCTCCTTACCTCCCTCAGCTGCAGCCTGCTCACACTGAGCCACCAAAGACTCGATGCTAGGATTACGTGAATTGCCACGGGCGAAAGGAATGGTACAATAGGTACAGTAATAATTGCAGCCATCCTGCACTTTCAGGAAGTAGCGGGTGCGGTTACCACGGGAACATGAAGGCTGGAAGCTTCTGATTTCCTTCGTCTTCACGCTATGATGCTGATGAAGGGAAGAATCCACCTGCTCCTGAGTTTCACTATTAGTAGGCAAACCATTCTCAGCAGCAAACTTCTGCGCCCAGGCATCACTGAGATATTGAATCAAGTTCGCCTTCTCATTGGCGCCCAACACCAGGTCTACTCCCTCTATCTTGCTCACGTTTTCTGACTCCAGCTGTGCATAGCAACCGGTGACGATGACAAAGGCACCAGGATTCTGTCGCACCATGCGATGAATGGCCTGTCGGCACTTATGATCGGCAACCTCAGTAACGGAGCAAGTATTGATGAGACAAATGTCAGCTTTCTCCCCCTTTTTGGCAGTAATCATGCCCATATCTTCGAGCATCTTACCAAAAGTGGAAGTTTCAGAGAAGTTGAGTTTGCAGCCTAAAGTGTAATAGGCTGCCTTTTTGCCTTGGAAGGCACTTGAATCTATCATATATTTATCTTTTTCTTTGGTTTCTTTTAAGCTTTTGCCCTTACAGGGCGTATAGGGGATGCAGTTGCTACTGGTCTTTACCTTACCCTTCGAGCAGCGACCATTGGTTTAGGGAGTGTAGCTAGCAGAAAAGGCGTTCACCTCCCCCAAGACTCTAGGTCTATAAAACAAAAAAAGCCGCTAGACCAAGGTCCAGCGGTTGTTTCTCTCATTTCTGTTCGTCAGTAATTCAAAATTACTTAGCAGAATCAGCAGCAGCTGAGTCAGCAACAGTAGTATCAGCAGAAACTGTATCTACCTGAGCTGTATCAGAATCAGCAGAAGCTGTGTTCTGAGCTGTTTTGTTACCATTGCATGATGCGAAAGAGATAGCTGCGATAGCTACGAACATAAAAACTAATTTCTTCATTTTCTTTGCTTTTTAAATCTGTAAAACAATCATTCGTTTATTAAAACTGATGCAAAGGTAAGCATTTTTTTGATACGGCGTACTTTTTTTTGCGATTTTTTTTAGGGGTATTTTGTAACAAAATCACAATCATCTAATAATCAACAACTTACAAAGTGCTAACAAAAGTTAAAGTTTTTAATGTGCTCGGGAACACCAAGATTTTAACACTTTTCATGCATTTTAAGTGCATTTACAAGATGCCATACTCCCATCCTCCTGAAGCCCCAAA
>ERZ1026892.1449-NODE-1449-length-10242-cov-69.448611_pt1 | contig 10242 bp, 9 predicted proteins | sample MGYA00380176_ERZ1026892 | MGnify/ENA primary metagenome ERZ1026892 (study PRJEB33269, sample SAMEA4719812) | human gut metagenome | biome: human-associated habitat; feature: organic feature; material: feces | place: Cameroon | collected 2013-10 ... | reverse complement strand
ATAAGTTGCCTATGTTTTAGGAAGATTTTCATATAAGTTGCCTATACTTTAGGAAAGTTTCACTATATTTTTGCCTATGTTTTAGGAAAAAAAATAAATTTGCAGCAGAACTAAGAGATATCGCTTATGATTAGTAAAAATGTACAAGAAAGATACCCAAGATACAGAAGTATCTTGCAAGCCAGCCGATAGAAAAAGCTTGGCTCTTTGGTTCATGCTCTCGTGGAGAAGAGACAGAGAAGAGCGATGTTGACTTACTGGTAAGGTATATTAGAAATGATAACTTCTCGTTAATGACTATTGCTGGCATAATGGTTAAGTTAGAAGACATCATCAAAAAGCCTGTCGATTTGGTAGAGGACGGTCGTCTTCTACCCTTTGCACAGAAATCAGCCAACCGAGACAAAATCTTGATTTATGAGAGAAAAGGTTAAAGACAAGGGCAGACTTGAACATATACTTCAAGCTTGCACCACATTATTAGAATATATATTCCTACATTACAATCACAAATACTAAATCTTCTTGAAACTGTAGATTTTCCAAAAGAAGAAGAATAAAGTAAGATCAGATATACCTATATAAGATAGCCGTCCATCAGCTGATTGACGTGTGCACATCAGCTGTTGGACGAGCGCACAACAGCTGTTGTGCGACCGACGAAGCTATATATATCAAAGACATATACTATATCTTCGAAAGACTTCTATTATATCTTCGGAAGACTTTTGCATAGCTTTCCCTAATGCATTCATGTCTGCTCCACATTACATCAAGACATACAAGCTATTCCAATAAATCATCCAATTCAGAGAACGTAGTATCCAAGAAGCTATAATCTATCATACGTCTAGGCTCCAACTTCTTATATTCCTTAGACAAAGAACGACTATACTTTAATTCGAATGCCAGTCGCAAGTCATCCTTTGCATCACTTCCCTCATCCTGCCTGGCCTCTCTACTCGAAATGGTACGCATACTCACTATCTCATAGACATCACGGATACCCTTTTCGCCTAAATAAGGCATGAAGTAATGAAGATCCTGTAAAGGAATCGTTGTTGGAAACTTGCTGCCCGTATAATATAAGGTGGCAGTACCATCCTCGAAACTCTGCAAATAGCCACGGCGATGGCTTGGTCTTACCAATCCTACCAATACTCGATTATCCACTTCCACCACCGTACCCTTCTGCGGTATCACATGCTGCACGGTATCCTTCGCTTTCGTCTCTATCAATTCCCGGATGAAGTTTTCCAGCAACCATCTATTCCTCTCATCATTGGGACGAAGCGGAAAAGCACCAATATTCACTTCCTTGATAGTCTGGTAGAACTTAGTCATCTCCACATCCATCGGATTTCCATCACCAGGGAAAAGGATGTAACCGCCTATCACCTCCTTCTTCAGCGGAGCCTCAGCATAATCACGATAATAGATGGCATCACGATAACGATGCATTTGGTTGATGGCATCGTCTGGAGGAACATCCACCCCATTGCCCAACTTGCTGGCTATACGATACTTGGCATCGAAGAGATAAGTCATCTTCATATCTTTCTGAAGATCGTTTTTGGTAAGTTGCAATACGATGTCCGGTTTCTGAGGTACGGTTGGCACGATGATGTGAGTCATACCGATGTTATCGTTCACCCGTTCCGTATTCTTCGGATTATAAACAAGTTCCGCCAACTCCACCCCATCCTTTCGGAAGAGGATGCGAGAATGTTCACCCTTGCCAAGTTCCCAAGTAAACAAGCCATTCATCTCCATACGATTGCGATGCTCCACATCATTATCATTCAAATGCAATTGTTGCTTTACGATATGGCTCACCTCTATGAAGCACCATATTTCATAGAGCGTGGCGATGTCTTTCGACTGCAAGCGATACATACCCTCATTGAGCGAATAAGCCTTACGAAGCAAATTCCATGTGCGATAAACCTGACTATAGCCAGAAGCTTTCTGCAAAACAAGACTCTCCTGATTCAATCCCTTGAAACGACCAATAGTACGGAAGAAAGGATTTCTCCGCAACCTATTGAGAGCAAGAAAGGTTTCATCCAGTTTCTCCCTCGTAGTATCTGATACGCCCTCAACCTTCAAGATACGTTCCTTCAACAAGGCATACCTATCCGTGATTTGAGCCAATGCATATTTCAAGAAACGATTCTCTTGTATATCATTTGATTGCACTTGCTCCTCCACCCGATAAAGACGAGCAGGCTCCCTGCGATGCTCGGCTATCTCATTTTCTAAAGACATAGGTATTCTGCGCAACTTATCGGCACGAAGAAAAGCCTCCCTACCATGCAATCGATGGCGAGGACGCTCAATGATATTCTTACAAGCGTTCAAGAACTTCTTTTGTTCAGCCGCAAAGATGCTCCACCAGATAATCTCAGGCGTCTCTCCATTTGCATCAGGAGAAAAGCTATGGAAGGTTCGCTTCAAGAAATCAAGCGACAACATACGATACTCTTGTTCAATGTCTTCCACTATCTTCTTCCAATGACTATGATAATCCAGTTTGGTACTCAACACCTCAAAGGAGAAAGTAAATCTTCGTTTTCCCTTATCCGTATCATATTCGAAGTTGATTTCCGAACGCCCAATATCATTGCCATAGTTGAGAAAGCCAGCGAGCAGTCCTCTTCTAAAGGCAAATCGCTCATTATCACTTTGGCTTACGGAACAGAACTTCGCACCCTTGACATGGCTATTCTCCTTGAAATCAATCCATATAGGATAGTCTGTGTTATCAAAGAATATAGCAGGCGCAGGCACATCTTTCAAGATACTTTCTGAAGATTTACCATCCTCCAAAAGCCGATTTACCGACACGACACCCTCCGACCAAGAGTAAGTGGAAGTAAGATGCTCCTCTCCCACATTACCTTTAGCCTTTCTCCATATTGCATCAAACTTGGTGCATTCGATGGTCATCACAAAGTCTTGATGCTCCAGCCTCAGCAGTTCCATACGCAACCTATTTTTATATATACCCTATTATCTCTTCCCTATCCAAATATTTGATTAGCTCCAGAAACTGGTAAAGCCCGTTTTACAACGTTCCTTCATTTCCTTCAACTTAGCCAAAGAAACAGATTTCTCATGTAATGTCTCAGGCAACATATCGGTCACAACCTGTTCCAATCGAGCAAGAAGTTCTTCCTTTACCTTTTGGTCATCGCCCTCAATACGAGAGAGAACTTTCATCGAAGTAATCTCATCCAAGGCACGAGCCACGACCTCTTCCTCATCCAGTTCATCACCATCCTCATCTTTGCGATAAGGGAGATTGTTGACCACATAGAGCAAAAACTCGTTGCGTGTACGATAAGCCACCTTAAACGGAGTGCCCTCCAGAACTTCATTTATCTTCTGTAGATATATGATAGCCTTATCACAAACTTCCTGATTATCAGAATAGACATCCACGCCTTCTGCATTCGTTCCTACTAAGTCATCAAAGTTGAGTTTGCCTATTATTTCATGCTTTTGGTCCAAACCACCTGCCAAGTCCACCTCATTCATTTCGATGGTCATAGCTCTATCAAGCACTTTTCGTGAAAAAGAGAAGGTGGTCTCATCCATGTTGACTGTGCCGACTACAATGAGGTTTTGAGGGATAGAAAGTCGCTTGCCTCCTTCCTCCTTCAAATACTCTGCACGTATTTCGTCATCATCAAAAAGTTGGTCTATCAGATTCTTATAAGCTTCCGTCGGTTCATAATCCACAATAGGATCGGTTACCACCTTGCCATTCTCTTGCTTACGGCTTTCGATAACGCTCAAGAATTCGGCGAAGTATTGCTCCACCGGAGCCAAGTTCATCTCATCCAAGCACAAGAAGTAAGGAGTATTAGGGTCGAGTATCGCCTTCACCATGAATCTAAGGAATGGACCTACCACATACTGCTCGCCATTGATACGGCTCACATACCCAATCAACTCAGAGGAGTCATGCCAATTAGGTTTCACTTGCACCATCTCATAGTTCTTCGGTTTGTGCGCTGTATATTCAGGGGAATCTACATCCCAGCAAGCACGAGCCAACTCACGAACAATTCGGCTCTTGCCTGTACCAGAGATACCTGCCAACAAGAGGAACGGCTTCGACTTAATGGCGGTGATATAGGGGCGATAAGTTTGGTTGATTTCACTTAGAGAGACCGGTGTCTTTTGATTATCAACTTGTCCAGGCAAATGCCTTACTACCAAATCCAAAGATGTAGAAAACATAGGAGCCTTCCATTTCAAATTCTCCAGATTATCAGCGCTATAAACACCTTTACCTTTCACAATATCGGGCAACATATTCTCACTAATATAAGAATTTAGCACCCGCAAAGGTCCAACAGTCTCACCACTTTTAAACAACGCACTATCACCATTCTCTAAAACCTTGCAAATATTCTCCAGATTAAAAACAATTTCTGCTCCATCAGGCTTTTTAATCTTATAGCAGCAATCAATAATAAACGTAGAAAGAATTGATTTCAATCCATCTTCGAACTTATCACCACACTCATCACCATTCAACCAATTATTCAGCAATGAGTCTGTATATTCAGCCTGCATAGATAAATAAGCATCAAGGACTAGCATTTTGTCAGAAAAAGCAATCAACTTATTGTAACGATTCGCACCTGTTCGTTCTTGTTTTCCATTCTCAACAAAATCTATCTTTCCCAAATGCAAAAACAATTCCAATCCCACCTGTAATGCCTCACACTGAGACTTAAATAATGGAGATTGGTTTATTCTATCTTGCAAATTAGGCAATTGTGGAAACTGCTCATTAATGCGCACCAGCAATTTCTTACTCAAACAAATTGCAATATTATCCCCAACATTCACCTCTTCAGAAAAAAGGACATTAGAAGGATTTGCGCATGACTTATAAATGATATACAAAGAAGCCAAAAGTTGCTTGAAAGAATTCAAGGAAGATTTGATTCCCAATCTGAGATTAGGATTTTCTCTATAAATCAATGACGAAGGAAAAACATTTGCCATAATTGTTCTATTTTTCGTTGTTTATAATAACTTCAGCTATAGCCTTTGCCAATAAAGGAGGCACAGCATTTCCGACTTGCTTCATTTGACAGGTTCTATTACCATAGAATCGGAAAGAATCAGGAAAAGATTGTATTCTCGCTGCTTCTCTAATAGTAAGACACCTATCTAATACAGGATGAGTAAACCTGCCAGAGGATGGCGTATCAAACCTCGTGGTTATTGTTGGAGCAATCCCATCTTCCAACAATCTGCACCAAGTACCACTATAAATAGACTTAGTCAGCAATTCCTTTGGCAATACTTCCTTTCCTTTTCCCTTAGGAATCATTTTCAATCTGTCTAAAGCAGACTTTGAATGCTTGGTTGCCACATGATTATAAAGGACTTGCGCACCCGCACGAAGTTTCTTTTGATAAGAAGATATTGCAGGTTTATCATAATCACGCTCATCAACACCTTCTCCCGAGGCAATAAAAGGTAAATCGTAGATGGCATCCTTAACCGTAGTCTGAATATCAAGAGGTTCAGGTAATTTCACCTCTAGCTTATTCAACTCGCCCAAGAAGATTGCTCGCCTTCTATCTTGTGGAACCCCATAGTCTTTTGCACACAGTACACCACAAGTTACAACATAACCAAGTTCCTCAAAAGACTTTATTATTTGGTCTTTAAAATACCCATTTGATGTCGTAATAATATTTGGAACATTCTCTAAAACAAAGTACTTCGGTTTGAACTCAGCCACAAATTTCACGAATTGTTTAAATAAGAAATTTCGTGGATCATCTAAACTTAACCGCTTACCCTTTTGAGAAAATCCCTGACATGGTGGACCACCAATAATAACATCTATATGAGGATGCTTTTGATGTAACTGAACAACATCAACATTACATATATCATCTGCTATCACATCCGTATCGGTATGATTTTTCTTATAAGAAGCAGCAATATCTTTATCATACTCAATAGCAAAAGCAACATCAAACCCTGCCATTCTAAAACCTTCAGACATACCACCAACGCCAGCAAACAGATCACCTATTATCATAAGACTTCCTTTATTCGTTTTAAAGATAAATTAAAGTATTCTTCATTCAACTCTATTCCTATAAAATTCCTATTAAGTTTGGCAGACGCAACACCTGTAGTACCACTACCCATAAAAGGATCAAGAACAACGTCACCTCTATTAGAAAGTATATTCACGAAATGTTCTATTAACGCCAATGGTTTTTGAGTAGGATGCTTACCCATTTTTCGTTCTTTCGTACTTATCGTACTTGTTTCTACGAAATCATGAATAGCTTTACCTTCGTTATTGAATGTACCTGTTGTTGCATCATTGACCATATAAACCCAAGGTTCTGTTGAATTTATAAACTGCAAGTTCATATTTCTTGGCAAAGGATTCGTCTTATGCCAAACACCTACTGTTTTATAATAAAAACCATGTTTCTGAGCTAAGTTTATGATTGTCTCGACTTTAATGATTGACATAAAAACAATCAACGAGCCACGCTTTTTCAAGACACGATTGCATTCATGAAAAAGCATGTCCATTTGCTGAGTCCATTCCACAAAGTCTAGGTCATCCCAACCAGATGCAGCAAAATGACCATCTCGAAGCTTATTCATATTTGTACCACGCTTTTTCATGAATAAGCCCAAATTATAGGGTGGATCCGTTATTATTAAATCCACAGAATCTGTTGGTAACTGACGTAAACACTCGATAGCATCACCTTGCTTCAAAAGTATCCTACCATCAATTTCCAAGAAACCTTTTATCTCTTGTAAATCTTCCATTCTGCACGGAATAAAAAATCCAATACTAGCCATACTTACAACATTCAGTTGGAAGTACACATATAGGGATAGTGACAGAGAATGGAAAAGTCAAACACAGACAACAGAACCATACGCTGCCGCTATAGAAAACTATGAGCGTTGAACTTTATTCTGGAAGTACGAACCACAAGCAAAAAAATACCTGAGAGCATGATATAAAAGAAGCGTGAGCTTCACTTATCATACTCTCAGGCATTTGGCGTGGCCCGTATAACCGATAAGTTCCGCCCACGCTATAGCGCAGGCGTTCACTTAATCTACGGTTATACATCTGTTAATCGCCAAATTTCGAGAGTATTCCGAATATCGTAAACGCTTTGTATATTAATACATTATATGTCTATAAAATTGTTCTTTCTGTTTCTTATTTTATTATTTAATTGTTATACATTCTGTTTATCGGTCGGCATGGGCGCAAGGCTCATCGTCCCGATTTGGTTGCAAAGATACAAAGAATATTTGAAACTTGCAACTCAATGGTGCAAAATATCCTTAACGGAGAAGATTTTGCTGATTGCATCAAAGGAGAAGTATTGATCATCCATTATCATATAATCCTCCCTCTGCTTTTTGCTCAGATTCTTTATCTCAGGAAACATCTTTACAGGAACAATCACCTCTCGACCATCTGTCAAGAAAACTGCCATTGCTCCACGTTTCACATTGAAATCTAACTTTTTGATTCCTAAAGTTGTATCTTTATATTTGCACATAATAGACCTCCCTTTATTTTATTGTTTTTATTCTAATTTTCTTGCCAGCAAAGACATCGTCAATCATTCTATTGAATTCATCCCAATGTTTATCAATAGCTCCAATTATCACAGCTTCTTCTGATGCCGACAGTTCAGACCAAGCTATCTCTATTTTCTTTTGTCCATTCTCTTCAATCCATATCTTAGCTACAGTATGTCCTCGATGAGACTTCTTGCTTCCACGTTTTACCACATGGATATGCTTTCTGTTCTCATTTGCATCAGCAGGGAAAACAGAAAGAATAAAACACAATATCAATGCCAGTTTGCCCATCTTATATTTTTTATATTAAGCGATGGCAAATATACAAAGAAATATCGAAATAAACACATTTTTTTTGATAAATATTTGGTATATTGATAGAATAATCGTATTTTTGCGGTAAAAGAACGTAAAACTATACAAATATGATCAACGACAGAAGACAACTGGCTGATGTATTTCAGCAAACCATAGATATCGTGCAGGAGGGAAACTATACTTCAGTGAATGGGGAGGAAGTGGAACTCTTGGACAATGAAGCGATGCTGAAGGGTAGCAGATTCTATACCAAGGCTTTAGACGCTACAAGCATACCTACCATTGAGGGAGAAACAAAGATTATTGTGGAGAATGACGACAGCATACATTGCGGACACCAATTGCAAAAAGAAGGATATAATCCTATGGTGCTCAACCTTGCCAGCCGTCGCAACCCTGGCGGTGGTGTACTAAATGGTAGCCGAGCGCAGGAGGAGAGTCTCTTCCGCTGCACCAACCTCTTCCTTTCCATGTACCGTTATGCCTCTTATGCAGAGGAATATGGACTGGAGAAAAGCAAATACCAGTATCCAATCGCCGTTCCTTATGGGGGCATCTATGTTCCTAAAGCCACTGTATTCAGAGCTGGAGCCAAGCACGATTTTGCACTGCTCGACAATCCTTATTATATGTCGTTCGTTGCCGTGCCAGCCATCAATAACCCACTACAAGATGAAAATGGAAACATGGGCAAAAGAGATGCCGAGATTACCAAGAATAAGATGCGAACGATATTGAGAATTGGATTACTGCATGGTCATGACAGCATCGTGCTTGGAGCCTTTGGCTGTGGAGCTTTCCGCAATCCTCCTCGCAGCATCGCCCGATTATTCCATGAAGTGATAGATGAGACGGAATTCAAAAACAAATATAAGCTCATTGCTTTTGCCATCCTCGAAGACCATAATTCACCAAAAGGAGGAAACCTCCAACCTTTCGTTGATGAATTCAAGTAATAAAGATTCCGTTTAATCGTATTTGATAGAATGCAGCAAATAAACATCCAATATTACAACTCGCCCTGCGGAGAGTTAATTCTGGCATCTGTGGGTGATGATTTGTGTCTTTGTGATTGGAATGAAATGCCATGTGCAGAGCGCAATAAGCTTCGGGTTTCGCAGTATATGAAGGCTGAGTTCAAAATTGAGACAACCCCTATCCTGGAACTTGCCAAGAAGCAGCTGAATGAATATTTCACTGGCATCCGCAAGATATTCGATATTCCGTTGCGTCCTGTAGGAACCGATTTTCAGAAAAAAGTATGGCATGCATTGCTCAACATACCCTACGGAGAAACAAGAAGCTATAAGGAAATAGCCATAAGTATGGGTAACCCCAATAGCACAAGAGCCGTGGCTGGTGCCATCGGAGCTAATGGCATCAGCATTTTCATTCCCTGCCATCGTGTTATCGGTAGCAATCATTGCCTTACAGGTTTTGCCGGAGGATTAGACGCAAAGAGAAGGTTATTGGAGCTTGAAGCAGAAAAAAACATAAAAAGTTGATTTTCAAATAAGAGAGTAAAAAACAAATGAACAAAAGAAATGAACATCAAGTCTATAGGCAGTAAAATCAAGGGAAATCCTACGATGGTAGAGGGTACGGTGTATTCCATGCTCATCATCTGTAGCATTTCCCATTTCCTGAACGATATGATTCAGTCGATTATCCCTTCCATCTATCCGATTGTGAAGGATAAGTTCGACTTCTCGTTTGCACAGATTGGTATCATCACGCTGGTCTTCCAGATGACATCTTCCATCCTGCAACCTTTCACAGGACTTTATGCCGATAAGCATCCCCGTCCCTATGCCCTCTCCATCGGCATGTGTTTCACATTGGTGGGTCTGCTCCTGCTGGCTTTCGCCGAGAATTACTTCCTAATTCTTCTGGCAGTGAGCGTTGTTGGTCTGGGTTCGTCCGTGTTTCATCCCACAGCATCGAGAGTGGCACAGATGGCATCGGGAGGCAAGAAGAGTCTGGCACAATCCATCTTCCAGGTGGGTGGCAATGGAGGTTCTGCAATAGGACCATTGCTTGCAGCCATCATCATCCTGCCTTTCGGTCAGCATGCCATCTCCTGGTTTGCCCTTGCAGCCCTACTGGCCGCCATCATCATGGTAAGATTGGGAGTCTGGTATAAGGCACGATTGGCTTACGTGGTGAACCATCCGCAGAAACAACCTCTTCTCAACACCCATATCTCTAAAAGAGTGAAGTATTGGGCTCTGTTCATCCTCATCATGCTCGTATTCTCCAAGTATTTCTATACGGCGTGCATTACGAGTTACTTCACCTTCTTCCTGA
>ERZ1026892.1442-NODE-1442-length-10274-cov-3.001664_pt1 | contig 10274 bp, 6 predicted proteins | sample MGYA00380176_ERZ1026892 | MGnify/ENA primary metagenome ERZ1026892 (study PRJEB33269, sample SAMEA4719812) | human gut metagenome | biome: human-associated habitat; feature: organic feature; material: feces | place: Cameroon | collected 2013-10 ... | reverse complement strand
GGGCCTCGCCAAAATAGGTGAATCCACCACTGAGGATAGCGATCTTGTAGCCGTAGGTCTTCAGGACGCGCATCAAGCGGTCCGTACCCTCCGTGATCGGCATCTCGTCCACGATCTCAGCCATGACACTGGCATCAAGACCTTTGAGCAAAGCCACGCGACGGGTAAAACTCTCCTTGAAGTCTATCTCGCCACGCATGGCACTCGCCGTGATGGCAGCCACCTCGTCATAGACACCATTGCGACGCGCCAGTTCGTCGATACACTCCGCCTGAATCAGCGTAGAGTCCATATCGAAGCAGATCAAACGGCGCATGCGGCGATACATATCATCCTTCTGGAAAGAGAAGTCCATCTCCTTCTCCTGAGACAAGCGCATCAGTTCGCGCTGCATCTCCTCACGGTCGCGGGGATTGCCACGCAATGAGAACTCCACACAAGCTCGCATGTTCTTCTGCGGATGGACGATGCTCTGACGGCCTGTGAGGCGACGGATGGCATCAATATTCAGTTCCTGACGGGTCACGACGTCGGTGGCAGCAGCAATCTGACTGGCTGACAAGCCGCGGCCGATGATCGTAAGGATGTAGCGGTTTTTGCCCTGCCGGTCCACCCACTTCTCATACTCCTCGTCACCAATGGGTTCGAACTCGATGTTCACACCCAGCTCGGTAGCCTTGAAGAGCAGGTTCTTCATCACATTGCCCGATGTCTGCTCGTCAATGCGAAACAATATGCCCAGACAGAGCGTACTATGGATATCAGACTGGCCAATATCCAAAATCTGCGCATTGCCCTGCGCGAGAATATCCATGATGGAGGCTGTCAGACCAGGACGGTCCACACCCGTTATACTAACCAAGATTTGTTCTCTCTTTACCTTGTTGTCTTCCATATAAAACTAAAACCATTATTTACTGCGGCGTCGCAAGGCGTGGTAGGCCCTTGCGACAGTCGGGGCGCGGACAAGGTCAATCTGCCTTGCCGCTAAGCCCCATTGCTTGTCATTGATTATCCTTTATGGGTGAAGTGTATACTATCACTACCAAAAATCTCTTTTTACCTATATTTTATTGTATGCCCCGCTTGTCGAGCGCATCGGCATAGTCCTTCGCATTGCGCTGGTGCTCCTCGTAGGTCTTGGCAAAATTGTGGGACCCACTGAAGTCGGGCTTGGCACACATATACATATAATCGTGGTGCGCATAGTCGAGCACGGCGTCGATAGCTGCCACGGAGGGGATGCGAATCGGGCCCGGTGGAAGTCCTTTGTGGCGGTAGGTGTTGTACGGACTGTCGGCGGAAAGCATTTCCTTATAGATGCGCTTGGCTTTGAAATTGCCCGTGGCAAATTTCACGGTCGGGTCGGCCTGGAGGCGCATGCCATCGTTGAGGCGGTTAATGTACATACCCGCCACCTTCGGCATTTCGCTCTCATCATTGGTCTCCTCATCGACAATGCTCGCCAAGGTAATCACCTCGTTTTGCGAAAGTCCCATGTCCTGGGCCTTCTTCATGCGGTCCTCATTCCAAAAGCGCTTGCTCTCTTTGTCCATCCGCTTAAGAAAATCGCTCACGCTGATGTCCCAATACAAATCATAAGAGTTGGGAATAAACATTCCGACAACGGTCTCCGGGGTGTACCCGTAGCGCTTGCAGACCTTCGGATCGTTGAGGGAGTCGAGTAGCTCGGCAGAGGTGAACATCAGTACACGGCTCACCTCGCGGGCCAAGTCGGCCTTCGTGCGCACCGACTTCAACGTCAGCGTCTCCGAGGCCTGGGCTCCATTGTGGATATGGCGGTAGGTTTGAAGCGCACCCTCACTTCCCACGCGGTAACGGCCGGTCTGAATGTTATCGGCATAGTCGGACCACAGCAGCAGCCTGCGGAACACTTGGTAGGGGACGGGCTTTGAAACGCGTTTCACTTTGACCAACACGGAATCGATGTTGTCGTCAGTATCAATACGGATGCAGGTATTGCCAGCACCACCAGCCATACTTGAAAAGAACAAATAATAGACGATAGCGGCGAGCACAACAGCCACAACGGCCAATGCCTTCCACTTGTTACCGGAACTTCCCTTGCGTCGGGTGGAGCGTCTTTTCTTCTTTACCATGATATACTGCTATTCGATTAGCGAGTGCAAAGGTAGCTAAAATCAAGTAAAAGACGCTTCTTTGAAACCACGTTTTATCTTTTTTTGAACTTAAAAAGCACTTATGTCTATAAAAAACGGTAATTTTGCGGCATCATGTACAGAGTGCGCCACCAAACGAAAGCGATAGGGAAAGCCATTGGGAGAACAGTCATGCTGCTACTCCTGCTGGCAGGATGGGGTACGACGGAAGCAAAACGGCACGCAAAGACGGACGACGTGCTCAACCTGGTGGCCTCCTATCCCGCGCTGATATGCTCTACCCCACCCGACTCCTTCACCACCTTCAGCTATGCCAAGGTGCTGATCAACGTCGATCGGCGCAACCTGACACTCGCCACCGCGCCTACCTTGTTCTATCTGATGCATGACAACCGCCGCCACTTTCTCTCTGAAAGTTATGTGCGGCTCACCTACCACCGCGACCGAGACGACGTCATCGAACCGCTGCTCTATCTCTCAACCATCTACAACCGCCACCGAACGCTCCCCAACCTGCGCGTCTATCTCCTACCGTCTCCCTACGAACCCACACTGTTTGCCGGGCATATTCTCTCGCCGCTCTGTCCGGAGAACCGCAGCTTCTACCGCTATCGCACACGGACGGACGAGGACGGACTGCTGCGACTGTTCTTCAAAAGTCGCATACGCAACACCCAACTGCTACGCCGAGGATGGGTGACGATCGAGAAGGGTACGGGCAGAATCCGAAGATTCCGATTCGAGGGCGAATATGACATGGTGGCTTTCATCACGGAAGGGGAGATGGGCTCGGAGGGGATCCCGTCGCTCTTCCCGAAGGAGTGCAGCCTCAACGGTACGTTCAACTACTTGGGCAACCGGCTGCATGCATACGTCAGTACTTTTCCTCAGCTCCCCGAGCTGCTTCCCAACCTACCCAAAGTCAGCAACGACCCGATGCTCATGGACAGTATCCGGCCCGTAGCACTGGACAGCCTCGAACTACAACTGGCTGCCACCTACAACCGCCCTGCCAAGGACACAACCGCCAAGGACACCATAGCCTCAGACAGCATAGCGAGGAAACGGACCAACTGGGTCAAGCGCATACTGTGGGACATGATCGGCGACAATATCCTCAACCGTATCAGCGCGCGCTTCGGTAGCAACGACCAGGGATACGTGCGCTTCAACCCGCTCTTCAACCCGCTCTATATGGGATATAGCGAGCGACGCGGACTGTACTACAAGTTTAAGATGCAGGGCAACTACCGCTTCAACGACAATAGTGAACTATCCACAACGCTCAGACTGGGCTATTCCTTCAAACAGAAGCAACTGTTCTACAACCTCCCCGTGACGTGGCGCTTCAACAAGCGGCGCAACGGCTTCGTCTATTTGCAATACTCCAACGGCAATCGTATCACCGACTCGCGCGTGCTGGAGGCTATCAAGGGCACTACGACGCGAGACACCATCCAGTGGGACACCCTTGGCCTCGACTACTTCAAGGACTCTCGACTACAGCTCTCGGCGGGGATCGATCTCGACCCGTCGCGACTGGCCATCGAGACGGGTGTCGTCTTCCACCGTCGTACGGCCCTCAACAAATATGGTTTCGACCTCACCAACCGACCGAGCACCTATCGCTCCTTCGGTCCCTTTGTCAAACTCACCTGGCGCCCCCTCACCGACCGCGTGCCATTAGCATTCTCCATGCGCTACGACCAAGGAATCGAGTGGTTGTCCAGCAACCTCCGCTACTCGCGACTGGAACTGGACGGACAATACATCCGCAACCTCTCGCGCATGCGGAGTCTGTCGCTACGGGCAGGTAGCGGATTCTATCTCGACAAGGTGGGAAACACCTACTTTGTCGATTACCACAATTTTCATGAGGAATATGTGCCTGGCGGATGGAATGATGAATGGACGGGAGAGTTTGAGGTACTCAACTCCCATTGGTACAATGCCTCTCAATTCTATGCGCGGGCGAATGCCACCTACGAGAGCCCAATGCTTTTCCTCTCCCGCGTCCCCTTACTGGGACGAGCCGTGGAGATGGAACGGTTTCATGTAGGGGCATTGGCCGTCAGCCACTATGTGCCGTACATTGAACTGGGGTATAGTTTCACCAATCGCCTGTTCTCCTTCGGTATCTTCACGGGTATGGCTCCCCACCATTTCGAGGGTGTGGAACTGAAGTTTGGACTGGAGCTTTTCAATAATTGGTAAAAGACTAATTGACCGTAATATGGAAGCAACCCTGCTTGTTCTCGTGCTTCACAAAACAGCGGCCCTGCTTTCTCATATCACTAAGGACTTCACTAAGCACCCACTTGAGCGTATCGTCACGCACAGGACGTGTGACGGGTGCGTAATGGTTGTAGGCTATGTCGAAAGTGGTGCCATAGAGGTGGCAACTATTCTCTGTCGCATTGTGATTGTAGCGGCGGAGCGCAACGACATCCTCCTTGGTACGAAGGAGACTTGAGATAATGAGCTTGTTCATCGGTATGCCCTTCACCTGGAGACTGTCGAGGAAATTGCAGGCTATATCCTGGAGCAGGACGGCGGCTCGGGGCACCAAATAGGGCACGCTACGGCTCAACTTGCGCACGTCATAGTAGGGATTGCTGCCCACATAGACCAACTCTCCCTTGCGTTTTTCGGCATCGGCGCGGTCGAGGACGGCGCTCACTCCGTGACGCTCGGCTGCCTGCAACTGCACCATCTGGGAGTCGGGAAAGCACTCACGATAGCTGCCAACGCCACGCACACGGGTGCGACGCACGCTGCCGTCGGGATTGAAGAAGTTGGTCAGCGCAAAAGGAATGTCCGACGAGGCCAACAGACGGGTAGCATCGCTTTCTTTCGTTTCGGCTACCCCACCATCGTTGCTCGCCACCATCTCATCTCCTTTACTGTCGGCAGCAGCCAACGACGAGTGGTCTATCTGGTCAGAATAGTGCGTGCCCGCCACATCAGGTCGAATAATCCGGACCAACGCAAGCACACCCGTGACGATAAGGAAACCTAACAAGTAATTCTTCTTGGACAACTTAAACTTCTTCATATTCGGTCGCAAAGTTACAAAAAACACCCGACAAGAATAGTAGGTCTGCCCATCTTTTTATGATGAACAAGACCAAAAAGAGGGCTTTGCCCCATTTTCAGCGGACTAAGGGTTGAGTTTCACCTGGGCATAGCGGATCGCCTTGCTCTCCTTGGAGAGGGAGACGGTATAGGCCGTGCCCTTAATAGTGCGGCGATAGACGTAGCTTGCGCCTTCTATCTGCCAGCAAGTGTCGTGGCGGCTGACGGTGTCGATACGGTGGAAGAAGTCCAACGGGGGAATGGTGTCCATCGTGAGCACTGCTGAGAAACTGCCACTGGCCACGGTCTCCTCATAGGCAGCGATACTCGCCGTGTCGGGGACGAATGGGGTCTCGCTCAAGACGCGGTACTTCGGAAACTGGAGGCCCGTGACCAGCTGGAGATTGACGGGCATCACGGTATCGGTCTCCAACGGGGCAAACACGCTCTGCGGCACACTGTCGGCATCAGAGGGGGTGGAGTTGGTGGCAAGATGGCAAGAGGCCAGGGTGAAAAGGCAGATGATATAAAGCAGCTTTCTCATGTTTATTTTCCTTCTTTTTCGAGTTTTTTGATCCTACGTTGCGCCTTGGCATAATCGGGACGCAACTCCAAAGCCTTGCGGTAGTTTTTGATGGCAGCAGCCGTAAGGCCCTCGCTCTCACATTCTTTCCCCATCACAAAGTATTCCGTTGCGAGTTTTTCCAAGAACTTCTCCCGAGCGGCCAACGTTTCCTTGAGGCGCTCGTTCTCCTCGCGCAAGGCATTGAAATGGTTGAGCTTCATGCGGAACAGGCGCTTACTGGCAGGCTTCTCGATGTCGTAGCGACTGTGGATGGCAAGAAAGAACTGGTCAATGAAACGTCCATAGTCTCCCTCCTCCCAGGCGCGGGCAGCATCATAATACTCCTTGTCGGCCTTGGACTGTCGTAATACGCGCCCGATCAGTCCGGCATCATTGTAGTTGCGGGCAAAGCCTAGTACCTCGTCCTTCACAAAGATGTCGCTCCGACGCACGGGAGCGTGCAGGCGAATGCCCTCCAAGGAGGTGCAACGGGAGAGCGCCACATAGGTCTGACCACCCGCAAAGGCTCCATGGCCTAAGTCGATATCAGCTCGTTGGAAGGTCAGTCCTTGGCTTTTGTGGATGGTAATAGCCCAGGCGAGTTTCAAGGGATACTGAATATAGGTGCCAATCTGCTCCTCCACAATCTTCTTCTCGGTCTCGTCGAAGTGGTAGCGCACGTTTTCCCACAACTCTCGTTCCACCTGGAGCTGGTCGGCCGTTTCTGTTTGCACATAGAGAAGGCCAGCTTCCTCGTCAATACCGGTGATTACCCCCAGCGTTCCATTGACCCATAGATGGTCTGCATTGTTCTTGACGAACATTACCTGGGCACCTACCTTCAATTGAAGTGTCAAAGGTGTGGGTAAGGAACTTTCAGGAAACTCACCATTGATTTCCCCTACGAGCTCTATGTTGTCGCCAGGCAACTTCGACAACTCCTCAGAATTGATCCAGTCGGCATTGTCGCGCGTCGTGGAAAGAGTGATAGAGAGGCTTCCCGAAGGTGCGTCGGCCGGTTGCGAGCGTTGCGACACGCGGGCATTGAGGGCGGCGAGGTCTGCAGGTATCACCCGATTGGTGCGAATGTGGTCGAGGATGGAGATGAAATGGGGATCGGTCTGTCGATAGACCTTACTCAGTTCGATACTGACCAAGGGGAAGGCACGAAAGATATGGGCATTGAAAAAATAGGCTCCCTTATAGAAAGGTTCAAGGAGCTGGCGGTCCTCCTCTTTCAAAACGGGCTCCAACTGATAGATATCTCCCACGAAGAGCATCTGCTTGCCTCCAAACGGCTCGCGCATCTTATGACAGTAGATGCGCAGGACCTTGTCGATGAAGTCGATAATATCGGCTCGCACCATCGACACCTCGTCAATGATTATCAGCTCCACCTCGCGCAGGAGCTTGATCTTTTCGCCATTATAGCGCAGCGTCTTGCGGATATTGCGTGCCGTATAACGGGTGTCGGTAGGCAACAACGGATGGAAGGGGAGTTTGAAGAAGGAATGGAGCGTAGCGCCTCCAGCATTGATGGCAGCAATGCCCGTCGGCGCAAGGACGACATGCTTCTTCTTGGTCGTAGCAGCAATATAGCGGAGGAAGGTAGATTTGCCTGTCCCCGCCTTGCCCGTCAGGAAGAGAGAGTTATGCGTGAACTGGACAATCTGGAGTGCCTGTTGCAACTCCTGATTGTCCAGATCCACTTTTTCTATAGTCGGTCCAGCCATGTCCTTTCGTTACCGATATTATAGCTGTTCGGCACGAGGACGCTGAGCCGGGGCGATACGCTGATGGCCTTCCGTCGATCCCGTCTTTCCTGACGACTGACTTGACTTGCCGGAAGAGGCGTTCGACTTGTTGGCAGAGGAGCCACTGGTCTCTGTCTTCGACTTGTGGTCGCCTTCGCCATGTCGAGGTTCCCCTGAGGCACCAGCCTCCTGCGGCATAGGCTCTCCATTCTCGTCCAGCATCTCTTCCTCCACATCTTCCTGGTGGTGGCGACGATTGCGATAATAGAGGTCGAGCGTATCGTTTTTGGCAGTCGAGACTACCGAAGTGACACATTGATAGCTCGGAGATGTGTATAAGAGACAGGTATTTCTCGTGATAGCGTGCGTCGGCATGAAGCATCTTGATAAACTCGCCACAGACGGGGAGTGCGGTCTTGGAACCCTGACCGAGAGCTCCCGTTCGGAAATGGATACTCCGATACTCGCCACCTACCCAGCATCCGACAACAAGTTTGGGGCTGACCGCCATAAACCAAGCGTCGGCGTGATTGTTGGACGTGCCGGTCTTGCCACCCCAATCCGTATCGCCGTTAGGCTGGATGTAGTGGTTGAGGCTCATACTCGTGCCACGCGGCTCCATGCGTCCGCCTTTGAGCAACTCCTGCATGAAGAAAGCTGACCGGTAGGGAATGGCTTGCTTCTGATCGTCGGGACCATGGTAGATTTCATTGCCGTCCTTATCTACAATCCGCGTCACCAATACGGGCGAGTGGTGTTTGCCGTCATTGGCCACAGTGCAATAACTATCAGTCAAATCCAAGAGATTGACATCGCTCGAGCCCAAGGCCAACGACGGCTCGTCGGCAAGCGGACTGGTGATACCCATGTCTTGGGCCGTACGGATGATATTGGGTATTCCCATCTCCTGACCGAGCTTGACGGCAATGGAGTTGATACTCTGGGCAAAGGCGCGCTTGAGCGTGACGCTATCGCCCGAGAAACGTCCATTGGCGTTGGTAGGCCGCCAGGTATTGTACTCGCCAGTCTTCTTGTCAAGCACCTCCATCTGAATATACTCGTCTCGGCGCTTGTCACAGGGAGTAACTCCCTGATTCATTGCCTCGGTATAGACAAAGAGTTTGAAGGTGGATCCTGGCTGACGCTCTGTCGTCACCTTGTCATACTTCCACGACTCAAAATCAATATCACCCACCCAAGCACGTACCGCTCCTGTCTGCGGCTCCATGGCTACCAGTCCGGTATGCATGAAACTCACCATATAGCGGATGGAGTCGAGCGTGGACATCTCCTTCTCTATCGAGCCTCGTTCGTAGTCGAAAAGTCTGACCATGTGCGGCTTGTTGAGATAGTGGAGCACACTGTCGGGGTTGTTGGGGAAGCGCTGCTGAAGGGCGCGATAGACGGGAAGGCGCTGGGCTATCTCCTCGATAAACCCGGGCAACTCCTTGCCGGTCTCGTCACACCAAGGATTCATACCATTCCATCCCTTCGCATCACGATGGATGTACCAATGGCGGTCGAAATTGCGCTGGATCTGCTCCATCTGCTTCTTGACGGCCTGCTCGGCATACTCCTGCATCTGCAGGTCGATGGTGGTATAAATCTTCAGACCCGCACTATACAGGTCATAGCCATTCTCCTTCAACCACGGGTCGAGGTATTTGGAGACGGCCTCACGGAAATACAATGCCTTGCCGCCATAGTATTCCTCCACATGAAGTTCAGCACCAAGCTCGCGTTTGGAGTAGCGGTCGTAGTCAGACTGTGACATGTCGCCATGCGTCACCATATTGTAGAGCACGGTATTGCGACGCGCCATGGAGTTTTTGGGGTGCGAAATGGGATTGTAGGAAGTCGTGGCCTTGAGCATTCCCACGAGGGTGGCACACTGGTCGGGAGTCAGTTGACTGGGTTTGCAGTCGTAATAGGTCTTGGCCGCCGTCATGATACCAAAGGAGTTGTTGCCAAAATCTACTGTGTTGGCATACATCGTGAGAATCTGCTCCTTGGAATAGACAAACTCCAGCTTGGTGGCAACAATCCACTCCTTGCTCTTCATGATGAGCATGCGCACACCCGGCACCTTTCCCAAGAGTCCTGTAGAACTCTGGGATCGGGTACTGAACATATTCTTTGCCAGCTGTTGCGTAATGGTGGAGGCACCACGGGCTCCGCTATGAAGCAGAGCGTCCTTCAAGGCACCACCCAATCCCAGGAAATCGACGCCATGATGGCTATAGAAACGCTCGTCCTCGGTATCGACCAAAGCCTTCCAGAATACTGGATTGACCTGCTCATACTGTACAGGGGTGCGGTTCTCCTTGAAATACTTACCGATAAGTTTGCCGTCCGAGCTGTAGATTTCGGAGGCGGCAAAGGTGGGCGGTTCCTGTATCTCCATGAAACCGGGACTCTTGCCAAAGAGCCAAAGGAAATTGACATCGACCATGCCGAGATAGAGGAAGAAGGCAACGATAGTCGATACGATGCCTACCGCCGTCTTGGTGTACCATGGACGGCCCTTATAAAGGTGTGCATACCAAGGGAAGAAGCCCTTGATGGCTCGCCAAGTGTTTCGTAAAAACTTCATGTTTTTAACTTCTAATTAAGAACTATGGTCGAGGGATGTCAAGGCGGTCTGAAGGGCTTTCTTTCCTGCTTCGATCCGCTCGTCGATATAAGCGATGATCGGCCCCACCTCAACGGGATCAAACCAACGCATCTCCTCGTCGCGCT
>ERZ1026892.1429-NODE-1429-length-10314-cov-11.003704_pt1 | contig 10314 bp, 3 predicted proteins | sample MGYA00380176_ERZ1026892 | MGnify/ENA primary metagenome ERZ1026892 (study PRJEB33269, sample SAMEA4719812) | human gut metagenome | biome: human-associated habitat; feature: organic feature; material: feces | place: Cameroon | collected 2013-10 ... | reverse complement strand
GTTCCCATCCTGGGGGATTCCGAGGGAGCTGGTCGTATGAGACTTGTCCGTCTCTGCGATTAAGCGGGTGCAAAGGTACTGCTTTCCTTTGAACCTGCCAAATATTTTCCGAGAAATATTTCTTTTATTAACTTCTGTTAAGGAAAACGCCCATTCAAGGAGTTCTTAGAGGAGTTAAAGGAGTTAAGGAGTTATCGCTCCCTTCGGTCGCAGATGGTTATTGTCTAATGGTTGTTGTCTAATGTTTATTGTTGAGTGTTAGAGGTTGGGACATTTTTTATGGGCAGGCTGGAAGCGCTGCCCTCCCAGTGCAGACTTGCTTATGAGCAGGAAGGCACTGGGGAGGGCGTGGCATCTTGCCCGCCCAATGTTATGTGTTTAATGTTTAAAGTTGAGTCCACAAAGGCATTTGTCTTAACTCCTTTAACTCCTTCAACTCCTTTAACTCCTTTAAAAGTCAACTACCGTGATTCCTGCACCACCAAACTGCACATGCTCATCGGCAAAGTGGGTGACATTGGGCACACTGCTCAGATACTGGCGTATGAGTTGTCTCAAGATACCATTGCCCTTACCATGAAGGATACGCACACGGGGCATACCCACGAGGATGGCGTCGTCGATGAAATATTGCACAGCATTGAGCGCCTCATCACCACGCATACCTCTGATGTCGAGGTCTTGATGGAAGTTGGTCTTGTGCTGGTCGATGGTCTTGCGTGTCTCCGTACTGATGCCATAAGAGCCCAAGTCCTGTTTGCGCTGTTCGGTCTTGTCGCCATCGACGGTAGCAGGAGCATGCTCCAGTCTATTGAGGCGCATCTTGGTGCGCATACCTCCGAAGACGGCTGTTGCCATATCACCAGCGATGCTCTCGATGGCTCCCACCGAGGAGAGTCCCTTGATACGCACGACATCCCCCACAGCAAGAGGTCGATTTTCCTGCTGTGTCTTGTTGACAGCACTGCGCAGCGCTGCCGCAGCCTTCTCTTGGTTCTGAGTTTTTTCGGCTTTACGCTTGGCATGTCGTTCCTTGCGTTGCTGTATCTGTGCTATCTTGCGGGCTATCTTGTCGTCGTTCTCCTTGGTGTCGATGTCCTGCATCTCTTCTTTGAAGGCGTCGAGCTCCTGACGTATGCGCTTGGTCTCCTCCTTCTCAGCCTGCTTCTCGCGTATTTCTCGTATGGCGTTCTCTATCTTTTTGTTGCTCTCCTTCAGCAGTTCCTCTGCCTGTTGTTTGGCTTTGGCGAGTATCTGTTTGCGGCTTCGTTCGATGTCCTCTATGTCGCTCTCGTATCGCGAAATAGTCTTTTCCATGTCTTTCTCGCGCTGGTGTATGCTCTGTCGCTTGTTCTCCCAGTAGCGCTTATCGCGCACGATGTCTTGCAGATACTTGTCGCTCTGTATGTATTCGGAGCCTACGATGTCGCTGGCCTCCTTGATCACCTCCTCGGGGAGTCCTATCTTGCGAGCTATCTCGATAGCGAAGGAAGAACCAGGTCTGCCTATAGCCAACTGGAAGAGAGCTTTCATCTCGTGGCGGTCGTAGAGCATAGCACCATTAGCCACACCCTCATGACTGTCGGCAAAATGCTTCAGGTTCTGATAGTGTGTGGTGATGACTCCATAGGCACCTTGTTGGCAGAAGCGGTCGAGCACAGCCTCGGCGATAGCTCCGCCGATGCCAGGTTCGGTGCCTGTACCAAACTCATCGATGAGGATGATGGTGTCGCCATTGGCAGCCTTCATCATATTCTTCATGTTGAGCAGATGCGAGGAGTAAGTACTTAGGTCGTTCTCAAGACTCTGTTCATCGCCTATGTCGATCATGATGTTTTGGAACACGCCCGTCTTCGAACGCTCGCTCACGGGGATGCTCAGTCCACACTGCAACATATATTGCAGCAGTCCCACGGTTTTCAGGCATACCGACTTTCCTCCGGCGTTAGGACCTGAGATGATGAGGATGCGCTTCTCTTGTGTCAGCATGATGTCGAGTGGCACCACCTTCTCGCCTTTCTTCTCCAACGAGAGTCTGAGCAGCGGGTGAATGGCTCTGGTCCAGTCTACGTGTGGGTGGGCTTCCACCTCTGGTTCTATGGCTTGCTGGGTCTCTGCAAGCTTTGCCTTGGCCTGTATCAGGTCGATGATGGCAAGGAATCGGTAGCTGTCCAATATCTCGTGTGAGAAGGGTCGCACCTTGTTGGTGAAGTCGGTGAGGATGCGTATGATCTCTTTGCGCTCTTCACCCTCCAACTCTCTCACGCGGTTGTTGGCTTCCACCACCTCGGTAGGCTCAATGAATACCGTTCTTCCCGTGGCACTCTCGTCGTGCACGATACCCTTAATCTTACGTTTCAGGGTAGGGATGACGGGGATGACGAGTCGTCCGTCGCGCAGGGTAGGGGTGACATCTTTCTCTACCACTCCCTCGCTCTGTGCTGCTCGCAGTATGCCGTACAGCGTGCGTGAGATGCTGCCCTCGGTCTTTGCTAACTCTCGGCGTATCTGCAGCAGTTCGGGGGTAGCATTGTCGCGTATCTTGCCAAACTTGTCGAGTATTTGGTCGATGCGTTGTACCAGTTGTGGGAAAGACATGACATCAGCCGACAGGCGATGCAGTGCAGGGTAGGGATATTTCTTCTCTCTGCGCCAACCGTCTTCTTGTTCGGCCTCGTCGTCATCGCTGTGGTTGAGTATCTTTACGATACCGTCGATGGTGCTCAGCGAGCGGCGAAGGTCGAAGAGCTCGTCTTCCTCCAAGTGGGTGTTCTCCACGCGGATGCGTACTATCGACTCTCTCACGTCATAGAAGTATTGCAGGGGGAAGTCTTCCACCTCTTCCATGAGTCTGCGAAACTCTCGGGTCTGCAAAAGCCATTCGTTCACCTCGTCGGCATCAGCGCTGAAGTGCATCTTCTCCACCTGTTCCTTGCCCAGGGTGGAGAGGCATCGCTCACGCAACAGGTTTCGAATCTCGTTGAAGCCTATCTTTTGTTCAAAATTATCTGGATATATCATATTGTTCTTATTTTCAGGCGGCAAAGTTACGAATTTTTTGAATGTTACCCAAATTTCAACTGCTCAACTTTCGAAAATATGGAGGGCTTGTACTGGGGAGGGCGTGGCATCTTGCCCGCCCGTAATGATTATATGTTGAGCTTTTTTTAGAGGCTGTGGCATTTTTTATGGGCGGGCAAGATGCCACGCCCTCCCAGTGCCTTCTTGCCATAAGCAAGTCTATACTGGGAGGGCATTGCTTCCAGCCTGCCCATAAAAAATGTTTCGACCTCTAACATTCAACTGCAAAAAACGAGGGAGCCAACCCTTTGTGTATAGGTTGCTCCCTCGTTGTTTGAAGTGTTTTGAAGAATCTTATTCTTTATTTGTTTATCTTTATTCCCAGGAATCCCATTCGTCAAAGCTACCCCAGTGCTCCTTGGAGTTCAAATTTCCTGCACCACCAGTGCCTCCACCCTCTGGACCTACAACACCTCCATTAGTCTTGTCAGTAGTCTGAGGCTTTGAAAGGGTTTGCAGCAAACTTTCTGTCTGTAACGGAATGTAAAATATCTGTGGCTGTTTATATACTTTTTTATTCATTTCTTCAAATGTTTTTATTTGATATACTTTTTACCATTAATAATATAGATACCACTTGGCAGCGACTGGAAGCTATTGGCATCCTCGCTAACCAACTGTCCGTTGATGTTGTATACCTTTCCGTTGGCAGGCATCAACTGTCCGTCAGCATCGATGATCAAGTCCTCGATGCCTGTAGTCTCACCATTGTCACCATCTATGTTGCTGCTGTTTACCACCTGCAGCATGATAGGTTTAGCACCGTGTTGTGTGTTGTCGAGACGCTTCAGATAACCACGGAAGCCTTTCAGTGTACCACTCGCACCAACGAAGTTCTTGAACGAACCATCCTGATTACTGATGAAGCCATCGCCTTCCTTCACGGTCATATCATTGCTGTAGCTTGAAGCCCATGCATAGCCATTGCCAGTACACCAGTCTGCCGGCTTGGTATTCTCGATGGTCACGTATGGATAATTAGTTACCTCTGCAGTATTGATGCTTGTCACCTCCTTGGTTGGCTTGATGAGGAATGGCTTACCAGCAACAATCGTATTGTAGGCATGACGCACAAAGTAAACCTTATTGCCTTCTACACGGTCGAAGTAGAGAATCTGAGTTCCCTGAGGTGCTGTAGCACTATAGGTTTCACCGAAGATGGCATCCACCTGCTCTTTGTTGAGGCTGAATGGCAGCACGCATGTAGTCCAGATTCCTGCTTTCATACTGCGGTTGATACTAACCTTTGCCACGTGTCCTGTTTCTGTTGCCTTGACATCATTGGTGCTGTTGTCTGCATAAGAAACCTCGTCAACGATAGGCTTTGTTTCATCCTCGTCGAATGAGAAACCATAGAAGCCAATCTTCGAACCGAAGTTGTAGAGATAGTAGGTCTTACCTGCCTTTACATTAAAGGTATAGGTTACAGGTGAGTCAGCCAATACGCACCATCCATGAGAACCCTTTCTGTCACCAGCAGCTGCATTAGGAGCAATTTTTGTGCTGAGGAGACTCTCATAAACATCATTCTTGAATGCATTAGTTGTCATATCAAATGTATCAGGTATGCCCTTGAAGTGACTTCTTACCTGCTCAATAGTAGGAGCAGTATCTTTACCATTTGGATTCAAATCCCACTTGTAGCTTGAAATAGGCTGAATGCCACCAGTTGGCTTACCACTTGTAGTTTCGATATGAGCTTCAGATTCTACGAAATTGCCAGCCTCGTCCATGATGAATACACGACGCTGTGGACGATAAACTCCACTATCAAATGCACCATTCTGGAAGATGTGTACAGTTACCTTTCCGTTTGTTGCAGGGTTGAACTCAAGGAATGAACCTGAACATGGAACATTAAACATCTTGTCCTTGATGATTCCTGTATATGACTTGAAGTCTGCACTATAGATAATCGTTGTTTCAGGGAGAGCATTAGAACCATTCTCCTGACGTGCATTCTTGTTTTTATCACCAACTACATAGTAATCGAAGCCTGTAAGCTTCCATTTTGGCAAAGATGACAAATTTTTATCTGTTCCCCAATGAAAATCTGCGGACAGTCCTTCTGTTGATGGACCTTGTGTAGGACTTGTAGGACCATTAGTCTCAACAGGATTAGGGAACATCCATCCACCGAGAACTACAGACAAGGTCTTGTCTTGGTTCCACATTCTTGTCTGGTTACCATAAGTACCAGTTCCCTTTACACGAAACATTGCAGGGTCGTCAACCAAGACTTTCAAGAAAGCAGTGGTGCTCTCCATATCGCCACCCGTTACAGTTACTCGTACTTCTCCATCACCTTCACTGACGGCTTCAATGTTACCATTGGCATCTATCTTACAGATACCCGGAGTAAAGGTTGTCCAAGAAACTTTATAGGTGCTCTCGTCGATGACCTTGCCTGTATTATAATCTGTGATCGTAACATCTGGAGCATCTTCTCTTGTTCCTGTGTACATGTTGACACTGACAGGATTGAGTTTCACTACAGGACGGATATAGGTTGCATTTACATCAAGAGTGAATGTGATGCTGGTAGGAGCTGCATACACATCAGTATAGTCCAACGTAGGATCTTTTTCGTTCTTTTTAACGGTTGCACTCACTTTGACTGTGTAAGTACCAGCATTCTTAGGATAGTAAGTCAGCTTATTACCATTCACACTCTGTTGGTTTGCAGTTGAAGTAGATGTTATTTCGTAAGTATAGTCGAAATAGCTACTAACATCTTCTCCATCATAAATCAGAGGCACAGTGAAGGTATTGAAATTGTTCTTATTACCTGACTTTACAGCCAACTTGATATTTGCACCACTAAAAACATCCAGGAACTTTGGTGTAATCAAGCCCTTGGTGACTGCATAGGTAAAGTCAACGCTTCCTTTCTTATACTTCTTGTCCCAACTTTCTGTTGGTGTGGCAGTCACAGTGATGGTAGAAACACCTTCTGTCCAATTGTATTTGTTTCCTGCTACAGTCAGTTTTCCGTCAGGGAATGATACAGGACCGCCATCAACCGAATATGACAAAGTATAATCAGTACCCAACTTCAACAGCTGATCATTTTCGCCATAAACTTTCACAACTGGCTCTTTGATTTCAGCATCTGTGGTATTCATATCAATATCAGTTACTGAAATGTTCAGAGGCGTTGGATCCTGAATGAGAATCTGATAGTAAGCTTCGGTTCCCTCGTATTTGGCTGCATCATTAGGAGTTACCTTTGCCGTAATAGTAACCAGTCCGGTCTTTCCTGGTACGAAGTTCACCTGAGTACCATTCAAGGTTGCTATCTCGTTTGCATCAGACTCATAGCTTACAGAGTAATCGCTTGTTGCAGTAAGTTCTGTAGAACCAGCCTTAACGGTGAGGTTAGGAAGTGTAATGGACGTAGTACCTGTTACCACCTTGATATTATTGGTATCGAAGCTGGCAGAAAGACGCTGCTTTGCCGAAGCTGCAGGACGAACCACCTTCAGTTCGGTTACATTAGGAGTAGCTCCACCATAGCGACCGAAGAAGAGTGAGTCACAGTCTTCAGTAAGTGTATAGGTATAAGTCTGAAGTTCCTTATTATAATAAGGTGTGCTAAAGACTGCCTTGCCATCTCTTGTAGTATGGATTTCCATACCAATACCAGTTGTTTTAGTACCAGTATAAAGACCAGTGATAGTGATAATATCGCCTGCCTTAAAACCACCATTATACTTGTCCTTGATAGACATATAGGTATATCTTCTGACATCATAGTTACTACCGAAGTTTATACATGCTACAGAAGTTCCATTTATATTCTTTGTTCCTTCTGTAACAGCGACATTCTCCTTCTGGCTACCGATGGTTTTCCAGTTGTAGATGACCTCGTCTTCGGTTGGGGTAACTGGAGTTTGCTTCTTCTGCACATTGACTGTGAATGTAGCAGAAGTTTCTTTATACTTGTTTGTATCTTTAGGCTTGATGGTGGCAACGATGTTTGTTTCGCCTTCACCAACAAAACTTACCTTACCATTCTCTACCTTTGCTACTGCATCATTGTCTGAAGCATAGGTTACGGTATAGTCGTTTGCGGTCAAAGTGTTCTCGCCAGCCTTGACAGTCAGGGTAGGAATATCTTGCGCAGCATCGCCTTCTGTTGCAGATATTGTTGCAGGAGAGAAGGATGCGGCAAGAGCAACCTGTGTGTTGGCACGAGTAATACTAATCGACTTAATGTAAGTTGACTCGCCTGCTTTTCTATAAATATAGAATGTACTTAAACCATTCAGAATGTCGCTTGCAGTGACAGTATAACTAATAGTTTCATCCTTTTGAGTCATGTTGCCAAGACTTACAGAAGAAGAACCTATGGTTGTACCAGTATATGCTACCAAACCACCTGTACCAGCTTTTGATGAGAATGCGGATATCTTTATAATATCACCTTCTTGCAACTTCGTCCCAGACAACGCTATTTTTATATATACTGATTTACCAAATTCTCCGTCCAATTTGTACCCATTACCTTTTTGGGTATCAACTCTATTTTCTGCTCCTAATGTAACAGTTCCACCATCTGCTGTATATGAAGTATTTGCATCAGCCTCTGTTGTCTTGATAGTATAGGAGAAAATGTTTCCTGTTGCAGTTCCATTCTCACTACCACCATTATTCTCTGTGCTGCCATTATCTGTACTTGAGTTACTCTTGGCAGTTACAGTTGTAGTGCTTGTCTTAATAGTTTTACCATTAGCAGTAGCTATGCAGTAATAATTTCCACTTTCTGTTGGAGTATAAGTAGCAGATGTGGCATCTGCGATGGCTTTTCCATCCTTATACCACTGATAAGAAATGGTACCATCACCATAAGCAGTTGCATCGAGGGAACCTGTAGTAGCAGTGAAGTTATAGCTTGGAGCCAAGTCCTTGGCAAACAGAATCTGCTTGCTATCCTGGTTCTGATAAGCACGCTCGTACTCAGTTGCAGCCATGATGAAGCCACCGAGAACCTTGCCCTCGGTTATACCCTCAGACTGTTTTACCATAGGAACATCATAGCCCAACAAGTAATACTCATTAGAACCATCACGATATTTCTTGCCACCAGCAGCATATTCTGTGCCAGTACCACCACCTAAACCAGCAGAACGGCAACTGCCCCAAATCTGCATATCGCCATTATTATCAAGATAGGTGTAGTTGTTTACCAAACCTTCGAAAGCATTCTTGGCAATTGTTTTATAATCATATTGAGTTGTACTTTCGAGCAAGCCACAACGTACAGCCTTGAAATAAGCTGCTGCAAAAATAGCTGTAGCTGATGTCTCAATATAATTGGTTACACTGGCAGGTTTGCCAGTCCAGTTGCTATTGTAAGATGAAGCGGTGAAGGAAGCATCTTTGTCCATCACCTGATACCAACCGCCAGTCTTTGAATCTTGGCGTGCAGCAATACCAGCAGCAAGGTCTGCGAGATGCAGCTTCAAAGTTGTATAATTGGTTGTACTCTCTTGACCAGCATTCTTCATGGCTTCCAATACATCTACCAAAGCCATGAGATACCATGCATTGGCTCTGCCCCAGTAGGCTGCAGAGTGGAATGTATAAGGCTCTTTTGTACCATTCAAGCCAGCCCAAGTATCTGCATGAGATTTTGATTCGTTTGTTCCTGTTCCTGTTCCAGCATTCGCCTCGAAAGCATGATACATCAACTTGTCGGTAGAATTCCAGCACATGTTCCAAACAATGTTAAGCTGTTTGGTTACCATGTTCCAATCATCTGTTGTGCTGCCGAATACCTTACTTTCTTTACCGTTGAAGTTTACAATCTGAGCCAAGAGTGCGCTACCCATATAGGCACCATCTAACCACATCTGGTTGTTGTAATTTGTTTTATGGAACCAACCGCCTACAACGGCATCACCTGCAAGAGTTCCAGATGGTATCGAATAACTCTTGTTATGATTTATGAGTCCAGTCTGTGCACTGCTAATAGCAGTCTTGTAGTTGCTCTTTTCTGTTTCTGTTGCATTTGTATTGTTATACAGACCAATATAGAGCTTTACTGCATTGAGATTATCAAGACTGCCACCTGTTTCTTCTACAGAATTATAGTATTTGTCACCATATTCCTTAACACTCAAGAACCATGGCTTTGACCAATCGAAGCCTTGATAATAATTTGCAGCTTCAATCATAGATTTAGCAACAAGACCAGGAACGTAGTCGAGACTCTTCTTACCGAAACTTGGTTCGACTTTACCGTCGGTAATTTTTGCCATGCCACATTCAGTGGTATTGGCATAGAAACTTGTTGCACGTGAATTAATCGCCCACTGCGAATAGCGGACACCGGAATTGAATGTTACCCCCCCATTGCTATCTGCCGCTTTCACTCCAATGACGCTGAGGCATGGGAGTAAAAGGAGAAGAAACAGGCGAGCGAAACCGCCTCGGCTCATGTCGAGGAAGCGGAATGTAAGTGTTTCGTGTTTCATTTCACTTTTATTTTTATTTTTATTGTTTTTGTGCTTATTTAGCTGTTTTAAATTACTCATACTTCTACTGTAAGTCTATGCACCGCTGATTGTTTTCTTAGTTATTTTTGATGGTAGTCTGTTTTAAACATCCCAGTATAGCGGTCGCAGTCGAGAACTTATACGATGAAATTTTTTGTGCAATCGGTTGCACTTTCTTTTCGGCTGCAAAGTTACGAAAATAATGTTAAAATGGGATGAATCCTTTTTGTCTAAAATTCGTTTTTTTACGTAATCGTTTGCGTGTGATTTGCTTTTGACTTTGTTGATTTGTCTTTTTTATCTTACTATCATATTTTCAGGTATTTATACTTTTCCTTCCCCCATGTTAAGAGTCGTTTTTTAGTGTCTTGTATTGAATGGTTAATGTTAAAGGAGTTAAGACAAATGCTTTTGTGGATTTAAGTGTTAGAGGTTGGGTCATTTTTTATGGGCAGTTTTGTACTGGGGAGGGCGTGGCATCTTGCCCGCCCGTAATTTTATAAGTTGAGTTTCTTTTAGAGGTTGTGACATTTTTTTATGGGCGGGCAAGATGCCACGCCCTCCCAGTGTGTTCCAGCTGATTATAGGCGAGCAGGATGCAGGTCATTCTATATAAGTAATGAGACTATTAGAATCTTATATCCATGTTTTGTCAAGCAATTAGCTACAGAAAAGATATTGTGATAAGCCGCATTATCCCTTTGAACTGCCGAAGGGGTGGGAGTGGACGACG
>ERZ1026892.1420-NODE-1420-length-10342-cov-4.750462_pt1 | contig 10342 bp, 5 predicted proteins | sample MGYA00380176_ERZ1026892 | MGnify/ENA primary metagenome ERZ1026892 (study PRJEB33269, sample SAMEA4719812) | human gut metagenome | biome: human-associated habitat; feature: organic feature; material: feces | place: Cameroon | collected 2013-10 ... | reverse complement strand
GTGGAAGGGGAAGTTCATTTCCTCAGCCACTTTGTGGCATTCTGCCAGGAACGACTGGAAGTTATTGTTGAGGGTTGAACTCCATGAACCTTCAGGATTAAGGCCGATACCGTCAATGCCATAGTAGCGGAGGAAGGTGATGAGTTTGCGGGCATACTTGAAGTTGCCTTTTGCGTCCTTGGCACAAAGCTGTCCGAGCATCTTGCCTGCATCGGTGTTTTCCGTCACCTGTGCACCCCAGTCGATGAAGTAGAGGCAACCTGTGCGCACGCCATTCTTATGGGCCACATCGTTGAAGGCACCCGGAGTACGCCACCAGGAATTCGACCAGTTGGCGTGGATGTTGATGTACTGCCACATGTTGAAGTTGTCACCGTCGAAATTCCAACGGGGCAGCGGGCCCCATTTCTTGGTCATTTCGCCGATGGGCACACACCAGCAGAGATTCTTGGCGTTGTCGGCCTTGAGAGATGGGTTGGCTTGCGTGGCGGGATTGGTGAAACGCTGCTTGAGAGGAACGCGCGAGATGAAGAAGTTTTCATCCACATACTTGGCGTCCTTGCTGAACTTGGAACCGGGTTTCCACTTATCGAGCATGGACACGAGGTCGCTCTTGTCGGTTACGCCGAAATCCACATACATTTCGTGTGTGGGCACGCTCTGTGCAAAAGCCGTCATGGACGAGGCCATCAGGGCTGCCGTGAAGAGGAAATGTTTCATGGTTGGAAAGAATTTTTATGGAAAGTGTGATTTGTTTTCGTTGATGATTCGGAGGTGTCGGATGACGCGCGCATCTTAGAGGCGCTTGCGGTCCTTCACGTCCCACCAGAGGCGGGTGCCCTGTCGGTTACCTTGGGCTGCACCAGTGGATTCTGCATTGAGTGCAGGGATGGCTGATTGCTCGACTTCATCGGCCACCTCGTTGTTGGAAGTGTCGTAGGGGATGCGGCGGAGCGTCACGCCTTCGTTGGTGATTTCCCCCGTGAGCCAGTTGTAGCGCGGTTCGTCGAGCGAACCGTCAGCGTAGTTATAGGCATAGGGGCAATAGGGAAGCAACACCGGATAGCCCGTACGGCGATAGTCGGTCCAGGCCACGAGCGACATGGGGAAGAGCGCAATCCACTTCTGCGTGATGATCTTCTGCAGACGCTGTTCACGCGATTCGTTGAGGTAAGGATTGGTATCACCATTGGTGGGCATACCGAGTGCATTGTTGAGCTGATAGTAGCCGGAATAGCGGGGCAGGTCGTTCTCGGAGTTGAGGAAGTCGCGATAGATTGCACCATCGTACTGTGTTGGGTCAACGCCAATGTTACCCATGCCCTTCCATGCCATGTAGTCATCGTACTGTTCATCGGAGAAGGCATGGTTGCGGAAGAATTCATGGATTCCCGCATTGTAGAAATCCTCGTCTGTTCCACCCACATTCCATCCGCGCAAGGCAGCTTCTGCCAGCAGGAACTGCACCTCCTCCACCTTGAAGAGGCAAAGGGGTTCCGCTGCGAAATTGAGGGTAAACTTCGAGTAGTACTGATAAGTTTGCGAGGTCGTACCGGCCGTGTTGAGTTTCATACCCGAGCGCACGGAAAGATAATGGGTGTCCTTGGTCAACGTGGCGCCCTTGTCGTTCTTGATGTCACCTTCGTTACGGGCAAACCAAAAGTCGAGGATGGGATGCTGTGTACGCACGAGATAGTTGTGGTAGTTGGCATTGAGACGGGCATCCACCCAATTGTTGGCAATCTTGTAGAGCGGATGGTATCCGACGTCCGTTCCCGAACCGCACACCAGAGCGATGGGTTTGTCGCCGGGCTCGAGCACGCCGCGTCCGACGGCTTCTTCCGCCAACTGGCGCATCGTCTTTTCCTCGCCGTTGATGCTGACGGTGTAACCATCCACATTGACGGCCGTCATAGCCATACGCAGAATGAGGGAGTTGGCATATTTGCGCCATTGCTTCACGATGTCCTTGGCCGTGGTGCGCTGCGTAAGGCGGTCGGTGCTCACAATGTAGTCATCAAGTCGCGCATCGGGATGCTGCGCATAGTCGGCCAAGAGGGAGTCCGCACGCACAAGGTCGGCAAATAGCTGGGCATAGACTTCACTTTGCTTCTCGTATGTGAGGGGATGCTTTTCCTTCAGCACCTTGTAGTCCTTGAGCGGCATAGGGCCATGGGTGTTGGTATACTGCAAGGCCTCATCGGAAAAAAGGATGGAGGCGAAAGCCGAAAGGGGGTTGATGCCGAGGGTTTCCTGCGAACGCATCACGGGCACCACCTGCTGCGCCAACCATCGGAGGTTGGCCTCCGGGCCGGAAGCGAAGTTGGAATAATAAGCCAGACTCGACACGAGGCGACCGTCGAAATTATGAGGAGATGACACGTAGCCCACGGGGTCATCACCGATGAAGGAACATTGGAACTGATACTTGTGTTCGCGGGCATCGATCACCAGCATTTGGGCCTGACGGAGGAAACCGACAGCTTGTTCGACAGAGGCCAAAGCGCCCTCACTCGAAGAGTTGCCGCCATTGTTTTCCTCATTGGCATTGCCTTTATAGTCGAGCACAGAGTCATAACACGAGGTAAAGGCGAAACATCCGGCCAGAAGTATTGCGGGAATATATCGTTTCATTGATAGCATAGAAATTTGGAAGAGAGAGATGGATGGGATTCTCGCTGGTCTACAATCAGAAGGTTGCCTTGATGGTCAGACCGTAGCTTCGCGTCGTGGGCATGCTGAATGCGTCGATTCCGCTGTAGGAATTGGTGGTCGACACAGAGATGTCGGGGTCAACGGGGGAATCCTTATAGATGAAGAAGAGGTTACGTGCAGCAAACGAGAGGCTGAGATCACGACTGTCGCCGAATACATTGCGGAAAGTGTAGCCAAGCGACACTTCACGCAAACGGAAGCTGGTGGCCGAATAGGTGTACTCCGGCAAGAGGGGCTCACCCATACCGATCTTCTGATAGTAGTCCTGCGCCGAGACAATCTGTCCGTCGGGTAACTTCAATCCGGGCACGGTCTGCATCACTTCCACTCCACCCACTACGCTCTTCTTCGTATAGGTCAATCCGCTCTGACGGGCCTTTCCCGTACGTTCCGAAACGCCGTAAGCGTCCATGAGGGCTTCCGTATAGGAGATGACGTTTCCGCCAATCTTGCCGTCAATGAGGAAATAGAAGGAGAGGTTCTTCCAGGTCAGCGTATTGCTCCAACCGAGGTGGTGGGGCGAATTGGCATTACCCAGATAGGTGTCATATTCACCGCTCAGCATGGGAACGCCGTCACCATCAAGCAGAATCTTGCCGTTGGCACCATATTGGAAGCCACGTCCGTAGAGCTCGCCATAGGGCTTGCCCACTTCGTAGTGGACCTTGAGACCACCTTGATAGACAAGGTCGTTGATGATGGGCGTGTTGGAATCCTCATAGGTACGGAGAATCTCATTTTTGTTGAAGGAATAGTTCACCGCCGTGCGCCACTGCAATTGCTGGGCGGGCCAACGCATGGTGTATCCGAGCGACGTTTCAAATCCACGGTTGCGGACGCGGCCGCTGAGCATAGGAATCGTACCACCTGTGGCGGAAGCCTGAGGCAACCACTGGTCGACCATGAGGGCATTGTAGAAGGTGAAGTCAAATGTCAGGCGGTCGTTCAGCATGCGGAGGTCAAGTCCGAGCTCCGTGGAACGCACACGTTCGGGGGCAATATGCTTGAAGTTGCGATACTGCGAAGCCGTAAGTCCACCCGAAGCAAAATTGCGGATCATCGAGCCGTAGTTCATGTTGGGGATAGGCGTACCCACTTCAGAGTACGACAAGCGGAGTTTGGCATGATTCAACCAGTAGTCCTCCGGCAGACGGAAAAGTTTGTCGAGCAGCACATTTCCGCCCACACTGTAATAAGAGAAGCGTTTGCTGCTTGCTCCGGCATCGTAGAACTGCGTATAAGTACGTGCCCAGTCCGTGCGCCAAGTAGCGTCAAGGAAGGCCATCTGACGCCAGGCCAGCGAAAACGTGGCGTAGAGCGCATTTTCCCAGTCCTCAGCCTTGGTCTTCGTCACAGGCACATGTGCACCGTCCCCCTTCGAGGAGATGAGGTTCGTCGGGTCGAAAATATTGGGCGTAGCCGTGGAGTCATTCATCCAGTAGTTCCATCCCGTGTAGGTATCGTTGGTCTTGGTCGTGCTTCCACCGAAGTTGGCACCAAGGTCAAAGTCACGTACCTTACGGTTGTAGCTGACGAGGAAGTCGGCATAAACCTCATTGTGGTCACTTTTGCCGTATTCATAGATGGAATTATAGAACGTCTTTGCACGGGTACCTTGATAGGTCTTCGTTTCGTTGGTATCCTTCGTACGGTCAATCTTGAAGTGGCTCTGAGCTGAAAGACCTTCCATGATGTCCACCTTCAAACCGATGGTGCCATAGAAACGCTCACGCATCTGTTCCCGGTTGAGGCGATGCTGGTACCAGTAGGGAGAATTTCGGTTTTCCTCGTTGCTCCAAGGCCAAAGCTGGATAGGACCTTCAGCCAGATTGGTGGCACGGGGATAGGAGCCGTTCACAGCGTTCACATAGTAGAGCGGTCCCCATTCCTCCGAATTGTGCTTGAAATAGCGGATGTCGGCATTGCGCGGCATGAGGTAGAGGTCGTAAAGGGGATTGGCGTAGATACCCGAACCCGGACGGTTCTTGGCATCCTGATACACGTAGTTACCCGCCAACGAAACCTCAGCACGATTGTTGAACATCTTGATGCTCTGGCGGAAGGTGAGGATATGACGGTTGAACTTGTTGCCGGGGATGATACCCTGGGAATTGGTGTTGCTATAGGAAAGATAGTTGGTGGCACGCTCCGAACCGAAGGAAGCGGAAATCGTGTTGTTGAAATTCGTACCGGCCTGGAGATAATGACCAACATTGTCCTGTGCGGCATTGCGGGCATAGGGCACCGCGGCGAGTGTTGCCCCGGAGAGGCGGCCGATGGGTTCCCCCCATGAATACATGCCCAGACGGCGGTCGGCCACGGGCTTGTTGGGGTTACGCCAAGTGTTGGAAAAATCTTCCACATCGGCACCGAAGGTGTTTTGGAATTTCGGCGTGACGAGGGGCGTTTCGACCAACATGGAGCTCGACACATTGAGTTGTACACGACCTTCGCGTCCATGCTTGGTGGTGATGATGATCACGCCATTTCCTGCTTTCGAACCGTAGAGGGCGGCAGCATTCGCACCCTTGAGGATGGTCATGCTTTCGACATCGTCAGGGTTGATATTGGAAAGGGCGTCACCGCTGTCGGTGGTGTTGCCACCGGCGAGGAGGGCATCAGCAATCTGGGCACTCTGAAGATTAGGCATAGGGACACCGTCCACGACGATGAGCGGTTGGTTCTCGCCCAAAATGGATTTGCTGCCTCGGAGCTGGATCTTCGATGAACCGCCCGCACCCGAAGCATTGGGAGTGATGACCAGACCGGCACTCTTGCCCTGAAGCGAATTGATGAGGTTCGCATCCTTGGCACGGGTGAGTTCGTCGCCCTTGACCTTCTGCGTGGCATAGGTCAATTCATCGGGTTTACGCTCGATGCCGAGTGCCGTCACCACCACTTCGCCCAAATCATTGCCACCCACTTCGAGCGTGACATTGAGTGTGTTCTGTCCGCCCACTTTGATGGTCTGCGGCTTTGCTCCGATATACGAAACGGTGAGTTCGTTGCGGCCTGCAGGCAGACTGACGGTGAAGCGACCGTCAGCATTGGTCACGGTGAGCACCTTCGTGCCTTTCACGACGACGGTGGCGCCCACGAGAGCTTCACCCGTCTGGTCGGTCACCACGCCCGACACCTTTCGGGCCTGCTGCACCACGTCGGTGCCGTGGCTGGATGATACGCAAAAAGCCGCTTCTGCGGGAGCGGGAGCGGCTATAGATTGTGCAGCCCACGTTCCTGTGCCCAATGGGGCCAGCAGCATGAGCGCGGTCAGCTTTCGCGGGGAAAGGGCGAATGGCTTCATGGCATTTGTCATATGTGGTAAAGCTTTTGTCGTTGCGTGGCGTAACGCCACAACGGTTTTTAAAAGATAATATCACCGCCATCCGCGCCCCGTGCACCTCTTTTCGCGCTTACCGAGCAGCATATAGCGGTATTTTGACAGGCAAATATACGCTTTTCAGGATTTAAAACAGAATATTCGAAAGATTCTTTTAAGGTAAGGAGTGAATTTTGCATGTTGGATATGTTCTGCAACATAAAATGACATCACAAAACGTGCCCAAGGGAAAAGCGGAACATGATTTCACATTACTCATAAATCCCCAAATTCCATCGTTCGCAACGAGACAAAGGACACATGGATAGAAGTCCATTTGCAACCGACATAATCAGATGGTTTTACCATCATATACGGCAGCCGTCCGATTCATTTGCATCACTCAAGTTTCGGATTTGGAATTCAGACAGTTATAGCGTAGGCTCCAAGCGGCGCAAGCCTTTTGTTTCTACAATAAAAACATTGCAAAACATGTCATACGACATGTTCTGCAATGCTCCTCTTAAATTCTACTTGCAGGAAGAGGTATCACCCCCTTCATCACCATTCTGCAGCATGCGCCATTCCCGCTGGAAGTGATAGAACATCACGCATACTGCGACAACGCATACAACCATCATCGGAGCAAAGAACACCACATTGTGAGGCTTTTCGCGCCACACGGCATTACCCTGGAAATACATGTTCAAGCACACCAGAAAATAAAACAAAGCCGCCAAATCAAGCACGGTATTCAATACGCCGGAATGTATGCTTTTGTAAAAGGCTTTCATCGCCTTTGCATAGACATAGCGTTTCATAACGTCATTATTTACTTTCATTGGACTGCCAATAGAAGAAGCTATATGCTGCAACAGATAAGCTGCTCAGAATCGATGACTTTTCCTCATCGGTGAAGTCCTTACTATTTCCAATCTCTTGCGCATAGATGTTTACTAGTTCTACGACATCGTCCCCATTTTGAGGATAAGAATTATAAATTTCCAAAAACAGACCGATCGCCATATTTGTCAACGGATCATCTGTCTCGCCATATTTCATAGTTCCTCTTTCTATGAGTTCTATATCATGAGAGTACTCAGAAGACAACTCAGGAGAATTTAAGACAATGTTTTCTTCTTCGGTCAAACCTGACATGTCTGCATCCCAATATTTATAACGTCCGCTTCTAATAACATCAAGCACACAATTATGCTCGGCGCCTCTTCTTTGCACATCCTTAAACTTATCTGGAAATTGCAATTGTCTAGTCAGGCCCCAATCAGCGGAATCACTATCAGCAAATGGATCTTTTGAAGTATCAATCACAATAGGAACCATCAAATGCCATCCTCCTATTTTTACGGAGTCAACATTTAAAGCTCTTTTAGGACGAGTGCTTTCATAAGCCACATAGGAATAACCGGCTCCCCCCGCAACTGCTCCAATCGTTGCACCAACAAGTGCTCCTTTGGGGCCTAATATTGCACCAATTCGTCCACCCATTTTCCCAAACCTCAAAGCCCCCGAAATGTCGGCTGTAGCAACACCCAAAAAGCGACCTACCGAAGCAACGCTTCGCGTGTCTGTCGTTTCTCGGCCTTGCATCAGGCTGTCATTGATTGATTGAAGACGAATTGCCAGAGCACTCCGTACTTCTTGAGCTGGCGTTTCTGTATAGCCATCTCTGCACGAGACAAATAGAAGCATCGCGCACAACAGTGAAATCATGTACTTCATAAAAGTATTTTTTTGGTTTAACATGTTTGAATCACACCGCAAAATTACGGCACAATCAGCGCTTTTGCCTCAAAATGACTTTCACATTCCTTTCACATAAATGCAAAATGGCCATTTGTGAAAGGAGTGTGAAACAAAATTGTGAACTGATGCTATAAACAACGAAGCATTCGATCAAAATCTACGGGTTTCCCCTGCACATTGAAGAACGTTTCCAAATAGCGTTTCCGTTGCATTGAGATCTTCTGTGGAGTGCAACAAAGCAGCTTCACCATATGCTTTGGAAGGAATCCGGACAAGATAAGCAAACACATGCGATAGTCCTCCTCTGACATATTCTTTCGCTTTCCATCCATAAACATGACGGCACGACCATATAAAGAATATAGGCAATCATGCAACTGCTTCCAATCATCGGGCATAGGTTTCACATCGTTTGCAGCTAAATGCAAGAAATGCTTCACCACATCCTGCTGCTGCGCTTGCCCCACCATAAGTTTTTCCAATTCCTCATCAGACAAATCATTTCTCATCTGTTCAATACCCCGCTCCGCTTCATCCACGTAAGACTGCAAATGCTGCTGTACGATCTGAGACTGCTTTTCGCTATTTAGCAAAAGTAAGTCTCTTTGAGTGAAAAGACTCTTCGCATAAAAAGAGAACTTCATTTGCCGCAATGCTAATTGCTCTTTCTTGATGAAGTACTTGCGACAGAAGAAGAAAACGACTGATGAGATGACAAGCGCCAAAAGAAGTCCCAATGCTCCCCACTCAATCAGCAAAGCAGCATGTTCCCGTCCGTCCCATCCTTCGGCGAACCTCAAGGAATCTTGCACAGTTGCCAATTCACCTTGATAATAAGAAATGAGTTTGCTCTGATAAAGAATCAGTGAATCCAGATTGCCCTCACGTTGGTAATGAGCTACTTGATTCTCACATGAATCAAGTGCGAGCTTGTCAAAAGAGTGGCACGAAGCGGAAACACAAAATAGCACAAGCACTATAAATAGGAGGATTTTTCTGATATGTCGCATTGTGTGGAATGAGTATTATGGTTCTAAAAGAATTCATGTGAGTTAACATTGTAAGAACTGCCCACAAACTTGTAGACTTTGCAATGATTTAAAGAAATGAGCTGTGCGCAAGCCTCAAAGGAGAAAACACATACAAGCCATGGCCAAATAACATTCGAATTCGCTTGTTAACCAGAGCGCCAGTTTCATATATCCATTTCGCATTGTGAAGAAGCGAGCTGAAAGCGCAACAGTTGGGCTTTCATGTTCACTCACACTAAATCTTGTAGAACCTGTATTATAGCAAAACGAAACACAAGCCGCCTTCATCCCTTTCCGAAAAAATCAGTCCCCAAGTAAGCACAAGGCAAACGAGGGGACTGACACTTCATCTATGGCTTTGATTCATTCAAATTCATAGGGGATGCTTATCGCGCGCGGCTGGATCAGTCGCGGTGCTGGGGACGACGGGGACGGCCTTCACCACCTTCGCGACCCTCGCGGCCTTCGCGACGGGGACGACGAGCGGGACGCTCTTCCCAGCCTTCGGGCTTTTCTTCGAGCACACGGTGAGAGAGACGGAACTTGCCGGTCTTCTCGTCGATTTCGAGGAGCTTCACCTGAATGGTGTCGCCTTCCTTGATGCCGGCTTCCTCAACGGTTTCGAGGCGCTTCCATGCGATTTCAGAAATGTGGAGCAAACCTTCCTTGCCCGGCATGAATTCCACGAAGCAACCGTAAGGCATGATGCTGATGACCTTGGCATCGTAAACCTCACCCACTTCGGGGATAGCCACGATGGCACGGATCTTGGCAACAGCGGCGTCGATGCTTTCCTTGTTGGGACCTGACACCTGAATCTTGCCCACACCATCTTCTTCTTCGATGGTAATCGTTGCACCGGTGTCTTCCTGCATACCCTGAATGATCTTTCCGCCCGGGCCGATAACGGCACCGATGAATTCCTTGGGAATCTCGAAGGCTTCGATGCGGGGAACATGGGGTTTGAGTTCAGGACGGGGAGCGGGCATTGTCTCGAGAATCTTGCCGAGGATGTGCTCACGAGCCTGCTTGGCCTGTGCGAGTGCCTTCTCGAGAATCTCGTAAGAAAGACCGTCGCACTTGATATCCATCTGAGTGGCAGTCAGACCCTTGGCGGTACCCGTGGTCTTGAAGTCCATGTCGCCGAGGTGGTCCTCATCGCCGAGGATATCAGAGAGCACAGCATACTTCTCTTCGCCCGGATTCTTGATCAGACCCATGGCGATACCGCTCACGGGAGCCTTGATGGGCACACCGGCATCCATCAATGCAAGCGTACCGGCACAAACGGTAGCCATTGAAGAAGAACCGTTTGACTCGAGGATATCGCTCACCACACGAACGGTGTAAGGATAATCAGCAGGAATCTGACCCTTCAAAGCACGCCATGCGAGGTGACCGTGACCGATCTCGCGACGGCCTACGCCACGCTGGGCCTTGGCTTCGCCAGTGGAGAAGGGAGGGAAGTTATAGTGGAGGAGGAAACGCATGTAGCTCTTGTCGAGCACATCGT